>Ga0210059_1011736_pt1 | contig 13352 bp, 9 predicted proteins | sample Ectturendosymbi2_FD_188042 | JGI IMG/M metagenome (GOLD analysis project Ga0210059, IMG submission 188042) | Ecteinascidia turbinata endosymbiont from Florida, USA - Sample 2 (SPAdes) (version 2) | ecosystem: Host-associated > Tunicates > Ascidians > Unclassified | place: Key West, Florida...
TCAGCGTGGGTTCACTTGGTGCATTCTGCGCAATCGGATTTCTTGAATGCCTGAAGGTGACATTCTCCATGACACTGCAGGCGACTGCTCTGACAAGGAGCTCCTTACTGCTCGGCTGCCTGCACTCTAATGTTTCACCAAGCAGGGTTAAAATCAGGGACGCCGGAATGTCGGTAGGGCAGCAAAAATTGAGGGCAATCGAAACTTATGAAAAACAAAAAAATCGTTACCAATTATGCTTGCAACTATGCCCCCGCTTTCAGAGGTCAGGGGGGCAATGCCCCCGTAATGCGCCCCCGTTCCGGCGTCCCTGGTTAAAATAGAACACTGAGCAAAGTAAACGCGCATGTCTTATTTTACGTGGATCAGTCCGCAACATGCAATCTTCTGTCTCGTGGCATTCCCGGCGAAAAACGACAGCGGGCGGCAGACGACTCAAGGTTATCCTGGAAGTCATCGCTCACCGTGGCATCTTTGCAGACTTCTTCGAAAACTTCATGCAATTTCGTCACAGTGCAGTCTGAGATATTGCAGGACACTTGCGCCAGGCCATGCTCTTCCACAGTCCAACCAATCGCCTGCACGCGTTTCAAACGGCCGGGCTGCCAAAAATATCGTGGGTCATGTTTTACCGAATTAAAATATGGGAACGAATGGTTTCGAAGAATTGTGACGAGCAGCTGGAGAACGAGTCGCCGCCGATACAACACGTCTCCTCAGTGGTTACAACACGTCTCCTCAGTAGTTACAACACGTTTCCTCAGTGGTACTACAAACGAAAGCGTAAAAAAGAAGCTGCAAGCAAAATCAATGGCATGCTTCAACATCTGATTTTCCGTAACAGCTTTACTCGATCCGTTCTGCTTTCTATCCATTAAATTTTCGTTTCATTGACTTCAGCCACTACGCAAAACTCCGAACATGGTACAGACGTACAATATGCCTGCGGCAACACAGCAGAAGTAAATTCCCTTCCGCACGACAGCAGATTCGTTCTAATTAAGAACAGCCCAATCGCACCGACATTCTCAGCGCTTATCATTTTAAAAGGGAATCTACTGAAACACCCGCTGCATTTACGTGAAGACATATCGACGGACGCACCTGACTTTTGCCGCGACCACTTTCGCGAATGTTCAACGCAATCTTGTGAGCTTGCTCCTTGGTCGAAATCAAATTAACGTTGTAAGCGATAAGGAAGTTACGAGCGCCCACGGCCGTCGCACCCCATCTCGGCACGAAGTGGTTTGGGCCGTAATCAGGTTTCCATCTCTCGTCCTGCAACGAAAACGAGACAAACTAAGCAAAGTCAGTCGAGCTTTTTTACGACTGTCGAAGACGCTGCGGTTTCCACACCTGAAGCTTGTTTGCAAGGTTTTCATACTCTCCTGATCTAATGTTTGGCAGAAGTTTTCGTTCTTCTGATGTAGCAGCAAATCCGTACAAATAAACTGCAACGTGAAAAGCTACACTGCATTGCCATGGTATGAATCGTTGTCAGAATAAAGCGGACCTTCACAGCAGGCAAGGCTACTGTTAACTATAGGCGCCAAATTAAAAAGAGAACCTTTTAACAGAACGGGTTTGTTCACAATAGAGACAGCAATGTCTTCTGCATAATTCGATAAAGTGAATAGTTCGATCGCGCAATGCACAATACGATAACAACCCGATGTTTCGTATTTCAAAAACTTACAAAAATGGGTGGCATAAAATTTAATGCAAACACTGACACAGTATAATTCGAAAATTTCGATACTCTAACTCAGGGGTCTCCAAACTTTCCCTTTCGAGGGCCACATAAGCCATTACAGAACAGTTCGAGGGCCGGACATCTTACGTAATGTGATTGTTTCGGTATATGTTGCATTCTACTGTACCAAGCACCAAATGAACAAATGTTTCTTTCATCGTTTACAAAATGTCTTCGCGGGCCGGATGAAATGGCTGCGCGGGCCGGATGTGGCTCGTGGGCCGTAGTTTGGAGACCCCTGGCCTATAGGAATAACTTAAAGGACTGCTAGAGCTATTTGGCCATTAGGCAAACCTGATTAGTTGAGTTGCTGATGTGACAAGGAGGAAACGCTTCGATTACCATATGGTCTTTATAACGTGACCTAAAAACTTAAATCCTAAGATTAAATCCTAAACCCTAAAAGTAACCCCTCAACTTAAACTCAAACTCTAAACCAAAGCCCCATACCTAAATTCTAAATCTAAGCCTGAAATGTTTTATAATAGTACTTAGAAAGCATTCCCATTAAAAGTAAAGGTGTCATTTCTACTAGCAAAGCCAAGGGAAATGGTGAGAGGTGAACTGAAGACCACCAGCACAGCAAGCATAGACAGTAGCCTAATGTTTCCCAACCTTTTTAAGTTTGCTGCACCTTGCAAAAAAGAAATATAATTTGCGGCACCCAGTGGTGAACCCATATTTGCTTAAAGGTTTGATTACATTTTGAAAAAGTATTTTATAATGATATATTGAAGGACACATTTGCTTGCAACACCCCTGAGTATTGCAAATGGCACCCTAGAGTGCTACGGCACCAGCACCGATATTGGCAAACACTGCACTAACTAGTCAACTATGTTCACTATGCTGCTAGTGTCATGAACTCAATGTTATATGTCAACAAAGCTGGATACAGTTCAAAGGGAAAAATAGTCAAGACAGAGCTTTTGCCATTAATGGTAAAATAGACACTATTTTTTTATGCATTTCTTCACTCAATGTTTGTAATGTGCAAGAAGATAGTCTTCACAATAAATAAGTAAAACAATAGTACAGCTAAACACAAATGTTAAATCAAATACATAACAAACATTAACGTAACACAGATGATGGTGGGATGGTCATCACTAACATTGCCCACCATCATCTGTATTATGGTGGGCATAACACAGATGATGGTGGATATATTTTTAATGTTGTCCAATTGTGGAGTATGGTGGGTGAGTTTTTGGTATATATGTTATTTTGACATATTTTGTGTGTTTTTGTCTACTAGTATTTGTGCTTCTACTTTTCTCTTATGGAATTGATACCTGTGCATATTCACAATGCTTGACTATTGCACTTTCTGCTGACTGCTACAATTGATTTAGTGCTGAGCCTTTCTGTAGTATTATAGTTGTGTGCAAATTAATGAAACAAACTAGTTTGTTAGGGTAGTGTGATGATTTGCAAAGTGAGTTGTTGTCTAGTTGGGAATTATAGTACATTTCAATGTGGTAATGTTTGAAATTACTCTTCAGTATTATCAATGCTCTTGTTGCTGTTTAGTGTGTGTCTTCAAGTGAAAATTTTTGATTAAAACCCTTTGAGTCCTGCGTGTGCCACTTGTAAAACTTTGCAATCCTATAACTCACCAGGCAATTGAGCTAGAGAGCTGTTCGAACCCTCTACGGATTCAGCAAGTCTTGTAGTCAAAATCGAAAAAAACAATTTTTGGTTTTGGTGGAGGATTTTCTGGAGGTGGCGTCACAAAGAGGACATGTTCTAGAAAAGTAGGCCACCTTGGCCGGCCCTGGGCCCCAACCCATTGACCCATTCTTTTGGCTCAAAGATTTGTTGAAAACTAGGTCAAAATCCGCATCTATAGAGCCCTTGATTGACTTACTAACACATCTGTGGCCAAAATTATGGGTCAAAAACCTAGTTTTGGGCCTAATTTGTAACTTTTCAGAAAAAGCATAATTTGCCCTTTCAGGCCAAACTTTGGCCGGCCATAACTCGACAGCAGATAGAGCTAGAGAGCTGTTCAAACCCCGTGACTAGTGGCTTCGTGTAGTTTAGAATAAAAAAAAACATTTTTAAAATTTGGATAGGGGTTTTGGGCCAATGGGCTCATGATGGTGGTCTGTTTTTTGGTTAATTATATGACGTCATCATCCGATCCCACATGCCAATATTGTGGCTCGCAGTATTTTTGGATTCTAGGCTAAAATATGCGTTTTTAGAGCCCTTGATCGAGTTTCTAGCGTTTCTTGTTCAAAAGTTATGCCAAAAATATTCCACATATGTCAGGAATTCCCAAGGGCGTTCAGGGGATTTCCCATATTAATATTCTACCATTTTTTCCATAACTCATCAACCAGAAATGCTAAAAAGTCCATCAAACCCTCTGAAACCTTGTAGTATAGCCTAGAATGCATTTAAATCTCGCGTGGTTTCGCGCTGCTGATTCTGCTCGATTCATGCACTCTCACGGGCCGTTGATGTCACGAATTATTTATAGAAACCTGTCAAAACAACCTGTGGTTTTGTAAACATAACAAGAAAGGCCGAAATCGTACGGTGAAAAGTTTTTTTTCAGCCTAAACTACAAGTCTTTCCCCATTCAGAACGGATATGAACAGCTCTCTAGCTCGATCTGCTGGCGAGTGATGGCCATTTAGAAAGGGGGTGTGTTCCAACCCAAATTGGGGTTTGTGGGTATAGAAATTTTTACCAATTTTGTTTTTTTGGCCATAATTTTGGCTACAGATATGCTAGAAAGTCATTCAAGGGCACACTTTAATCACACTTAATCAAACAAACTCCCTTTTGCATTTTCTTGGCCTCTTTGGTAAAATAGGTTAACCAATCCAAGTGAGATGTTACCTCAACTGTAACTATATGTGCACAATCAACATATAATCAAACAAACAAGTGTGAACATGTGCTCCATCAGGAAACATTCATAGTTTGGCATAGTAGGCATCATCAGTTCAGACATTACATTTGGTATTGTGAGTATAGCATCATGAGGTTAATGATCTAGACCAGTCCTTCACAATATTCTTTAGCTTGTGTCTCATTTTACTGACATTTTTCGTGGGGCCAACTATGAGATACTGTGGTGAAATAACAATGATAAAATAGAAATATGAGAAACAAAATATATACAATGCATGCAATTCATTGTTTATGGGAAACTTGAACTTGTTTATTCAATATGATAAAGTTTTCCCAATGTAATCAATAGAAAATTGATAATTTTCAAGAAATATTTTAGTTGAATACTAGAAATCGCACCATTTTGAAATTGTTCGTGGCCATACTAGAAGTCCATAACCAGGGTTGTAAAGAAAACCCACCCTGTTTTTTTTTTAAAGCCCACTTAGAACAAAACAAAACTTACCAAAAAACCCACTCTTTATTTTTCCTTTGAAAAATCTACTAAGAAGCAAAGAATGACATAAAGAGGACATTTGTACAGTTGACTATATTTAAAAAAAATAAAAAAAAATGAACAGCAACGAGATTTGAAGGACTTGAAAAAATAAGAGAAGAATAAATGAAATAATTCGAGTAAATTCTAATTGTTATCTCCTTCAACTCTGCACAATCGGTTTATTTTAACCGATTTTTCAACCTTTTCTGCATCTAAACTTTTTCTGATTTTGGACCATACCAATTCATATGTTGAAAAAATATATATACTTTGTAGATGCTGAACTAGCAGGGCATGCACATAAACTTGATGTGAAACTGCAGAGTTTATGTTCGAATTATTTTTCTCTGTTTCTTGTGTGCATGCTTGCCAAGCCTTACCATTTTAGAGTGAACTGACCAACACTTGCGAAAACAAAGATATGATACATTTCTTTACCCTTAATTTTGAATGCTATAATACGTATAACAGGTTGTTATTGTGTAATTCTAAAAATGGTGACATTCCATGATGCAATGAAAACAATCCAGAATGTTTTTTTTTTTAAAAAAAGAACAAAATCTTGTTTCTCTTTAAAAAAACCCCAAAAAACATTTTTTTAAACTAGGTGGGTTGTTTTTTTTTTTTGGGAAAAAACAAGTTTTTCTCAACCCTGTCCATAGCCCACCAATCCAGTGTAGCCCACTGGTTGAAAAGAGCTAGCCTCGATGTTCTGTAAAGAACTTCATAGTTTCATTGTTAACTTGCAGCTTACAATCAATTAAATTTGGTATGTGGTTGGTGTTTAAATTATTGGCAGGGCTGATAAAAATCATGGTTGAAAAAAAAATAAAAAAAGATTTTTCAAAGTTTAAATGGGATTTTTTTGATTTAAATAAGGTTTTCTCGGTTTTTGTGATTTTGTGTGGTGTAGGAGGTGGTCCTTGATACTTGCAAATTTTAATTTGAAAATAATATTTTTGTATTTAGTTACCGTCAAGTACAGCAACTACAAACAGCTGAACTTTCGTTCCAATTTCCTTTGCCCCTAAGCAATACCCTTACTGCAAATCAGTTCGTAGCACCAGCAGGAATGGCAGAACTGGGGTCCGCATGGTCCTAGGCCTTCCTACTTTTTTTAGGGGGCCTGTCTCCACATATCTAATTTTGATTGAATAAGTTTAACTCTTTCGCGTCCGGTAATGTTTGAAGATTTCACGCTAAAAAAATGGATTGAACATGGCTTTGCACGAGTGTAACTCTGGTGCCAAAAGCGGTAAGAGCTGTTCAAAGGCTCAAAAGACTCGGCAAGTCTTCTAGTCTGCACTCAAAAAACTTTTTTTGGCATTCCACAACCAGGTAGTAATTTATATTAAAACCAAAATGAAAACTTGTATGATAACAAAGTACGCTACACTTCTTGAAATTAAACTTAAGAACAAGGCCAAATTTAAAAAAGCTTTCAATAATGTTTGTTTTAAAATTGTCAAATAAAGAAATTCATCTGCATGAATGCCTGTCATAATGCATTAAGAATAGTGATCATTTTTATGATTTTATTTGTACTTGATACTGTATAATATAAAAATTGTTTTCCATTTGTACTTACTTCAGAGCAGGTGTAGTATATACCTGTTTTTTCACTATGACTGAACTGTGTGAAAAGAACCTGCAAGAAAATCTACCAGAGGAAGATGATGCTGCAAGTTCTGTGGTGCAGGATCCATCTGCTCAACTACCTGTTGCATTCCAAGAAAAAAGACATGTGGATACCATTGCTGGAGGAAATGCAATGACCCATACTTGGAGAATGAAAGAGAGAGTAAGTCATGAGTCGTTGTAAAAGTTCTGTGCATCACATTAACTTGAGGCAATATGATAAATTTTGATTCCATTTTTGCATAAATTTTAAGCCCTGCTAGGCTGTTTTTTGTTACATGTACATTGCTCTAGCTCCTGTCTTTACTACCACACATGTAAAGCTAAAAATGTGGCTTGGCTTTGAAAAAATCAGTTATGATAACAAATGTAGTTGTGTGCTTTATGATTGAATTTGACTTAGATCATAGTGAAACTTAGCAAGTATAAGTTTCACTATGATCTAAATCAAATACTTCGCAAAGCTACTGGTAATTTTATTGTGAATACTTAATTGTGAAGTTAAAGTTCCTGTTTTATTTTTGAAACTTGAGTGAAAAACTGGTTGTGGTTTAAAATTTTTGCAATTGGCATCACCATTGGTTTTGTGAACCTTGACTGTGAATTACTGCTCATTTAATGACGTTTTTAATGTTTTCTTGACAATGTACTCAATCCTAGGAGGTTATAAAATTGTCTTTCTATGTCTGTATCAGATGTTGCACTCTGGTTAGTAATGCAAAACAATAGCAGCTAAATTACTTTCATTTCAAAATCATAAGGCAGTGTTTGGTCTTGGCTTGTCAAATTTATTGCTGAGTTTTTGGTGCTGTCACTTGCTTAAAAGCATGTGGTTTCATATTTCAATCACTAGAGTGATGGCAAGTAATGGTCTGGATTAGTACCAAACACAAAAAATATAGTTTGCTTTAATGCAAATGATGTGGAAATCTTCAGGTTATTGTTTTGTCATGTCCTATAATTTTTTGATGTCGGCATTGCTGCAACTCCTTTCAAATCTTGGCATTATTGATGACTCCAAATAAATGCATATCGGTTAAGTGCATAAATTGCTTTATCAAACAAGATTCTGGAATCCCAAACCAAAACCATTCATATGTGAAGAAAAATGTCCAGTTATCACATAACGTTTAATTGCATAAATCGGATATTTGCATTGAAATGTTGTTTTCATTTGTAGATTTGTATCACTTTCATTTGTAGATTTGCATCACTAGTTTTGTATCACAGTCACATACTTCACTTCAAAGAAGTGTGAAGTGCACTGCACAGACAGTGTTCGATGCTGCAGTGCGACTGACAATTGTCCCTGTTGGGAAAGTCAGAAAATGAAGTTACCACCATCAGCTGAGATGCTACAATCAACACCGCTGGTTCAACCTCCAGCAATGAATGGCAGATTAAACTGATTAGATGGCAGCTTTGTTAACTAATTGGCCATACAAATCAAAAAAATTATACTGTCACCCCACAGTTTTTGTTACGTTTGAGGTCATTGTCTGATCTCAAGGAAGAGTACACGACAGCTTTCAGAGATAAACATGTTCACAACTGTATTGCATAGTCCAAAGCAAGCAGAAGAATAATGGCCACAAGTGTGGGCAACATTCCACAACTGATGCAGACGATTATTATGTCGCATGCGCAGTATGCACCAACATGTGCATTCAAGATGATGTACTGCACAATACATGCTGCTGCAATAACTTTGAATTTACATTTCATTTGATGACCCCTGGTTTGCTAAAACTGCAGGATTTCAGAATTTAAAATGTCAGGACAAAGGGATTTCTAGAAACACTTAAATCCTGCAATTCTAGAAATCTGTGTTCGGCATAAGCTACCACATAACAATGGTGTACGTAGCAAATATGTGGACTAATGTAGGGTTGGTGGTAGACTTGCAGATATTTGTCTGATACGGATAATCACATGTTCCAGTTACATGCAATGTGATTAACTGGATTTGTCCACATCAATAAAACTTGTTTGCTTACATGCTAGTTTGAACCACAATTATCCAATTATCAGGTCACAACCAGTAGTCAGGCATGACCACTGTTGACTGTATCAGTCATGTATGATGAATGGCTAAGGTTCAAAATGTAGGTGCTGGTAGCTAGCTAGCATTTGCAAATGAGTATAGTTTTGCCTTATCCAATGATGGTTGAACGATTTAAGCAGAAGGACATGAACCTGGTTATCTCACCTGAAGAAAAGGTGTGCCAATACCATTGACCTATTTCCTGTTTCGTTCTTGCAAAATATTTTGCAACTAATATGCTTGCTACTAAGCGGTTTGATCACACGCCAACCATTTCCTACCAGCATGTTTTGGTGCAAAAAGGCAAAATTTGTTCTGTCATGTAAGGCAAAAATTGGCCCTACAGTTGTTGGCCTTGTGGTAGCCATTAAAGTGCAAAAGTCAAAAGCATGAGACTTCTCATGCTCCGGTAGACAACTAACCGCGTAGAAGCACAAGATGTCTCATGCACTGGTAGGGAAGATGTTAATTGCAAAACAGCACATGAATGCTGGTCAAAATTGGGAACAACTCAATTTAAGTCTTTATGAAACTCACATCGCAAAGCTTTGTATGTTAAAACTTTAAAGCTTCTCTAACTCCACGCAACACTTAATCATCACTGAGGCAACTGGTTTTGTGGTAATCACTGTAAATGCTGGGATACCACAGCAAGTCAGTGCTGGTTGGACTGCAGGTCAAACAGAGTCACTAGCTTATGTTTTAAGCCTCTTGTGTGTGTCATAAAATCACACTATAGCAGGGAGGAAGTTAGTCGTTTTTTACTTATTACTGCAGTGCAGATGTTTTGGTTTGTTTGCAAGCTTTTTGCCATTCCTGAAACTTAATCTTTCTTGGTCACAGATGAAGACTGTAAGCGTTGCCCTGGTTCTATGCTTGAATGTAGGAGTGGATCCACCTGATGTAATGAAGACGTCTCCTTGTGCAAGGAAAGAATGTTGGATAGGTATTTTGTTTTTGCTGTAGAAGGATATACTGCATTTATGAATAAGTTGTATCTGTTGTGTAAAATATGTTGGGCATTACCAAGAATTGTTGAATTTCTTAATGCAAAACAAACCATACATCTATTTATTGACCAGTTGCAGCAGACCTTTCTCCATCGTGATGTAAGTGCACTTGCATGCACCTACCATATAGTTACCAAGCTTTTAAGCAATATTTATTTACGGAGTGGTTGAGCAAGCTAGATAATTAACATGCTGTCTGTTAAGATGTTGTGCATGATTTGACAAGCTGTGGTTTAGTGATATCATGCTGAGATTGGAGGTAGCCACTTACTGTGCACCTCTTGTCTGGTGAGCACGCAAAGCCGAAGATAGATGTGAATATTTTCAACAGAACCAGGTTTCACTTTTTCATGCCAAATTGTGTGTTTGACATTTTGCTTTCAGTTCTAAGCTTCTACGTCCAATGTTTTATCAGTAAGTGGACCCTACGTTGAGGTTTGTGATTACCTTATGGTGCCCTTTTTAAAAAGTAAATTGAACATTTTTTCAGTTGAATAGAACTTCTGCAGGGTAAACTTCTTTTTGCTGACATTGCAGATAGAAATTGCATGTGACTTTTCTTGGCTGTGATATACTCATATTGCTGTTTATACTCTGATAGGACTCATTTGTTTTTATGTGGATTGCTCATATTTTTTCTGCACATCCAAAACAAATCAGTTGTTCACTATTCATAAGCACATTTGTTATAAATCGTGTAAGCCCAGACGAACTTTGAACATGTCTTTTTCTGGTTGTCCGTTGCAGACCCGTTAAGTCCCAGTCCACAAAAAGCACTCGAGCTCATTGGCAGTGGTTTGCAGAAGCAGTACGAGAGATGGCAGCCTCGGGTGAGAAGGGATTTTACTTCGTTGATGGTTGCTGTCAAGCAAGACTGACTAGCTGTGTCCTTTGATCGTTTATTAAGCGGTGTCATTTCGTTGAACATTAGAAGCCAGTGTGTGATCTATAGGATTATAACGTATTTTGCTCGTCAGGTTTGATAGAGATTATAATTGGACAGTTTAGTTTCTCTTCTAATTTTCAAAAACCTTAGTTTCAATGGCCGAGTGATTTCAGAAAAGCTTAATGCAACAAACAATTTTGTGGGCATGTGGTCTGATCGCACTGTTGCAGGTTTTGCGAATTTGATAATTCGTTTTACTGCGCTGTGACAAGTGAACGTGTATTTTGTTTTAGGCCCGCTATAAACAAAGTCTGGATCCGACTGTTGATGACGTGAAACGTCTGTGCACGTCACTTAGAAGGAACGCCAAAGAGGAGCGCGTGTTGTTTCACTACAATGGCCACGGTGTCCCAAGACCAACCGCCAACGGTGAAATATGGGTGTTTAACAAGGTAAGCTGGTCGAAGTCATATGTCTAGTTGGCACTGTGGTTTGCAGAGCTGCTCATCTACAGGTTGGTCAAGCTTTCCCAAAAGTGCACAGTCGTGAAGTAATAACGTTTCTATGCCGCCTCGCTTACGCGCTCATCCATTAAGTTCGCCAGTGAAGTACAATCTTACTGTAGGGAAATCTTTTGCCTGGTCATAACGAGCTTTTAACGTGGATGCGAAAGAAGACTGTTGAATCGCGCGAAATCCAACCGGTTTCAGCCAAAGCATAAAAAACCTGCGTTTTGTACACAGTCCCGACGCCGCACAACACCAAACACACACACGCGATAGGGTATGCGTAGGTTGCTTGCGCCGCACACACCAGAGGTGGCCGGAGTCACTTTTTCGGATTCCGACTCCGCTCTTGTTCCAAAATTTTTGAAAAACAAAAATGTTTGGAGACACCTGATTTACATCATGCGTCCGGCAAGGAGGCTGCAACACTGCTTCGCAGGGTCTTGGTGAGATCCGGCCTGCAATTGAACTCCAGGCCTACAACACCAACGAGAATGCACTGAATAGGCTGGGCCACGGGCTGGTCTAGTTAGTAAGCGGAAGTGTAATAACGGCTGTTAGTGTCTTGAACAAATTAGGTGAAACGAGATTACCGGCCGCAGAAATCTTCTGACGACGTCACAGCCTTGATCTTGTGAGCATTTAAAAAAATAGTATTGGCTCCTTTTATTTTTCGCAATGCAGTTAGCGCCGGAAATTTATAGGTCAAAATGAAGTCAAAATTTATAAATTATAAAGTCAAAATTTTAAGTTTTTAGGTCAAAAAATTGGTTGCCCTACTCATGGCTTAACTAACACAGCGTGCGCTTAACCCTACTTCAGCTTTAATTTCTTTTGTTCGTTTGAAAATGCAACGTGGCGATGGAAAAAGAAACACTGTTTGCTCACCAACCGCTGATTTCGTCAAACTGACACAATTATGACGTCTACAAAGACAGTAGCCGATGATACTGCACCGAGCAACTGTAAGTGGATATTCATAAACTTACAGAGTTCATTGGTCTTGGCATTTTTTCCCTCATACTCGACTTGTTTGTGGAAGAAACAGGGATTTTATAGTGTTCACTTTATGAGCGGACCACTATGCGCGTGCTTCAAGTGATTCTCTTTCGTTTTTCACGTTCCTGCAATGCGTCTTTTACAGTCATACACCCAGTACATTCCCCTATCGATCTACGACCTCCAATCGTGGATGGGCAGCCCGTCGATATTCGTGTACGACTGTTCGTGTGCCGGCCTTATCGTGTCGTCGTTTCAGTCATTCGCCGAACAGCGATTTCAAGACATGAAGGTTTGCTTGCATGTCGTACGTGGATATTCCATTACTACACAATGATGCAAATACTTTTTAAGCCGGTTTGTGACCTATTCTTAATCTGCGTTACAGTTTGATGGGGTTAGAAAAAAATTCCGATTGCTGATGGTTTTTATGTTGGTTGCATTATGAGCTTATGACGTTCTAATCTGCATTATTTGGAAATTTGAGGAGGCTTGCTAATAATTTGATTACACTAACATAAGTTTGTTTTAGTTGTGTTGTCTTGGTGTTGGAGAACAGAAAAGTTGGAATCAGACTAAAAGTATTTTACATAAATAAAAGCGTGACCGGAGAAAATACGTAGTATGCTGACTGCTGAGATCTGAGTTGTGCAGAAATGCTATAAAAAAGCAAGGCGTAATCTGGAATTTGATGCTGTCCTTGAAACAATGCGCTCGCGGTGATGCGTGACGGTAATTTTAATTTAATTTAATCTGCTTGTTTGTGACCAGACACGAAGTGCATAATATAAACACAATATGACGTAACGTGAAATTTCGGTGCACGCCATTGGCGGGGAACAAACAATGACCGCATGTGAAGTAATAATCCCTGGCTCGGTTGTATAGTTTTTTCACAGGCGCTTGCGTAACGACTGGTCCTTTTAAAAACACAAGTCTAGAACTTGCACCACCACGTGCTGCTGGCCAGGACTGCTTATGCTGCTTTTCCGCATTTGCTCTATGACCGCATTCCACGTGCTGCTACTGTCAGCACGTTACCTGCACAAGTACCGCTAGTAGCAACGGCACGATCGGTAAAATCCCCGGCAATACATCGGCGCAAAAAGG
>Ga0210059_1011737_pt1 | contig 13351 bp, 5 predicted proteins | sample Ectturendosymbi2_FD_188042 | JGI IMG/M metagenome (GOLD analysis project Ga0210059, IMG submission 188042) | Ecteinascidia turbinata endosymbiont from Florida, USA - Sample 2 (SPAdes) (version 2) | ecosystem: Host-associated > Tunicates > Ascidians > Unclassified | place: Key West, Florida...
GTGTGGGAATTCAAACAAATTAAGGATCTTTATCTGAGAATTGTTGCACCTCGCAATTTGTTTATCGAATTTATACACGAGGTTCGAAGCGCGACCCGAATTCCCATTGAGAGAACGTGGGAAGTCTTTGCAGTTTGTTAAAGATTCAAACGGTGCTTGATTGAATGGAGGAGTCTAGATAGAGAAGAGGAATTAATTGTTGTATTCAACCATAACGTCATAAACTTGTATTTTACTGCAAATAAGAGCACTACGTATGTATACGAGTTACTATGATAACGTATACGAGCTTCTATGATAGAGTTTTCACCTGTTTGCGTTAATTCGTCACTTTTTTCTAATCCCTTTGAGGTGACGAATTAGGCAAATTCCACGGTATTTGTTTTATCGGAAGTATCTTACATGAGTGATATAAATCTGACATGGCGTGTGTGTGAGCAGCTATAGATATATTACAACTACAGCGTATTGAACGGTTATGAAGTACCTTCAGATGAGTTGAATATGTTGTTGGGACTCTACCCCAAGTGAAGATTGCACAGTGGAGATGATAAGAAATTATTGAGAAGTAGACTTTTCCCAAAATCCAGTAGAACTCACCTATAATGACTGCGGCTCTAAGTTCGCCTACAACGACGCTTTTTCTTCGGTTCCGGCAGAATTCCCATCCTTCACTTGCATTCGACTTCTGCCATATCGTCACTTCGCCCATAGCGATGTCTTTGTCGATCCCTGCAGAATATCATGTTCGTTTATAACGACAGTTGCAAGTTTTCCTTACAGTTTGAAGTGTAAGCTCAGCTATGTGGAGCCTCCACACAAATTTTATATGACTGAATAGTTTTACTGTACAGGAAATCCGCCGCGCTCGGGCGAAGTCGGTCTGCTGGCTGTTGTGCGCGCGCGTCCATCTGCGAGGCATTCGGCCATTTCGACCGTCCACCACCACACCCCTCATGTATTAAATGAGGCCTGAGACTAGTATCTATCTTCAATCACCCCCTGACTGCAGCCCTAAGCCCTAATTCGCAAGTTGATTGATTTCAGAAATTTCTTCGTTGTGCTCATGAATGTCAGGGGATGTAACAAGCTGGGGATTAAATGCATGTTAAGTGCATACAGCCGCTGTTGGGGCTTCAGAGGTGCTTTAGACACATTGTGTAACTTTTTCTCGAGATTATCACTAATGAACCCAGAGTTAGACATCACTCCAACTTTGATTCCAAGATATTTATAAAAAGAGGTTACTGTCGTTGACGGAATCTTAGTGCCTTTGCAGCTTAGAAAAGGCTCCGGGTTAATTGTCCATTTTTCTTTTCACCATCAATTTTCAGCCGAAATGTTGCACATTTTGCTCGGTTCAACTCCAAGCCAGAGCATCCCAAATATATTATCCAGGTTCTTTTGTAATCCATCTGCAGTTGAAGAGAGAATAACTAGATCATCAGCGAAGGCCAGATGGTTGAGTTTTGCCTTTCCCATTGAAACCCCGATGTTAGGGTCAAGCACACTCGTCGCCCAGTCCATTACTGCTAGGAAAAGAGGGACCGATAGAGGGTCACCCTGCCGAACCCCACGATTCACTTCAATTGGGGTTGATAACTGTTGTTGCACCCTGAGCTGAGTTTCTGATTTCTTATATAGATCGTGTATATATTGCAGCAACATCGCAGGTATCCCAATTCTCTCACACGCATTGAGAATGTTGCTATGGTTCACGGAGTCAAACGCTTTTTTCACGTCCAGGAAGGCTAATGATAACGGCCGCAAGTTCTTATCAATTATTGACTTGATTATAATCAGATTTCGAGCAATACCATCACCCTTTCTAAACGCCTTTTGTCTATCGTTGAAGGGTAAACTGTTCATCATCCTTATTGTGAGGATGCGATGGAAGAGTCTGAGAATAGTTGTTGCCATAGTAATGGGCCTATGGCATTCCGGTAACTTCGTTCCTTTGACTTTTGGCATCAAAACAGTTACTCCCAGTTCACATCTTTTGGACACGTAGGCAGCAGCCAGCCACGCATTGAGTCTTTGTGCAATCTCTATTGACGGCACTTTAAAAAGTTGCTTATTTGTAATATTGTCACAGCCAGGTGAGCTATCCTTATCCTGATTTTTCTTTGCCGAATCAACTTCCTGCTTCGTTATCGGGGCTTCCAGTTCCCATAAAGTAGGTCCTATTGACGTAGGTATCCTGTTGTCACTTTCAGATTTTCTCTCCATAATATTTCTCCAATATGGTTCCAATTTTTCTAACGAAGGTTTTTCAGTATGGTTTGTGTCCCATTCACCGTCTACAATTTTCCTTTATCGCAGCTCACTTATTCTTTTTATACAACTTTTGAATCAGCGCAGATTGTCTTCTTCTTGTTTTCGAATTCAGCCTATGGTGTTTTTGTTGTACTGGTGGCATCTTGTTGATGTTTTTCTTCTTGGGGGGCAACCATTTAGCGAGGTCGTTGTCTATAAGCTGTGTTTTTTCGTCTCTTTTGCAATTAGATAATAAATTCCACTTCCTTACTAATTCCAGTTCAGGCGATTGGTTATTTTCCCAGAAAAGGATTCTTCCGTTATTATCATTAGAATTGTCCTGAGGAGCTCTATTCTCATTAGGTTGTTGAGTATTTAAATTTGATTTTTCCGTCAGACTAGATTCTTCAGTCTGAGTAGCTCTTAATTCGTCCAGAATTTGCTTATACAACGGCTTTTTCGTTAGAAGGCTTTCAAGTGCTTCAACCGATCTATGAGGGAAGCTTTTGTGCAATTCTTTAACTACCGATTTACATCCCACAGATATCAGTTCAATTTCCGTTTCGCAACCACATATAATTCTTCTGAGTCCCATCTTGCTTTAGTTCTTGTCATGACATGCCGCTCGTGGCACATTTCCTGATGTTGCGCATCCGCCGTACGAATATGCTGATTTAACCTCCGCTCACTGCGAAATTCCCTTGAACAAATAGGGCACATCGCTGCGAGACCCCCCCCCCTATCACACAATCGGGAGCCGGGGCAGCTGCCCCGACGCATTTCTCTTCTTTTGACTTTTTCGGCCCAATTGTGTTACCCCAAAGGGGGTGGGAGCCCCAGGGGGTTTCGACCAAACTTACGCTGCCTAACGATTGGGGCGTTACTACCTTTCGAAGGTCGAACAGGCAGAAGCTGATGTAGTGCTTCGGGCAACTTTGCCTTAGTCAAAAACAATGAAACAGGTCACGCAAGATCAAGGTCGCGCTATCTATAATGGAATAGGTCAAAGCTAGGATCAACTAGCTATAACTACCAAGCGCTTACATGCCACTAGGCATTAGAAAAAGCCAAAACGAAAGGTCGCACTATAACGTGCACCAGTGAAAATTTGTCAAGCAGATCTAAAACCCAAAACCACATCTGAAGCGCAAAACCAGGAACGCATAACATGCGCGGTTCATCGAAAATTTGACTAATCGATCCTTGTGGCCCCCCCGGACCCCACCGGCGAATAACCTCCTAACTGAAGGTTGCTCCAATTACCCGCTGAAGCAGCGAAGATAGGGACATATTTTAATCCTCTATTCTCACCGGCGAGGAACCTACTGACCAGGGGAGGCATTCGGCCATTTTTTTTGTCCTTCCCACCTCCATTCACTCCCCATTAAGGGAGTTGATAATACCGAAATAGTTATCAATGCTGAAAAAGGGGTGGTAAAAAAAGGGGGAAATTTTCTGGGGCATCTCACCCCATTTCTCTACACATATAAACATGGACAGGAATCGCAGAGGAGAGAATTCTCGGCCACTGCCTTTAAGGTAGCGTCATTAGCCTCCTGCTTACACCCCCATGTCGAGGACAACTTTACCCTTAGACAGTCACAACAGGACACATAGTAAGGGGCTTTACGCAATAAGCACAGGACACTGACGTATACAAGCCAGAACTTGTCAATTCTGGTACATGTAGGGGCTAAGCCATCGGCAGTTCTTAGAATTTTTCAGAATTAACAGTTTATCATATCTGATGTTATTGGACCACCTGTTGTCGTTTGACAATGCCGCCAAGTATAGTATCCATAGGTACATGTTATTGCACCTATCAAGCTGTAGAATTCTCCAGATAAGTACCAATATATTGTTAACAATTTATATGTAGTTTCTGACACATTGGAGAGCCCTCCAATTTACCACAAACGCTCCATAGTCAATTTCGTTCGCTTGTGTATATTCCTTTATCCAGTTTGTTATTTCTTTTTGCTTATAATAGTCAACTTTTCTTTGATATGAATCACGCATGTCCCAATTGTCTGCAACTATAGTGATATCAATAATCAGCGCCAAACTGTCTTTATATGCTATTAGGTCGGGACGTCTAATGCCAGCTCTTGTTGGAATTGCTTGTTTTTTGAGTACGTTCCAGTCCTTCTTTTTAGTCCTTATTGATAGCAGGTCTCTGATTCTGTTATGACGACTAATCCTGTGAAAGTGAGTCCGTGAGTAGACTTACATTATGTGACCCAAGCTTTCGATTCTGCCACAGCAATCGCGTCTCGGATCCCCAGCTCGGCTTCCCCTTATCGTTCTTAATTTGTTAAACAGAAATCCCCCTCTGCAGGCAATTGCCCCAATCTAATCTTTACCACTTAATTATGAAGTTCTGTTGATTACCCAATTATGTGCAGACTTAACTTCACTCGCAAATTTCAATCCTTTCCCGTCCAAACTTTTGTGAAGATTTTCTGCAGTTTCTTCAGCCAAATCCTCATTTGTTGTGATAGGTCTATTGTTGATGGTCTGCGGAATTTCACATTTTTTACACATTTTTGGTAGAGCTCCATGCTCTATCAAGTTTCTACTCCATTCCTCACCTTCTTCACAAAATTTCAATATTTGTTTTGTTTTTAAAAGATGTGTCCTAAATTCAATTTGAGGGATGCCCAGCCCGCCTTTTCCTGGTTCTGCGTGAAAAAAAGCTTTAGGCGTATCTTTGGGCATCTTCAGCCATCTTCGACATGCCCCTCTTATTCTTACATCCAGTGATTTCAAATAAATTTTTCCTGTACTCATAAACGTCAAGGGGTGCCATATGCTAGGAATCAAATGAGTTCTTAAGGCGTAAACTCTTTGCTGTGGCTTCATCAGCGCTTTGGTTAGGTTGGTCAGTTTCCTTTCTAGCACTTCATTTACGAATTTTGAATTTGACGTACAACCAATTCTCAAACCAAGATACTTATAAAATGAGCCGACAGAAATTGCCGGAACTAGCTCTCCCCTACACTTCAAAAATTTTACCGGATCAACAGTCCATTTTTTGGCTCTAACTTCAATCTTCAAACGGAATGTGCTACATTTCATAGGATTGAATTCCAGGCCTAATGCTTTTAATTGTGGCTCCAAATTATCGATTTGCTTCTGGAGTCCCGAAGGAGTCTTAGCCAGAATGACAAGATCGTCAGCAAAAGCTAGATGACTTGCCGTTTCTTTACCAATTGAGGCACCTAGATTGATATCAATGCCTTCCATGGTCCAGTCCATTATCATCAAAAAGAGGGGTACTGAAAGAGGGTCCCCCTGCCTGATTCCTCTTTTGACCTTGATGGGAAAGGATATCTGGCCCTGGACCCTGATGATGGTTGAAAAATCATCATATAGTGTTTCAATATACTTTAAGAGCATTTTGGGGACTCCAATACGTTTACAGGCTAGTAAAATTGACGAGTGATTAACTGAGTCAAAGGCTTTACGTATATCCATAAGTCAGTGTTATCTACACCCGCCGTTTACACGTTCGAATTTTTTGAAAGTCCTCTCTGCCTGGCACAGGGCTGTGCTCACCAGCCAGGTTCGGGACGCGCGATCACGGCCGCCGCAGTCGGGCGAGGTCGGTCTGCTGGCTGTTGTGCGAGCGCGTCCATCTGCGAGGCATTCGGCCATTTTTTTTTCTTTTGTTCTGCCCTCCTCCATTCACTCTCATTTTAAGAGAGTTGTTATGCCGAAATCGAAAATAACACCAACTTCAGAGGGTGTTTGACATGGGAGGGGGTCTGTTTGCTGGGGATAATCTAGGTCCCCATATACCACACATATAACACTAAGAGGGATCAAAAGGAGGTGTCTCAGCTCCCGCCTTTATGGGTGCGTCATGATCCATTTTGGGTATACCCGTGGTCGCCCTAACGTGCAGAGTAGACTTTACCATACAACATATAAACAGCACAAAACAATCCTGAGTCTGCACTGCTGAATGTCAGTTCATGTTAAATAGTTGTATATATAATGACCATAGACACAGGTTATGGCACTAGTTAAACTGTAGAATTCTTGCGGAAGTTCGAAATGGGCACTCAGAAAAAGTTGGGAGAATTTGCATTGGCATCCACGCCATGATACAACGTAGGCTCCAAAGTCCACATTTGTATAATTTGTCCTGTTTTTTTATCCAGTTAGTTATTTCATTATTGTTGTAGTATTCCACTTTTCGTTTGTGCGAATCATCCAGTTTTCCATTATCCGATACTACCGTAACATCAATTACTGCTGCATTGTTGTCTTTATAAACAATTAGGTCCGGTCTGCGAATCCCTGCTGTTGTTGGTATAGCGTGTTCCTTTAAAACAGACCAATTCTTATTTTTTATTCTGATTGACAACAAGTCTCGAATTCTATTATGCCTGGCGATCCTTTGCTGGTGAGTCCTTGCGCAGGATTGCAGGATATGGGCTAGGTCTTCTATTCTCCCACAGCATTCACACAGCGGCGAGGCGTTCTCATGACCCCTAGAGGCCCTAAGTTTACTGTGGAGGTAACCGCCTCTAAACTCAGTGCCCCGATATAGTCTCTCCCACTTAACAGCAAGGTTCCGTTGTTGATCCAAACCCCGTTTTCTTTTGCTTCTGATGCTTGCCGCAGGCTTTTCCCGTCAATTGATCTGTATAACATTTGGGCTGTAATATTATCAAGTTCATTCTTATTTGTCACTGTCTCGCCTGCTACTGTTACAGGCCTTTCCCAGTTTCTACTAAATTTTGGTAGAGCATTATTCGAGATAATTTCCACTGACGTTGTATCTGTTGTATCCGCAAATTTATTTAATCTTGCTGTTTTCAATGGTGGGATTGTATACTGTGACTGCGGTACTCCAAGACCTCCCATTTTAGAAATTGTGTGAAAGAATGATACGGGGACATCTTTTGGTATCCGTAACCATTTCCGGAAGGCTGCCCTGATTCGTATATCTAACGACCTAAGGAAGTTCTTCGAAGTTGACATAAAGGTTAGTGGATAAAACAGACTGGGCAGCATATGGTTGATTAGTGTATAGAGCCGTTTTCGAGGTTTTAGGGGGGCTTTTGTTACATAACTTAATTTCCTTTCGAGTACTTGGGTTACAAAGGTTGAGTTATCCATACATCCAATTTGTATTCCGAGATATTTGTAAAAGGAGCCAATTGTTGTTGCTGGGATAATTTCGTTATTACATTTCAAAAACGGATTCGGATCGATAAGCCATTTTTTGTCTTTACCGTCAGTGGTTATGCAGAAAGAAGAACATTTTTTTTGATTGAACTTCATTCCGGATTGTTGCAAGTTTGATTCCAAAATATCCATGTGCGTCTGTAATCCTTTTTTTGTTGATGCTAATATTACCAGATCATCGGCAAAAGCTAGGTGATTTATTTTGCAGTTTCCAATCGATACACCTAATTTCTTGTCCATGTCAGCTACTGCCCAATCCATTATTGCTAGGAACAGAGGGACTGAAAGAGGGTCTCCTTGTTTAATTCCCCTTTTTACAATGATTTCGTCAGATGTCTCCCCCTGGACCCTCAGTTTGGTCCTAGATTCGTAATATAGCTGTTTTATGTATCTTAGAGTCGTTTCAGGCACTCCGATTCTCTTACAGGCGATGAAGAGAGACGAGTGGTTAACCGAATCGAATGCTTTTTTGACATCGAGAAAGGCCGCATTTAATGGTTCAAGTTGTTTTTTGTGATTATCCATAAGCGATTGAATTGTTATCAAATTATGAGCCACACCATCGCTCTTCCGAAAGGCCTTTTGATTTTCGTCGAAAGGTAGTAATGCCATCATTCTTTTTGACAGTATTCGATGAAACAACCTTAATAAAGTTGGGGCCATTGTCATTGGGCGGAAGTCTTCTGGTCTGGTAGCACCGTTTTGCTTCGGAATTAACGTTGTAACACATTCCTTACATCTTCTTGGCACGTCGCCGCCAAGCAGCCACACATTAAAACGTTGTGCTAATTCAAGTGATGGAATTTTTATCAAATCTTGTACTAAAATATTGTCAAGCCCAGGTGCAGTATCTTTTTTGGAACTCTTTTTTGCAAAATTAACCTCGTCCACAGTTATGGGAGATTCTAGTTCTAGAATCGGCGGGTTTTTTGAGGGTGGGGTTCTTTCATCCTCTTCTGACTCCGTTTCAAAAATATTTCTCCAAAAGGGCAACAGTTGCTTTAGTTCTGGCTCTTGCTGGGTGTCTATCTTGTATTCTCCGTTCAAAACTTTATTAACTGCTCGAGTTCTATTCTTTTTGTACAATTTTGTAACATTGCAAACTCCGTTTTCCGTCTTTTCTTTGCATTCATATGTTTATACTCGATTTTGGTTTTGGGTATATTCTTCTTATTTGTCATTAATATTTTTGCAAGAATCCAGCGTTCTAAATCATCGTCAATCTTCTGCCAAATTTTACACATTTCCTTTGAGTCAAACACACCCCATTCCTTCACCAGAAGTAGTTCTTTTTGTGTATTATCCTCCCAGAACAGTTGGTAACTATCCAGAGATCGAGCCGAAGTACTCATTCGAACACTGACTTCACTCCTCTCCGCCTGGGCTTCCCGGTTGTTGCCCTGAACAACATTAGGTGCAATTAATTAGTTGTTTACTTGATCTATATAATTTTTGTAAATTTGGCTTCTTTTCTTCCCCTTTATACTCTCTATTGTTCTATGTGGAAATCGTTTGTGCAGTTTTTTCACCACTGAGACTATTTTGACGTTGGATTAGCGTAGACTAGCTTCTCTTTGGCCATTAAACATATTTCCTCATCAGTCCACCTCACTTCAGACGAGTGTGGAATATTTTTCGAATGGTATATAAATCTTGGTGTTGAGTATCTTCCTTGCGCAAATGCAGACTCAACCCTCTGCTACTTTCAGAGGTCCTCGAGCATAACGGACATTGGGCCTCCCTCTTCTCCCCTTTCGCGATCGGGCACTTGGGCAGCTGCCCGAGTGCATTTTTTCTCTTGTGTACTTGAACCAATTGCTTTACCCTGCAAGGACCGGCAACCCCAGCAGGGCTTCGACTTAGCCATAGCCGTCTTAATTCCCGCGTGCGCTAAACGCAGGACAGGTCGAAAAGACTGCATCTGATCACACGATGCGGGCCGCGTGGCCTTAGATTACCAGTTAAACACTTAGATCTTAAAAAAACGCAGAATATACAGCCTGTGTATTCAACCAACAAACTAATCGGTCAATAACGGGTCGTGCCCGCGCTGCTCGTGGTTGCAGGGCGAATTACGGTATAAACGTAAAGATATAAAAGTACCCCCTTATAGAATCTACTACACGCCCTTATAGAATCTACTACAACCGGGGACAACATTTCGCCTCTATTCTCTCCGGCGAGGAACCGGGGACGACTGGCACCCGTCAGCGACCCCAACAGCTTGGGGTTCGGGCCCCGGTACGACGACAACGTCGGTGCCCCGGGTGGACCACAGACCAAATCCGCCCTACTGACCGGGAAAGAAGACAAATTTTATATGACTGAATAGGAACGCAGTTAAATGGCGAATCGTTGATCCGTGACAGATGTGACGCGAGAATTACATCAAGGATTGCGCCATCAGCAGTAGTGGAGGCAAATCGTTACATGAGTTTTACTGTACAGCATTTTACTTTTTCCCGTTGAGTACCCCCGAGTCATAAAACAATGAACCCGATCCCCCAGGTTAGCTGGCAAAGCCGTGGATTTCACATTGTTGCATCACAACAACGCAAGATCAGGCAAAATTTACGCGGAGTTTTCAATCGGCACGCATTTTCCTCTAGTATAGGATATTAAAAAATAGCAACACGTCAAAACTCAACTGACAGGTACCCCTGGAAATCTTCCCGTGAACCCAGGTTGAGAGCCACTGCAGTACAGTATCAAGGGTTGTTGCGACTGATCGATGATCTTGGTGGAGCAGTGCGTGGATTGTCGAATGAAAGCAGTATCTCCTTTTGGAAAAACCAAAAATATGACGTCGTTGTTCTGTTGAATAGCGAAAATTGGTGCGAAAGTGACAAAACTTGAAAAATATTTTGATATTCCAACAACGACACAGATTAGTTTCGAAAAATAGCACAAAATATTTTCTCACTTTCTTATCAGAGTATACGTGAAAACACGATACAGTAAGCGGCAATCCTAATCAAGCAACACGTTTAACCCTTGCCAGGCTTTGGCATTTAACAAAAAGCCATTTTAGGAACGATTTATTGTAGTTCAGCGTTAACGAGCGTGATAACGACGTTTTCCTCCGGGCCCATGAAGTGACGTCACAGGGAAATTCTTCTTAATATCAGAAATTGGCTGAAGTTTGAAGAGGGCGTGGCATCCTCGAGTTACTACCTTTTCAACTGAAGCAATCTGTTCTTTCCATGTTAGATTGGAATCAGTTATGGTGCCTAAGTATTTAGTAGAGTTAAATGGCTCTAATAGAACACCTTTGCAATTTATGTTCAGGGAAGTACCGGTAGGTGGCTTAGGCTTGTTGCATACAATTGTTTTAGTTTTAATCAGGTTTAATGTAAGTTTATTGATTTGCAACCAACTGAGTGCTCTGTTTAATTTTTTTGCTCCAGGATGAGGATCATTATCAGCAATAAGGAATGCTGTGTCATCAGCAAAAACATTATTAAAAATTGGAACACATGGTGAGATCATCAATATACAACAAAAATAACACAGGACTAAAGGTGGCTTCACACAGAATCCGGTTACGGCTTGCGAACCGGCTTATGGCCAACGTCAGTCTTCACACATGCAGCAAGAACACCATCATCGACAACTACAACAATTCGGCTTAAATCAATTTTAAGCCGGAAGCCGGAGCCGTTCGAAACCGAGAAAGTTCACCCGGATACGGCCAACAGAGTCTGTGTGAAGACTCCAATAACTCCTTTTTTTCGTACAGAGTGTCAAAGCTTTCAACCTCTTTCGTCAATTTAAAATGGTCTTTCTTAATAAGGGGTACATCTTTGGTAAATGAAGCAATTTGCGTTTTACGTCAATTCCCCACCAGGTTTATTCATCCGCGACGTTTCTTTACGTCATCGACCCTGCCCGACTTACCTTCGCAAGACATTCAGATCCTGCATAAGACATCTCTCCGACTCTCTGTCGTTAAAGTGCCCTACCTCCCTTCTCCACGTAACCCACAAGATGTCCGCGTGTGCTGCAATACGGAAGCAGAGGAGAGGTTAGTTATGCCGCGCATGTTCTTGGTAAACACTCAACCTGAAGCATTCAATGATATGATTTCACGCGTAACAAGCTGCTGTTCCATAAAAGTGACCGCGGCTTCGCCTCAGGCCTGAGCAGCCATGCACTGCCATCTGTACCTGATCGTTCACATATACTACTCGCAATATTATTTGCTAAGCTGCTTTGCTCATTTAAAACTCCGCGTTTTCGGAGGGCACAGAATGTACCAATGCTAAAATGCAAGTGAAATGTTTTGTGTGTTGTGCCCTTCAAGCGATGAAAACACAAGGTGAGATGGTTGGGGGTGAACTTTATGGAAGTAAACCCCCCCTACGCTGCTGCGTCATTGTGTCATCGTCATGCTGTTGCTTAGTTGCAATTTACCGATTGCACAAATTTGAGGTAACCGTTCATCATACCCTCACAGCAACTGTTGCGATGTGTACGCGTCATGCCTGGGACCGGTCTCCAACAAGAAGATGTGTGTGTCGGCGCATTTCGCGTCGAGTCTCACCGTGACTTTATCCAAGCTTGCTTATGAGCAAGTGATGAAGACGATGGACAACATCACATTTGGTGGAGACATCGACACACCGATCGATGCCGATCTACCATTTTCCAACATGACAACAAACTTCCCAGGGGGGGAGGACGAGGACATTTGGATCCCCCCCAAGCACTCTGCGTCAGCACCCTCCCTCCTCGGTAGTCCTACCCCAGTCCACGACCGGTACTTGGCCGCCTCAGGTAGAACGTTTGCGTTAATGCAATGGTACGCGTTTAAATAGTGTAGCAATGTTACCCGTTCTATAGGCGTTCCTACTTCCGACAGGTGGATTGCTGCCTTGTATGCATGTGGCAGTGATAGAAGTCCACGTAGAATGACTGGGCTAGCTTGCAGTTAAACGATGAGCAGAGTTTCTGCTATTCATAGATTTAAGAGCAGATGTGTCTCAGATTTGATGTCTATGAGTGTGGGGTAGGGTGCATCAAACCCCCAATAAAAACTGGCATGGCAATATGTCAGAAATGTTCTACCTCATGTAAAAAGACTTTGTGTAAAATGTAAAATTTTGATTAACTCTACCAGGTCCACATCAATCACGAATATATGGAAAACGTGGTAACAGGCTAATGTATTACTGTAACTACAACAGTAGAATTCGCCTATAACGACTTCGGCTATATCGTCACTTCGCCTTTAGCTGCTGTGTCCAGCCTGCGGGCCGAATGTGACCCAGTCAAAGGTTTTGTGCGGCCCAGTTTAGGTTTTTGCTGAAGTATGTGTAGTCAGCATACTGACAACCTGGCCTTCATTGGCACTAAACTCCCCTATGACATCACACTTACGGAGTGGTTAAAGGTGCCAAACTGTCGTTACCATTGCAGTTAGGATTTGAACTTTTTTATTGCATTAGATTAAACTAAATTTAGTTTGTAAGACCAAAGTAAGTCATTCAATGTGCGGTCTGGTTAAGATATTGATATAATTTTTGGCTCAGTAAGCAATTTCGGTAGGACATAGCTGGCCTACAGCGACGTTTTTTTGTCGGTCACCACAGAATCTTACGTTCGTTTATAACAACAACAACAACAATTTTATTCTTTTTTTACCTCAACGCAAGTACACTTAACAATACAGACACAGTAAGGCCGGGAGGCGGCGAAAAGACACTTCGGTCATCCCGTCTGCCACCACCCAAATACATGTTGTCAAAGACCCTAAACGAACGCGCTCAAAGGCCCTGAGCTAACCAGCAGAAGCGAAAGCAAAGAGCAGAACATTGTTTTAACCTCAATCATACTTGTACATTCCAAATAATGAGCAAGTCCAAGAAATAATGGATACGATCCACATGCAAGAGAA
>Ga0210059_1011740_pt1 | contig 13350 bp, 8 predicted proteins | sample Ectturendosymbi2_FD_188042 | JGI IMG/M metagenome (GOLD analysis project Ga0210059, IMG submission 188042) | Ecteinascidia turbinata endosymbiont from Florida, USA - Sample 2 (SPAdes) (version 2) | ecosystem: Host-associated > Tunicates > Ascidians > Unclassified | place: Key West, Florida...
AACCAAAGCGTTGGGCGTTCGAATGCGCCACAGGAAACAGCGACCGACTGCGGTTATGTAGGTTTGCAGGCTATCATGTCGACGGTCGAACTGCTCGCAAACAAGTACATCACGTTGAATCACGAATAGAATATTACTGGGAATTGCGCAGTAAGAATGCACAAAACATTAAAGCACTAATGTGTCCACTATACCTATGAGCCTACGTAACGCCTAGTTTTGGTGGACATTCTTTTCGTGTTATTTCAGGTGAAACGTGGTATTTTGGCCAAACACTTTTTGTTACTGTAAGATGATGCAGGCGCGTAGCCAGGGGGAGCAATGGGGCAATGGGGGCAATTGCCCCCCCCAATTCCAAAAGTTGCACCTAAAATTTTCAGGTCAATCCAGCTTTTGGTGTCTAAGCCAAAGAAGTATTTCAACGCAAATCATCGAAAATGCTTGCGTAACCTATTGCATGATTTAGTCGAACCTGATCAAAGCACTGTGGTTCAACAATTGTCCATGATTACTCAAACGTTGTGTACCAGGGGAGAAATAATACAATTTTCCAGGTGAAGCCAAGGATTTTCGTAGGGTGGGCAAAATTAGTGAAATTTCATTTTTTCTACTCGTAACTAAGTAAACAACTTGCTAAAAATATAATAGGAAAATGTAAAATTTCAACAGCAGGGAGGGGCCAAGGAACCCTTCTACCCCTACCGACGCCCATGGTTGTGTATTGAACTAACACGCTCATGACGTTTTCTACGCACAAACAAAAAGTACCCTCTAAAAAATCCGCTTGATGGTGGTACAGTGCATGCAAATTATTTGATATGTATGTTTCCTTACGCAAATATAATCTTGTTGCGAAAATTATTGACAAGGATGTATGGAATAATACTTTGGTCCGGAAGTAATTGATTTTCAAGCAAGGTTTGGCTGTTGGCGCTTTGCTTGTTATAGATCTTCACTTTTTACATGATTGGCATGAACACAACGTCTGCATACTAAAGACCCAATCCTTCTGCACAAAAAAAAGGTTTGCAAACTGGACGCCGTGGTGTTCAGCTAAACTATTTCTGTTGTAGTTTCGGATTCAAAGATGCTGAAAGTCAGTTTCGGTTTTGGTCACACATTGGAAAGACGATTCTTCACATTTGTTTTCTGTTGTTTTTTGTCAGCCAAGATCCCTTTTAAAAAATATTAGGAAAAGCTTGTCATTTTGTTCGGATATAAGTGAATATTTTTAATGCTTTAACACTTCAGTTGTTGCGTATCCATTGTTTGAAAGGCGAGGTGCTTCCAGGCTTGTTGTGTGGTTGTTGATTCCCCTCTATAATCCCTGTTCATCTCCCACTGAATAGTTGCAAAGTTCAGGAAATGAGTTTCCGGCCTAACCGTACCTGTTGCCCTTTCACATAAAAGTACGTTTGTCGAAATAGTGAGGCGTGATTTGCTATATTTTCAGGAGATAGGCATGCGCATGCTGAGCGACTCAAATGTTCAAGTAATGAACAACTTAAGGAGTTTGGAAATTTGATATCCGTCAACCTCATTACTGTTCCAGACCTTTGCATTACTTCAGAACTGCATGCAGTTGATATTCCAAGCCTTACATATATGCTCAAAAGTGTTCAGGAGCCGATGACCTTGATCATTGGAGATAAAGGTACAAAGTCTGTTTGATGCAGTGTTTGTTTTGCTGTTTTAGCTAGCAAAATATTTTAATAGAAAGTCGATATCACGTAACACTACGCTTCTTTCCTCCTGAAATCAGTAAGAGTTATAGCGATTCATTCCTTGGTGATTACCCCGACACCGAATTGGAGCAGGTCGGTAGCGGACGAGGAATGGCTCAACGCCCAAGCACGTCAAACGAACAAAATGGCGTGTAGTGGTCGGAGAGACCGCCTGAACAAAAGACTAGCAGCTGAAAATCAAAAACCGTTATTTTACGTTGTGGTGGCAGATGTGACCATCCAAACTTGTGCAGAGACACTGTATCTAAAGCTTTTGAATGTGCCTTGAAGCGGCATTCCATCTTCAACACCAAGGCCGGTAAAATCATTGTCTCACCGAACAAAATGTGTCTTTGGCGACACGTTATATACTCAAAAACACGGTGTTATATCCGGTGTTAACCACTTTGTGTCATTGGCAAACAATGCTGTGCAGTACATGGTATAGCTGATTTCTGTTGTGCTAAATGAGTAAGAACTTTTCCGTAGATTCACCGATGGCATGATTTGTATACGTGCCACAGATGCGTCAAATGAACGCATTCGGCAAGCAGTAACTTCAGAATTTTCCCACGGTAGCTTGGAAACAACATTTCGCCAAGCTTGCACAGCCGAACAAAAACGGGCGAAGTGGAATTCCTAAACGTTAAGTATTCATTGCATAACCACTGAAGATGATTTTGAGTTTGTGAGATTGAGCCGTCTCAACTAAAGGAACAAGATCAACTCAGCAGCTTAAGCTGACTCAAAGAAAAACGACCCGCTCAAACTTTCGTTTGGACATGACAAATGACTTTGATAGCAATGGCATCAAATTGGAAAGAAAGACTACTTACCAAAATGTGACAAAGAATGATGTGACAAGAAAAGATGGCCCACAGGCTTGGGATATATCATTTCTCCACCTGCTAACTGCAATAGAGAAAAAAAGTTTAAATTTGAAAGCATTGATTAGTTGCAAAGACCTACCACAATTGCACAAACTGCAAGCACTTTCTTTTAAATAAGACACACAAACAATCCGAAGGTTTGTCAAGGCCTTGCAACCATGTACACTTTTGTGGTTGCCATGGAAAACACAATAGATCCATGGTCCTCGCTTCACAAATAATGACAAAAAAAACTTTCCTGCTGAACCAAAACCCGACATGTGCAAACCATGGTATTTGTGTAGCGATTTGTGTGACATGCCGTCGTGTCGCCCAAAGAGTGAACAAATTTTCCACCAAATGGCGATAGCACCAAAGTAATTGGAACAAACCAGATGATATTGATAAGGATGACAAAGATCAAATTAACTTATCGTGACACTGTTCAGTGGTCTATGACATTATAAATAAGCCACCTATCTATGATGTTTACGCTGTTACTTCTGTAGAACGACCCAGTTTTCACTCTCTGATTACTTGTGAACATAAACGGTTTAAAAAACTTAACACACAAAATTAATATTCAAAGCATGGTCCTCCCTGTGTGAAATAATTATTGTGCCCTACGTCATTCAATGGTTTTCCCAATCAGTCTTGTCCGTGTGTTTTGACCTTTCCTACCACCCATGTATCTACCGATGTTGACATCTCCCTTCACAGGGTTTAGCATTTAATTTTAAAGGCGCTCCCTGGAGTCTGCAAACGTTACAAACGCAATCATGCTCAATCATGCATCTTTATTTATTAACATTTTGCCATCATATTATTTTATTGCCGCTTGTACCGGTAGATGGCATTCCAGGCTCTGGCCTGTCGTCGTTTGCCGTAAAATAAAACAAATAAACAAAAAAATAAAACCACGCTCAACGCTCAGTTTTGAGTCGTAGCGGGGAGTTACCCTCAGTGTGCGTTTGTTGCGTTGCTCGAAAATCGTCGTCAGATAGTTTCCCATTTCTAGTAGTTTTGACTTGAGTTTGTTTGCTTTCTCTGCTCTTGTTTTAGCCTTTATAGCAGCAATGGCCAACCCGTAGCGTGCGGCGGCGCGGCCCAGTTGAAGGTTTCGTTGTTGTATATGTGCAATATTAATTGCAACCTATCCTTATTTTGACAATATTGAATTAGACGTTTTTGATGCAGTTTTCATCAGTGCCCCTCCACCACGTCGCAATTGCGTACAGGCAGGTTTCCATGCATCCTCTGGGGTGCAAACTCATTTCTACTTTTCTGATTTACCCCTTTTGTTCCATTTGCACTGAACTGAGTTTGTTTGTGGTTTTAATGGCTCTTTAATTCGCCTATGAAATCACAGGACGGTGTGATAGGTGCCAAAAATCGTTATCATTGCTTATAGGATTCTAACGATGTCAGTAGCTTGAACTAAATTGTAGTTTGCTGACAACAACGCAAGTCATTCGATATGCGCCCTCATGAAGAGAGTAACTTAGCTTTAGGCCCAGTAATACACTTCGGTTGGACATAGCTGCTTTAAACTTTTCACCCGTAAGCATTGCTTACAGATCTTAGCACTGAGGATGAGTAGTGTTACGTGAGATCGATTTCCTATTTGCTGATATATTCAACTTGGTCGCCTTTGTGGAGAGTAGTCACTTGAATACAGATATGTGCAAGTTTGAATCATCGTAAAGTGAAGACAACTGAATCGGCTGATAACTCGAAAGATTGCAGCAAGCCTAGAGCTTTTAATTGTGTATTTAGCGTTGGCAATAATGCCAGAAATGATCGCACTACGTCAGACTATAGCGTCAACTTCTTCTCCCACCATTCTTCCAGAAAAGCCATCATTCTTATTTTGCGTTGAACTGTGTGTTTTCTTTGATCATTTTTTCTTCAGTGACATATGATTTGTGGAAAACATGAAGCAATGCATTTAATTGAAAACACTGATATATTTTCAGAACACAGACTGAAGAAAAAGTATATTGTAGAGGAAGAAATCTTCGATGACTTTTTCAACTCATTGGTCGGTGCTAGGCTCAAGGTAACTTGAAAAAAGCCGGTTTTCCCAAGTAAATCGCAATGTTGTGTGTTATGTTAGTTTCTCATTGGTGTGCAATGGATTACAGCACCTCGAAATCCACCAGTGCTTGTCTGTGGAGCAACTCAAGGTTATCCTTCAGATGCTTCCATATATTGATGAGCTTGTTTTGAACGGTTGTGAGTTAAACGCAAGCCACATGGAAGTATTTGCGAAAGAACTTGAAAGAATGAATGTGCAGGTATGATTTTTTGTCTTTGTAAGTGGGAGTGCCTTGCCATCACGTTGTTTTTCAGAGTTTGCAAGAACAGACATGTTGATTTTTTCAGTTAATAAGTAAAGTTATTGTTCGTAGCACCCACTTTGCTTCAGGTTCCTTGCATTTCCGCAGCTGTTCGGCACCGTGCACCAAAGTAGATAAAGCAAATTACATTGCTTGCAGACGACTTTCTGCCTGCTAGGCAACTACCGTGCAGGAGGAAAAAGTTGATATTGTAGGATATCGTGCTTTTCACCACTGATATCACGCGTTACGTCTCCAAGAAAGTATGGTTGTGAGAAGGTAACCTTGGTGTGCTCCATGACGGCGACTTCTTTGGTCACAGTAACTTTCACTGGAGAAATCTACTTCGATCATGCACAGGCTGAAGCTGCCAAACTTGACCTTAAATGCAATCGCGTCGTATTTGTTGCCATCAATCCAGCATGTTTTTAACTTTTATTACTTTTGATGCTTGGAAAGATGTACGTGGTTGACAGAGCAAGTTGATAAATTGTGTCAAATTATTACAGAAAATAATCAGGGTGTTGGTTTGTTTCACCAGGCTTGTTACAAAGTTTAATTAATTTGGGTATCTTACGGGGACAGTTTACAAATATTGGAACCATGACAGTTTAGCATTATTTTGTGCAGTTAGGCCCCAATTGAAAAATGAAGAAGTTCAGGAAAGTTCTTGGGATTCCGTACAGCAGCTTCGTAAGAGACATGAAATCGGTTGCAAGCGAGCAAGCTATTCTTGTTTGAAAATTTAACCAGTAATGATATCGCATGTCTTATGAGCTGTTCAACAATAGTAGAATTTTCGCCTGGGGACGCAGACATTTTTTTAAGTGTCTGTCTTAAGTTTTGTTTCGTAAATCCAATACCAGTGGGCTGGTTAACACGTCACCCCCCGAATATATGTTGAGTTTGTTTCACTTCAAGCAGATTTTTACACAATGCCTGGAGTGGTCCCGTAGAAATTTTTAGGAGCATCACCTTGCATAAAAATAGCTGGTTGAAAGAGTTTGAAGTAATTCAATTGTACCAACTACTCCCATTAGATCAGTAGTTCCCAACCTTTTCTTGCCGATGCCCGACCTAATCGCCTCTACAACCCTGATTTTCCCCATGCGGTGATATAAAATTCTTATGACCTAAAAATGAGGTCCATTTAAGCTATGAAATGTGCAACGCGTTTAACTTGGTTTAAAGATGTTGCCAATGAACATAGCATCCACGAAAAGAAGAATGAAATAAACAAGACACAATTAAAAGTTTTGAGAAAAAAATTACTAAAAATTGTAAAATATGACAAAACATAAAGTAGGATTATATTTTAATGATGATAATAAGAGAGTATTCACAGTTGTATTTTAATATATTGAGAGAAGTAAACTACCCATCAAATGCAAAATACCAGTTGATCTCACGTTGAGGTAAGTATTACAGGTGAATTTTAGGTAAACATTAACACACGCAGGGCTACATTTTCATAACGCAAGAGCGATTTTCTGCCAGCATATCATTAAATAACTATATTTTATCTCCTAATCACAGCTGACCGAAAATTCTGTTATAGTCATTAAAGATTAGTCAAGGAAGATGACAATTGCTTTTCGTATATTTAAAATATAATTTTAGACTCCTTGAAATAGTCACACAAATATATAACAGCCAATATAATAGGATCAACACACCTACCTGACTATTCTAATTACACTTTTGTAGAATGAACCGGGAATAAACGATGTCATGGGTGTTTGTCACAGTCTTGTGACTCCTAGAAATAACATTTCCTATTCTCAGAAATGGCCTACTTCCCGATAAAAGAAAACTAGGGAATTAGAATGGTTGACTTGGTAAAAGCACTTGTGATCACATTTCTAAATCGAATTTAATAAAGAAGGTTCTTCCATGACTTCCACGCTTCCTGAGCGTGCATGAAGAGTGTTACTGTTGGCGCGGTGATTACGCGGTGACTGACTACACAATAAGAATCCCCACGAAAATTCTGAATTTACGGCTAAATCTAAACATGTTAAACGAGATAAGTTCACCAATCAAAAGAAAAATCCAGAAAAGTTAAATTCGTGAATTTGGACCCAGACCTCGTCAGTCCGCCTTAATTCCCCCCTTGAAAATCAAATTGACCCCTTACCCCACATTGGGAATCACTGCATTGGATGTTTTCATGACCGATACTCCATATCTCCGCGCCCGTCTTACTCCATTTGAAAAGCCCGTTCACGGCGTACTGAATGCCGTGATTTTTGACAGCATTTAACTGGTGCATAAAAGTGGATAATGTTTGTTTTTCACGAAAAAAAGACAACAATGTGTTAATGGAGTAAAACGCATGATTTTCAACTCCCTGGACTTCTGCCAGCAAGCGACAAATAAATGTGTGATGGGTTGAAGCTCCATACAACATCTTGCCTGTACGGCAAATCAACATAACTGTTGGACATTAAGTCTGAGTTTTCATGTCCTACGAGATTGTTCTGAGTCATGGTGGAGAGAACCTTGTCAGCTTGTTTTAAAATGTTAGTTGGTACTTTTTCATGAAGTTGCAAAACATTTTGAGTGCTACCTATTCAAGCATTAGGTGATCATGTGCCTTTAAAAGTAAAAAAGGTTTTTACTAAAAGTAGAATGTAGAATGAATCAGCCAGTCTACATCACACACATTTCAAAGAGAATTCAGTCGGAAACACTACTTTTGAAGGCTGCCTACTTTGTGTTGTTATTTGGTGTGATTTACGGCACCCGACCCTCCAGCACTTTTACTTGCCCGTAGCGTTTTACGTGGTATCCTGATCAGGTGCGCGCCTGTTCGTTTGTTCTGTAAAGTACGTCAAATCACCTTGCATCTGCTGGTGTGTACGTCAAATCACCTTGCATCTGCTGGTGTGTACGTCAAATCACCTTGCATCTGCTGGTGTGTACGTCAAATCACCTTGCATCTGCTGGTGGGTACGTCAAATCACCTTGCATCTGCTGGTGGGTACGTCAAATCACCTTGGGGTAAGTAACAGAGCTGGAGCGTCGGGTAACGTACATCACAGAGCAGTACGTTAAATCACCTTGCATCTGCTGGTGTGAGCGGTTTATCTACTCGGTCTGTTACGTTTATTTTCATTTGATTTGGTTAATTTGCTGTAACTGTCCTTTTCAGTGTTCACTTGACTAATAAGACTGTTTGAACGTTATTGAAGTCGCCAAAAATCGCCAGTTGCTCAGCTCACTTTGTTTGTTTCATTACGGATTTCCTTTTTTTGTTATGACTACCGTCATTTGTTTCGTACCACTATTTTCTGCAAAAATTTGAAAAAAATCATATTTGTATTGATATGGTGAAACATCTGCGTAACGTTTACCTCGTCCTCTCCTCTGTTGAAAAACTCAATTTATTGCAATAATTGTTGTGTAATAACAAGTCAAAATATTTCGGTTCATTATAAGTTTCGATGTTTGCAGATACCCTTTCTTGATGTTGGCAATAATCCCATCCACGACGACAGAGTTGCCGTCTTAGCACGTGCCCTACATCGAATCAGGAAGTTGAGCTTGGTCAATTGCGAAATTTCTGGGAAAGGAATTGAGGCTTTAACTGCAGCATGTAAAGCCTTAGACAGCCCAGTGAGACTCGATATTGATGCAATTTTATTGGTTTTGCGAAATTAATGAAAAAAGATTAAGAAATAATTCACAAAAACGTCACAATTCCATTTTCGTAGTTTTCTAGTTATTTGTTTACTTGTGTTTATGTGTTAACTCAGCTGCTCAATTGTAGTGCGACATCATTTTAAGATCTATTCACGGGGGCAACGTAGACCACTGGTTCCCAACCTTTTTTGATGCATTCCTACCTTTTCTCATTTTGGAACTCATTCCTCCCCTATTACACAAATTCAGCAGGGTGGCTGCAAGTGTTGAAACGTCATTTTTGCGATGACTCAGATCGCGCCTTGTTGATTGAACGATATTCCTAGTGGGATTGTTGCGTCCTTTCATTAAGCCATTATTATATGATAATTAGCTCTGCTCGGGGGCTTTAAACAAGCAACAAGCCTAACTGGGAAAACGTCTCAGAATCAGTCAGGAAACTTGGAATGCGCTAGACATCTAACTAAGCAGGTAACATTAATGATGTGATAATCCAATAGATAGCGTCACTGTTGACTTCGTGATTGAAAGAGCCAATGTCAAATTAAAAAAGAAGTACAACACTTACAATGAATAGGTAACATAACTATAAAGTGGAAATTCCTCCCCTGAATGCATGAAATTCTTCCATGGGGAGGAATTCCTCCCCGGTTGGGAACCACTGACGTAGACGCTAAAAATTGAGTTGTTCAAAGCAGAATTAGTAGCTGCTAGAGTGTAGACTTTCCTTTCCCTTGGACTACTCCCTTATCGCGGTGGGGAAGCTTGTGTGTCTCGATGACCACCAGAGCTGTACTGGCGGAAGCAATGCTCCCAGCAGGGTCAACCAAGCCAGAGTGGTCAAAGGGCAGAGGCCAGACAAAAGGTAGTCCCGCTTTGCATCAATGTGCACTCGTTGTGCTAGTGCATCTTTCCAGCTATGGACAAATAACAGAGGAACAAGGCGTTCCTCCGCTTCGGTGATGAGCAGATGGGGTGACCTTCACCCCAATGGTCAATGGTCATGGAGAGGTCACTCCTTGCTGAGATCTCAGCAAACATACTGGTATGTAGCAGTTACCCATCTTAAGTGTGGCCGGATGCGGTGTTAGGCTGAGCGTCAGGGGTCACATATGACGGTGGGAGTGATGGGATTTTCCTATCATTGTTGGTCAGTCGCCGTCCGCCTTAAACCTGGCAGCCGCAGGACCAAAAGGGATATGACCCACCGCAACTTGCTTGCCTCTCTGGGCGTAGGAGGTTCAAGGGAGATATCCCTGACAGGCAAGTTTCATTTCGGCTGAAACGACTAAAAATGAATCGTATGCCCATGCGAGAGCTGGCCGGCGAAACTGTGTAAGTGCTGCTGGACAGGCTACTCACCCCACCAGAAGCATCCTTATTTGTGGTCTTAAGCCCTGCAAGAGGAAGCGAGGCCCGAGAAAGAAGAGTACAAGAGGTAAAAGAGCTGGGAAACGAGGCAGAAGGGGGAAGTGTGAGCGGCTGAGGCTCAGTAGAATTTCCATTGGCTACTGTAACATCAGAGGCATCCGTGGCAGCAGGTATTCCTTGGAGAAGTCCACTGGGGCTTTTGGCATTCTTCTTTTCCAGGAAACCAAGCTCAGCGATGGTACTACTTTTCCACTCAGTGACTTTGTCGTATGCATACCGACGAAACTCCATTGGTACTGTCACCTTTCTGGACTCCACCACCTTCACAACAGATGAAAGGCAACTCCAGATCTTCAAAATCCATGATCCTCTAGACTTCACAAGCCTCTCACATTGGTCAACCTGTACGTTAGAGGTGGCTCAGCAGCTGATTCCTGTCAGTGAGATTTCTTACGGGACCTCTCTGACACCTGTGAGAACCTTGTAGTTTCCGGAGATTTCAATGCACGTCACTTTTCTTGAGACAGTGCAGGCGTCAACCCCAATGGTATAGGACTCGCTGAAGTTTTTTAGATCTTGACCTCCATCTTCTCAACACAGGTGAGCCCACCAGGCATGCAGAACGTCCAGGCGACACTGACTCTTGCATTGACCTTATCTTCTACAGCAGTGATTTCCAAACCAGGTTAACTTGAAAGCTCAGTTGTCATGTGGACAGCGATCAACTACTGCGTGAGGTGCACTGCCGAGTTAGATATGCCAATCCTCTTTTCAAGTACAAACATTCAGATGACTGGTCTAGCAAAGGAAACACGGACTGGAATGCCATCCGTAACTTCACCTAGAGCAGACGCACACCTAGATCGCTGCTCAGGCATAGCGGGGCACCCTCATGGTAGAATGATGAGGTCGACTTGGCCTGGACACACAAACAGAGAGCACAGCGCTGTTATGATAGAGCTCGGGTGATTGTCAACCCTGACTTGTTAGTGGCTACCAGAATAGACAGGAATCGAGCCTCAGCTGTATACAGAAGAGCAGCCTCCAAGGCATATAATGACAGATGGGATACCCTGTGTGAAAAGGCCAATCTCTCCACAGCTAATTTCTGGCATTTCCATCATAGTCTGGATAAGCGCCTTCCTCCACCGAGACTGGTCCTCTATGATGACAACGGCACCCCCCTTGTCACCGATCAGCAGCAAGGTGAAGCATTCTTGCACCGCTTCATTCAGCTGTCCAATCACAGTGACTTGGTAGAACGACAGGACCTGCTTAATGACCTATGTCGTATGGCTAGTGCTCCACAGTCCCATCATTGTCGCTGAGGTTACAGAGGCCACCAGGTCAAGCAAAGATGGCTGACCAGGTCCTGACTGTATCAAGGTTGATGACTACAAGCATCTCCCAGACAACACCATAGTCGAGCTCACAGATCTCTACAACAACAGTCTCCACTGTGGGAAAGTGCCGGAGGTGTGGACTGATGCCTTTATTGGTCCTGTACACAAGCCAGCTAAGGACCACAAATGTCTTAAGGGCCACAGGATCATTGTGGTGCAGAATGTGATTGGCAAAGTCCCGGAAAAAATAGCAGCCAGAAGATTCACCCGCCATATTGAATGTGTCCCCCCACCAGGTATGGATGCCCACCGCCCTCACAGAGAGACCTGGATCAATCTAGCCACGGTGGCAGCTAACATCTGGGACGGCTTTGAGGAAAAGGACAACACCTTGTTGGTTGCACTTGACTTGGAGAATGCCTACAACCGCGTCTGGCAACCCATCTTGGCTGATTGCATACTGCAGCTTGGCATCTCAGTCTTCTGGGTTCAGTGGGTCATGTCTGCACTCAACACCAGAAGATGCATGATGAAGCATCGGACATGGCGGTCTGACTGGACTTCCTCAGAGCTCTCCTCTGTCCCCAGTACTCTTCAATATCTTCACTCTCGCTCTGGCCAGATTAAACAAACCGTATTGCTGGCTGAGAACCTTTGCTGATGACATCTTGGTCAGTTGCAGGGGTAAATCAGCCCAGCGCAACATCGAGGCATAGCCTACTGTGAATGCAGTGGCATGCACTGCAATGGTGAGAAGGCTGAGGCAATGCTGTGCACATCAACACTCGTCTCCAGTCATCCAGCTTTCCTCCTATCCACTATGATGGGCAAGAGATCAGAGTTTCAGACACACTTCGTCACTTGGGTGTCATCTATGACAGACAGCTCAACTTCTCTGAGCATGTCAACTCTGTCCTCCATCGTGGTATCAAGGCAGTCAATATCTTGAAGGTTGTAGCTGGTAGGAAGGCAGAGGATAGGCATCTTGTAATGTTGTACAAGAGCGTTGTGCTGTCTGTTGTCGACTACGTTCTGCCTATGATCAAGATCAGTCAGAACCTCATGGGCAAACTGGAACGATTGCAAAACGCGTGTCTCCGCATCATTAGTGGGTGACCTAGGCCAACTCCAGTCCATGTCCTCCAATATTTGGTTGGAGTTCCCTCCATCGAGACACGACAGAAACTTGCACAAGCTACCATCACGTGCAAGGCTCTCCAAGAGAGCAGACACGGCCTTCGTGGGGTCATTTCTAAAGAGCTCACTGCCCTACAGGCTGCTCAGCAAAATACCCCAGCTCTGCCTCGCCTCAGACCGAGGAATAGGAAGGCTGAGCTTCCCCGCAGACTGAGGAGGAAGCCTTGGACCTCACATGTCTTATCTGCAACTTTTGGACTTAGCATTCACTATCTCTCCCACTCTCCAGCGTGGATCCCACCGGAGTTGAAAGATGAAGAGCCCACTGTCATCATCAACTTCAATCGGGATTGCAAGGTCTGGCCTCCCGGAGCAGCCAAGTCTGCTTTCTCCCAACTTCTTTCTGACATCAACAGTGGTACCGACTCTATCCTTGTAGCCATTGACGGCTCCTTTGACCCTGCCACCAATAGTGCAGGGTGGGGTTTTGCCATTTTCAGCAATGGTGATCTTATCCAACAGGGAGCTGGAGCAATCCAGGTGTTTACGAGCACCACCAGGATGGAGGTGGAAGCTCTCAGGAATGCCTTGAAGGTAGTCAAGGATATGAAAGCCCCACCTACGATCATTGTTGCCACGGACTCCATGGCCATTCATTGCAAGATCCAGTCAGGATACCTTCCAGGTAAATGGTTTGACCTCCGTGACACTCACCCAACCATAAACGTGATATGGGTCTTTGCACCAGGCCACTCTGGAATCACCCCCAATGAGACTGCTGACATGTTGGTTTCGAACTGCTCCAACTTCACTTCACTTGACTTGCTCCCTTCTGACCTAAAGCTGATGGGAACAAAGCATGGAAAGATCAGCTCACCACATCCATCCAATCTTGGGAAAGACGCCGCCTCAGCTTCCTTGG
>Ga0210059_1011741_pt1 | contig 13349 bp, 9 predicted proteins | sample Ectturendosymbi2_FD_188042 | JGI IMG/M metagenome (GOLD analysis project Ga0210059, IMG submission 188042) | Ecteinascidia turbinata endosymbiont from Florida, USA - Sample 2 (SPAdes) (version 2) | ecosystem: Host-associated > Tunicates > Ascidians > Unclassified | place: Key West, Florida...
TGGGGAAGAGGGCAAATTATTTTCTCCATCTCGCAAACAACATAACAACAAAGAAAGCTTAGCCACTGACCTCTTTGAACGGCTAAATTTTGAGCAATCGTTTTTTAAAACCGTTTTTTAAGGAACGCCTTGCAAAACGTCATAAAAAATAACCTTTGCAATGTCTTGAGAAGAAGAGCTCGAGACCGAGACCGAAATCCTTCGAGACTGAGACCGAGACGAGACCTGAGACCTTCGAGACCGAGACCAAGTCTCGAGACTTCATCACTGATAATTAACACGCAAGAACTAAAACCGTCAAATTAAAAAAGTACACTGTGAAAGCTGGAAAATATCGCATGAGCGACAACAGTACCCGACTACACTGAACTACTCACTTAAACCACAGGCAAACTTTACCCTATAATACACAACCCAATAACACTACAGAAAACATTGCTGTCTCACCTTTAATGAAACCAGCAATACTGCAAAATAGTAAGACAAGAATGTTGACCGAAGTCAGAAATGAAAGGATCCAACTTGACATTTGAACTCCAAAAGAGAGACTGACTGGAAGGAAACGATTCTCAAAGTTAAAACCATGCAATTTCCAACGCATTTCCGGAAAACAGAAAAGTTACTGAGCTTGCAAGTCTAACAAACTAATTCGTAGGCAAAATTTGTGAAAACAACTAAAATAACTGACCTGTGACGGCAATGATGAAACCAACCGACAAAAAATCTGGGTAGCTCGAAAATCCAGTCACATTCATGGGCATGACTTCTCGGAACGTTTCCGCAATCACTCCGCCAGTAAGTGAATCAAGATTGGCACTCCAGACCCGGACAACGCTGGATGCAGCTGTGTACAGACGCAAGCTTCACTTACCGAAAAACACACCTTGTAAGAATGATTCCTTGCACACAAGCTTTCTTAAAAATCTGGTAATCCTATGTTGAAAGAGAGATCAACAGGCTTTTACATGCGGACAATTTTCTGTCCCATTCCATAGCAACACATGACTGTACCAACCCATGGGCTTCCCACAAAAGAGTAATACAAAGTACATTATATTACGTGCATGTCTATGTCCAGCGTCTAGAGAACCGTGGCCAAAATACCTTAAAATTACCACTGAGAGGATCCAGTGAAACTTTGCATGAAGCTGTTTTAGTTGCTACCCAAAAAAGCCCAACAGGCCATCTAAACCCACCCTCACTTTTTTTCAGGATCTGCTTGCAGATTGGTGCTAATAAAGGTTGCATTCCTCAAATCAAAATCATTTATTTGATTGAGAGTTACCGCACAAGCCTTCAGAATCAGCAACATTCTCAACTAGCCACAGCGAGACCGCCTAGAACAGTGGTTCCCAACAGGCACTCCCTCACCCCTGGGAGTCTGAAACAAGATTTTCGGGGGTCCGAAATGTGATTTTCGAGGGTAAGAGTTTGTGTGTTCTTGGATGTAAGAACCGAGAAATTTATAAAAGATTGCAAATGCTATGACTCTAAAAACATCCAGCCTAATTATTCCAGCTAACGTTACTAACTTAGCAATTTGTTGCTGAATGGGTGTATTGTTATTTTTGCTTCACGTTGCGGTAACCACGCTGAAGACAGCCGGTGGTGCGATTGTAAGCATCTTGTGACGTTCAAATGTTTGTGGCGCAATTATGGCGAGATTGTCGTTTGATTCTATAGACCACAACAGTTGTTGGTGATCAAACATGTAAAGTTACCAGAAATTGTGTACAAAAGTCCTGTGCATTCTAGTGCCCTTTGCAGCAACATATTTGTGCGAATCTGGATATTCCTCTCTATTTTGTTTGAAAAACAAGTATAGAAATTGTTTTGAACCCTCGAATGATTTGCGCGTGGCTCTGATTAATTGCATGCCAAGGTACAAGGGGATAATTTCTGAGAAGCAGCAACGAAAATGTCAATAGATTTGCTTTTTATGAGCAGTTAGGTAGGAAAGTTACAGAGTACGACTGGGTGTTTTCTGTTGTGTTGTCAGTATAATCCTATGTATTACGAGAAGTAATTTAAAAAATGAAAATTCTGCAAGATTAGACTGTTTTTGTGATTTCTACGTTTTTTAAAAAAGAAGAGGTGCGAACGTCACTTTAATTTTATGAAAGGGGTGCCAGCTTCATCAAAGGTTGGGAACCTGTGGCCTAGAAAGTGTACATTAACAAAGTGTCCTCCTTCGACGTTCTCTTTATTGCCAACTGATCCCCTTAGTTTTCTGACCCGCTCTGTACAAAGCTTGATAGGTTCAAATTACAATGAAGAAGACTTCGATGTGATGGGCGCTGAAACCTGCTGGAAGGCTTACGGTACGTCACACGCTTTCTGTTTAAAATGCTCTTTATTGCTAAAAAATCTCTACGTTTTCTGGTTCGTTGTGAAAACGTTTGGTGACCGCTGCATTTATCCAATCATATTTCGGATTGACGAAAGTAAAGCTAGCCAGAATGTCCGCAGGTATTTTCTGTGCTCTTTCGCTTTCTATATATTTTCAAGAAGTTTGCTGCTGGCTCAGCGGTCACTCTTGCATCGTAAAGAAAAAATTATCTTCAGGGTAAACTGAGCTATCAACTGTATAAGTTTCAAATTCTTTTCGAACACTTAATGGATATTTTGTCTGTGCACAGTGATTGAAGGCAGGGAGGAAATTGATATGGCTGGTGGTGTGTTTGCAAAGTTTTCTTTCAAATATTTTTTCAAGAAAAACAACTGGACATTTTAAGAAAGGGTCGAGAAACTCCGAAGCAGGCAAACGTATGGCAACCATAAAAAGGATTCGTACACCATTTTCAAAATCATAACTACAAGCAGAAGCTTTGAATCACAAGCTCCCAAGAGCACTGCAAATTGTATCGCTGGGCATAAGTGTACGGGAGTGCATATTTTTGGGGATGCAAAAAATTTTTGGCTCAAATTTCATCTTGCTTTCCCAAATAACGTATAAACAGCAAGTCTTAATGTTAAGACTAAAACGTACCATTGGAAACTAATCAAGGTTTCTGCATGCCTAATTAGGCCTACCAATTACCGGGGTTCAAAGCCGTACGCCCTCAACTAGCATTCATTATTCTGCATAGCTACATGTGAACAATGGTGCATAGCTACATGTGAACAATGTAATATTTATTGTGTGAAAAAATGTTAGCTAATTGCAATAAAATCTTCCCAACAATTGCTGTTCATGCCACCATGCGTGGAAGGTGTTGTTCAGAATCTTCATTTTCAAGTTTTTATATACGTTCTAAACATATTCTTCCAACACGATCATCCTAATAGTTAAGATCTGTTCTTCTCTAGCATAGATGTGTGCATTTGTGTTGGCCACAATGGCAATCAATCTGGAAAAGGAGTAAAATATCGGGTTACGATCTAAAGTCGTACATTGCCGCAAATAGGTCAAGTCTCAAGTAATTAGAGGGAAAGGAGGCAATTTAATACATAGCATGTAGCTTAACCTTCCCCATTGACAATCTTCACTGCAACATGTTGTGCCTAAAATATTTCAACGCTTACAGCTTCTAAGGTCACATTATGAAAACCAAAAATCCACTCCAGTTTAGACAGTTAAATGTGCATTGAACACAGCATGCTAAAAAATAGCAATATGAGACTGATACACACAAATACTGCAGCCTATATGATTAACTACAAAGGAACGTGTACAAATGCACATTTCCAATGACAAATGATTTACGTATAACCTCAACAAGAATATTTTATAAAAATGGCAGTGCTTCACTGCATTAGCATAAGTGAATTATGTGGTACTGTTCATGAAAACTTCATTTCACTGCATTAAATTGAAGCAATAAAATTGGGCAGGATGCAACATAAGCAATTCATTGCATGAAACAAAGGGAAAATATGAAAACCTAAACAGTACTAAATCACAGCTACATTATTACCACGCAACATATTGCAGCTGCAGTTACGTAGTTAATTTTATTCAAGAATACTTCATGGAAACATATTTGCACTTGCAAATCTCACAGCATCAAGCAAGTTTGAAACACGAAAACTTCACACTATCATATCACACCACATTACTACCGCAAAACATTTTGCAGCTACAGCTACATTTTAGTTGTACACTTCACAGCATCAACAATTTGAGGTTTACAAAAAGTAGAGTTTGTTGGAATGATGAGTTACCACTGCAATTCCTAATTTTAAAATGTTTCTAACTCTACCCAAATTTGAATTAAATTGTTTCAGTTGGCCCAATTTTGATTTGGGCTGTTGTAATTTGCTCAAATATTTATAATACATGCAAATGTGAATGACACTCTTCCAATTTGACCAGATGTTTCTAATTGTACCCAAGTTTGAATGAAGCTGTTTCAATTACCCAAATATCATTAAGGCTGTTGGAATTTGCCCAAATGTTTCTAAATGTATGCAAATTTAAATGAAGTGGTTGTATATTATTCAAATTGGAATGAAGGTGTTTGAAGTTTCCTAAAATTGAAAAAGCTGTTTGAAGTTCCCCAAAAATGAATAAAGCTGTTTGAAGTTACCCAAAATTGAATAAAGATGTTCCACTTGTCCCGAATTTGAATGGATTGTTGTTTGGCCAGAGTTGATTTAGTCAGTTGGGATTTAGCCAAATTTTTCCAGTTTATGGAAACATTTTTAACTTCACCCAAATTTGAATGAAGCAGTCCCAATTTGCTCAATTTTCATTAAGGTTGTTGAAGTATTACCAAGTGATTTTGATTTTATCCAAATTTAAATAAAACTCTTATAATTCACCCAGACATTTCTGAACGTACTAAAATTTTAATGCAGCTGTTCTATACAGCCCATCTTCGAACACGACTGTTTGAAGTTGCCCACAATTGAATTAAGCTGTTGTTAATTGGCAAAATTTGATTTGACTGATGGACTTCACCCAAGTGTTTCCAATTAATCTAAATGTTGTTGTTTTCACCCAAGTTTGATTAAAGTTTTTCTCATTTGTCCAGATTTAATTGAAGCTGTTGGACCTTACCCAACTGCTCCTATTTTGCCAAATGTTTCTAATTTTCCCCAAAACCTTGTTAAAGTTTTTTAGTTGACCCAAATTTTATGAAGGCTGCTGGAATTACCACATGATTCCAGTTCACTCAATGGCAGTGTTTATTTTGCCATCAGGGACAAAAAATGGCCATTATTTTGCCGTTGATTTGGTTATTATTTTGCCTTAGTTTGGAAAATAGACACTACCTCATTTACATATGAATGTAGCTGTATACTTCGCCCAAATTTTGAAAATTTTTGCCCGAATAATGGCCAATTTTTCAGTGTTGCGGATGCGACCGCATCCCCCGCATCCCCATGCCGTACGCTTATGTTGCTGGGAATGCTTGTTGCCAGCTTCTTCGTTAGTAAAATCTAGTTTGAAACAACAGTGGCATTTCACCAACTATAAGGGTACCGTCGGTTGCGCACGCGCCACCAAAGCTGTTAGGCTGGGTTAGATTCCCAGATACGTAATACAGAAGACTTGAAACACCCTACATGTTCAGCATCATGCTCAGCGTTAGTAGGTGGGTCTATGGAAACGGTCCACGGTCGGTGCTGCCTTTTTTGGCCATCGATGCTGCATACTACGAAAAAAAGCCGCATGGCGCATGCAAGCGGAGATGGGCGCTGCAGGCCACTCGTGACATTCCCGGAAGTAATACAAAAAGCGAGTGTACCGAAATACTGATAGTTCGCAATTAGGCATTTGCACAGCCAACAAGCCGTCAAACACACGAATTGAAGGACAATGCTTGCTACCAAGAAATGCGATTGCATGCTTTCATAATCCTACCGATGACATTTACAAAATGATTGTGACATAACAGTCAACATTGTCTGAATGCTAACAATGAGAAGTAGCTAGGTGAAATTGTGTTTTGTCACTGAAAAAACTTCTTCATGATATTATTTGGGAGTAAACAGAAGTCAAATGTTTATACTTGCTAGTTCACTGAAACAGTTTTGTAAAATAGTGAGTGTTGGAACTTGAAAAAGCAGTTTTTTTGTTTTGTTTTTGTGAAGCATTGGCCTCGTAATAGAAAACATTTCTGGACTAGTTTTGGAAAGGAAGCAAATGATTTGAGAACTTTTGTATACGCAAAAAAATACGTTCTTGAAATTTCTTCTGTTATGAAAAGATTGGCGACAACAAAAATTTAGAAAGCAAGGTAAGTTCTTAAAGTCAATAATTTTATATGGTTGTATAATGGGACATTATATACAATAAAAATTGAGATATTATAAAAATTGTGCACTTTACAGAGAAATGGAAACATTTTCGCTATGTTTGACCTCATACACATACGTATCAAATGCTTTCTTGATTGTTAGTCAAGTCAGGAGTACAAAAACTATTCTTTAATTTTCAACAAGGCTTGCTACCCTATAGCTGTAAACAGATTTAAAAGGCCTGGATTTTTTGAGTTGTTTCACCAATTAAAAAAATTGTTTCGAGCATATATGAAAACATCTACATCACTTGTGATGAGAGAAAGAAAATTGCCAGGAAAATTGCAAACATTTTCATGAGTTGACACTCCACCTTCATGAGCAACTTTTCCATTTGTTACATCGCTAAGACACCCCACCCTACCTTAAGACTTAAACCTAATGCACACAGACTGCTTCCAGTGCATATTTCAGCGGCACCCGTCAAATTCCATGACATCACAGCACATACGTCAGCATCTAGCAAGGTCTGCATTCAATGAGAACCTGTTTCATCTTTAAGTAGAATACACAGAGGCTGTTTCGCAGTTTTCAAACAGTTTACAGCGGAACGCAGACGTCACCAGATTATATGCTGAAGGAGACGCTGCGACGTCATACTATCAAGCGCAAATATTTCCGACGTCACGAATGTCACAAGCCTGGAAAATTCCAAACTCACCGCCTTTTATGGGCCATATCAGCTTCAATTAAAAAAAAACTGAACAATTCGACTAACAACTATTTAAACCATTTGTAACATTTTAATTTTAACGATGTAACCAACGATATATAGTGCAATTTAGTAATTCGTGACTTGCACTGGTGGCTTTCAAGCAACAGACGCTTCATGCTCAGCAATGGTGAAAAATTCCAGTTAAAAAAGTATCGTCAAGTTGTCAAAGAAGTAAACTCTAAACATAAGCAAGATATGCAATTAGAAGTATAGTACATCCAATCCATAGATTAACTTTATGCCGTCTTGCCCCAAGAAGCATAAAATATACTCACCAACACCAAATTCTAAAAATAAGTTCCAACCAATAACAAATCCGCAGAACTCGCCAACAGCAACATAAGTGTAAATGTATGCAGATCCAGCTTTCGGAACTCGAACTCCGAATTCTGCATAACATAAACCTGCAAAAAAATAATAATAATAATAACCAAACATTAGGTGATTCAGCAAAACAATGATGAAATAATCACTTAATATCTACACTTATTGCAACTGTCAAATATGAAATCAAGCATCACAGACCAACCCAAAAGCACCTGCTAGCAGAGTTGCAAATGCAGCTACACAAAATGATATAATTATTGATGGACCAGCATCATCCCTAGCCACAGATCCAGCAAGGACGTAGACACCAGCACCAAATGTGTTTCCCACACCTGCACAATATTAAACACACACATTCACGATCTGCACTTCGAAACACCAACGAAATGCTCAATCAGGTTTGCATTTGAAACTGGCACTATTTCATTTCACTGTCATTAAGTATCAAATCATCAATAAAACGATAATGTAATCACTATTTTTGAAAAATTACAGACGAATAGTTGAATGATGTGACATTGAATCTATCGTGAGATTGCGTGGGTTCTAATTTCATACTTAACACACCTTTTGCATTAAAAACAAAAACGTTGAACTTTGTGAGACTGTGTTTTCCTGATAGACTTCCGTACTTTAGCTCCTGTTTGAGTTGAGTGTTGATGTTCGGATATTGTTTTGCATCAAGGGTTTCCAACCTGGGGTACATGTGCCCCTGGGGGCACATTTGCCTATCTGAATGTGCAGATTTAAGGTTGGCAATAGAAGGGAAAACTATATTTATATGCTGTTCATTTCCAAATACTTATACATACAGAATATCAGTGAAAATTATTTTCAAAAATCGTTATACCTCATTGTTTTATATATCTATTAGTCATGATAAAAGATATGTGAAAAATAGAATAAATTTTTAATTTAACTATTAGGTAATGTTCTATTAAAATTTAAGTTGATTTTTGTTGCTTTATTCAGCCTGTTTGTCATAAGTTATTTTAGGGATACATGCTCATCTGTCGAAATGTTGAAGGGGTCAGAGAAAGGTTGGAAATCCCTGTTTTGCATAATGATATTCATAACATCTTTTCAGCTTCTGGCGGATGTTCATTTGGTGATGGGATAATAGTTCTGTGACATATGTAACGGTCTAACGGAAAGTGTTATTATAAACATGTAAATTTTTCTTCGTATTCGGAATTGTCATGGAAAGTGTTTATTAATTGTTCTAAACATGTACATTTTTCTTCGTACTTGGAAGTATCATGCATTTCCATAATTTGATACATTTTTCGTTGTGGTAAATTTATTTGTGGGTATGTGCTGATTTCTTTCAATTTTTGTTAGGTATTGCAGTGCTCTATCATTTGTTTTATCAAGCTATTTAAACGTGTTCTGTTGCATGTTCCCACGAAAGTAGACCATATAGTAAATGGCTGTAGACGATTGAAACATATATTGATCTCAATAATTTAATATCACGAAAAGGCTGAAGTTTGACAAGAATGATGTTGGCGTCAACTACTTCGTTGCCGAAATGTTTCACATTGGTGTTCCAGTTCAAATTAACAGCATAGTCGATGAAACACCGAGATATTTACTTTTGTCTGCTTGGTTAATGCGTTGTTCACCATGTGAGATCTAACTGACGGCAATTTAAGTTTTGTAGAGAAAAGCATATCAATCGTTTTTGCGGAAAGTCACTCTATTCTTTTGTTCATATTTTCTGTAGTTGTACATTCACCAGACTTTCCAAATGATTCAATTATTCATGAGTCATAAGTGAAGTTGTGTCATCAGCGAAAAGGTAAGATTTAAAGTTTGAGGGGGATGACAAGTCATTGGTATATATTGCAACCATGACTATGCCTAGAGTGGATCCTTGAGTAACTCCATGACAAAGACTGGTTGTGGTTGGCTTATATCTACTGTTTCCTACTTGATAAATAACTTGCAAAAAAGTGATTAGTGGCTTCCTGTATATCGCACTTATGAAGCTTACCAAATAAGTTTTGATGATCAACAGTGTCCAAGTTTTTGTACTGGTCGAGGAAAATTGCACAAGTTAAGAGATTGTTAGCATTCTGATTTCTGGGTTAAAAGATGATCGTTTAGTTTTACGACTTCCAAAGACGTCAAAAACCACTGCGAAATCCATGTTTTTCTGGACAAAGTACCTCGTTTATCATTACCAAACTCTACAAGTTAGCCAATTTTAGGTTATTTGAGAAAACTCCGATGAAATGCAATGGTTACAATTTTTGCCATTCATTTACATACTCGCTTTCCTCTGGCAAGGGTTGCGGGGCAGAAGCCCTAGATTAGACCTTTCGATAAGGCAAAGAAAATAATGTGAGCCATCCTTGATTGTAAGCCGCATTAAATTATGAAAAAACAATTATTATAAGCCTCTTCTTACGATCGAATAAATACGGCAATTAAGATTTAGGCAAATGAAATACTACAAGTAAAATGTACAGCATTTAAGAGTATTACAAAAATTGCTTTGAGCACCTCAAAAAAATTGAAAAAATCTTACCAATGCCAACAAGATCGAAAGTGGAAAGACATCTTGACAGATCAGAAGACTCAGTTTCTTCCTTTGGAATAACTTTTTTTCTAGTTAGTCGATCAATGAAACTCAACATTTTACCTTGTTACTAATTGCTGCATGCAAAACGTAGGCTGTATAATGTTAGATGCTTGATTTGCAAATGGTGACAAGTAACCAACAGGCTAAGTAAACTCATATATTAAACATGCAGCAAATCTAATATGTGTTTTCAAACAACAAAACCAAAAACATCTTGCATAATCACAAACAAATTACCCCGAGAAAATAAAAGAGTATCTCCAAGTACCTTGACGCAACCCCAGTAGACAGTGTACTTCCATAACGTAGGCAAATGGCACCACATGAAACTGCGCATATAGGTTCAGTGTAAAATTACAAACAATCAAGTAAATGCTAAAGAAGCTTTAAGCCACACATAATGGAATTTATTACCATTACTGACAAATCATTATGTATGAGTGCTTGTCTAGTAATGAGTGCAATCTTATTTATTCTGATATACACATCCTTCACCTTCGTCAGGGCTGGGATGTAGTATTCTTATGCCTGATTTGGGTCGGGTGGTTCTTGGCGCCACCGTTTTAGCGACGACGATTTGACGCTAAGCTGTTTTGGCGCTGGTTTAGAGAGTGAAAAGTGCGTGTAATGAAAATGGATAAAAACAAGGACAACATTTTAATGTGTTTCGTAATTGTAAGCTGGACCTCGCAAATAGTCAAGTGGTGCCCGAGAGTCAAAGTATTTTGCGTTCTTTTTGCGAATACGTTCATCATTGTTATTTTTCAACACTTGCCAAAAGTGATAAACGGGTTTGGTTGACGAGATGACCGCCATGGACCTTCCCCAACCTAGGTGACACAGTGGCACTCTTTGTTTACATTTATCAGTTATTTTGCCATTGCGTTTTCATTTTTTCGTATGTTCACTGACAATTGGTTTCCTCATTGCCCAATGGCTTTTTGTATTGCTTCTGTTCATTAGCTGAGCCATTTCAAACAATAAATCAACCAATCAGTCTATAAGGCTAGTTTGCACCAGATGCGGAGCGAAGGCAAAGCGAAGGCGATGCGACCTTTTTTCGCGTGGAGACTCGTTTAGATTCAACGCGAATATTATGCACTTAGGCCACGGGTGGGTAAATAGCGGCCCGCGGGCCACATGCGGTCCACCACAGCGTTTCAAGTGGCCCGCGGAAGCATTCAACAAAAATCTTCAAACCTGAAATTTCCTCCAAGTTGTCACAGTAAACGTGCTGAGGCCAGCTTAACCGAGACTTGCTTCTGGTTTGAACACCTCTCTAGCCTATCGACTGGCGAGCTATGACTGAAATAATCTGTCAATATATCGTCTTTTGCGGTCCTCAAAGGATACCCGAGCGGGTTCCGGGTACCCACATTTGCGGGGCGACTGTGGGTACCCACATTTGCGGGGCGGCCCGCAGAGTTATGCGTGCGGTTGCGCGGCGCACTGGCTTACCTAGGGTTTCCCGCGCCCAGGGAAAAGTCAGTTTGGGCTCCCCCCAGTCCGTTCGTGGGAGCATAGATGCGAACAAGAGTCAGCTGGGGGTAAAGGGCGTCGAAAACTGACTCGGGCCCGCATATAGTTGTTTCTCGACACGTCTGAGAACTTCATATGACTGTTACGTCACGGAATTGACGTCAGTATCTTCGAATCTTGACAATCATTAACTATCGCAGGATTAAAAATATAGTCGTTTCGCGTGAAGCTATCCCCGCTGTGAAATTTCGATCGCGATTGAACATTTACACTGTCGTATTGCGGCATTGCAAACTGCGACAATACGTTCGAATTGTAGCGGCTAATGACAAAAAATGCAAAAACTAGGCAAAATGCTCCCTGATCATCTGCAAAAATCTGTATGAATGTAACGACAAACTTCTATGGGTACAAAAATCTTCTGACACGTGACAACACAGCGGACTAAAAATTATAACCCGCGGAGGACTCTTGTACCTGCACATTACAGCTGCTGTTGGAGGCCCCTTTGAAAGCAGAATACTTACACATTACAGTTGCTGTTTGGTTCTCTTTTGAAAGCAGGCCACTTCCTGATGATATGCTTTGGAGTATATTATAGAAGTGGATAATGCGGTTTTCACCAAAAATGAGGAAATTCTACGCGCGAAACACTGCGATGGAGGGCCCCTAAAAGAAGGTTCCGAGGCAAGTATTTCGCTCGCCTCCCCTAAGTCCACCACTGAGCACATAGGTCTATTACGTGATACTTGTGTTCAATCCATGCTTGCGTTCAATCACCGCGCGAAAAAACGTCGCATGGCTTTCGCTTTGCTTTTTATCCTTTTTGCTAAAAATCTTTTCAGGCATTTCTAGTATGGGTACTAATAGAAAAGGAAAAGATCTTTTATTGTTAAGAAAAGCACGTCGTTAGCAGCGCACCACCAAAACAGCTCGGCGCCAAGTAGTCGTCGCCAAACAGTTTCATTCCCCCTGATTTTTATCCTCCAGTGCTACCCAGTGCACTCATAACATTGTGCCATACCTAAAATAGTTCGGATGATTCTACATTGTCAATAGGCTGCATTGCACCTGGACTGTGACAGGCCCAAACAGTTCAATTTATCGTTAGCATGTTCAACAGTTGGAGCTTTGAGAAACAGATAAAAACCACCTTTATCAAAAATCTAACAAAAACATGAAAACGACCGTTTTTCAACATGATGCTGTTGCGGCGCTAGCCTGAATCGTGAGCTATGGTGAACTACACTCAGAGTTTTGAGAAACGCGTGTCTGACAACGTTTCGCTTAACCTGACACCTTACAAGTTCCACGCATCAACAGGACTGCAGTTCTTATTCCCTACTACAGAAATTGCTATAGAACGAAGGTGGTCAGCGCAAGCCTTTGTTTCCACAAATTCAAGCAGCAAACTTCGACGGCGATTGATCGTCAAACACGCTTTCTGACAATACAACAGAAACGAAACTAAGCATCCTAGCAGGCGCAACTGACTGACCAAACAGACTTCACTATCAGTTAACCGAGCGTGCAACAACATTTATCAAGGAAGAAACGCACGTAACTGCGGTTTCCTATCAGCTACAGCAATTAACCATGCGAACATCGGTGATTGCAATTCTTATCGGTTGAGGTAACACGAGCTCGAAGACACAACAGTAAACATACGTACCAAACGATATGGTTTTCGCAGCTCAGCTATTCCGTCTTTTGTTTGTTAGAAAACTCGCTGTTTCGAATGGCAGAATTTGGGCAATGCGCATTAGGCCAAAAACGTCGCTAATCGGAATCAGATCGCGCGGCGATTTTATTGCGCATTACACAGGTGACAGGAGAACAGAAAAACAGGTTGTTCAGGCAGAGACAGGCGCAAGATTACGAAACAGAGACATGTTGTTCAAGCGGGGACGCCGGAACGGGGGTGCAATACGGAGCACTGCCTCCCTGCCCTTTGAAAGGGGGGGCAACGGGAGCACAGGTGCCCTTATGACAGTA
>Ga0210059_1011742_pt1 | contig 13349 bp, 6 predicted proteins | sample Ectturendosymbi2_FD_188042 | JGI IMG/M metagenome (GOLD analysis project Ga0210059, IMG submission 188042) | Ecteinascidia turbinata endosymbiont from Florida, USA - Sample 2 (SPAdes) (version 2) | ecosystem: Host-associated > Tunicates > Ascidians > Unclassified | place: Key West, Florida...
GAATCAGCATTTTCAAAGATGAAGTATTTGAAGAACGAGTACCGAACCCGATTACTAGACAGCAATTTGGAGTCTGAACTAAGACTGATGGTATCTAACGAGACACCCGCCTTTGCAAGGTTAGCTGGTCGTATGCAAGACCAAGGGAGTCATTAATGTATGATAAATCGCAAACTTTGTAATAAATAAATTCTTTGTATCAAATAAATTTGCTGAAAAAAGTGTGACATAGTTTTACATAACGCAACACGAGAGTTTTCAAATTACTGGTGGCCGTACTTTTTAGAAGTTAACGTACTGCGGCCGGCAATAGCAAAAAGGTTGCACCCCGAAAATATTATATGAGCGGAAAATAAGCCAAGACTCTTGGCGAATAGCAGCGATCAGAAGGTATGCGGCTGGGATGGCGGACACCCATGGTTGACAGTTTGAAACTTGTCAATTGCACAAGAATTGAGAATGCGCATAAAGTACGCAAAAAATTTTTCGTTTTTTATTATGTGGCTGTTTTCTGTACAATTACTAAGTAGAAACAACAGATACGGGCTTGCGTGAGCCATTATGATCAATCCACCTGAACTGCCAATTGATGGCGAAGCTCGAAACGAAGCACATATGGTAAGCAGAGGTGTGCGACTGTACGAGCACAAAAAACGAAACTGGAAACTAGGGATGCATCATAAAATCAGTTAAATCCAGCACGTTGAAATTGGACAGTTTTGGAATTTGACTCAACGTTCATAATTATCTTCAGTGTCGGTGCAATTGGACCCAACCAAAAAAATCACCCATTTTAAAAAGCCCACTTAAAAAAGCAATGAAACCCACCAAAATCCCGCTCTTAACTTTCCTTTGAAAATTGTACCATGAAGTACAGTAGAAAGTAAAATAAACTGCATACTCTGTGTTAACTGCATTTTATGAAGTAAAACCAATAGCAACGAAATTGAAGGACTTGAAACAAAGAGAAGAATAATTCGAACAGTTTGAGTAAATTCTACTGGTTATCTTCTTAAGCTCTGTAAAATCGATATATTTTAATCAATTTTTTTCCTTCTCTGCATCCAAGCTGTTTCTGATGTTGGACCATACCAAACCATACAGTATATTGAAAAAATACACTATAGAAATGCTGAACTAGCAGGGCATGTACATAAACTTCACCTGAAACTGCAGAGTTTGTGTGGGCGTGGTTTTTCTCTGTTTGCTGTGCGCATTCTTGCTAAGTTTTGCCACTTTGGAGTGAACTGACCAACAACACTTTGCGAAAACAAAGATGGGGTGCATTTCTTTCCACTCAAATTAGAATGACGTAATAACCATAACAATTTGTTACTGTGTGATTCTATAAATGGTGATATTGCATAACGCAATAAAACAATTCAGAATGGGGTTTTTGTGTTTTTCTGAAAACAGAACAGAAACCTGTTTCTTTTTAATAATCCCCCAAAAAGCGGATTGAAAAAAAACAGGAAGGTTGAATATTTTTTAAAAAACGGTGTTTTTCAGCCCTGACTATCTTTCAAAACTTTTTTGTGATTTTCTCTTGATCGCACGATCTGGAACAAGTCACATCCCTATCAGTTTGATTGGGCGTGCGCTGTACACCTAGAGTAAAAGTCCCTGGTAATCAAAAACCTGAGAAGCACTGGCATTTGAATACGTAAAAACTAGTGAGGACTACAGAACAAGTTTCGAAAAATTAAATCATTCAGCATGTATTAGTAGACTTACAATAGGAAAAATCATCTAGTTACAGCATTTAAATTTTTGTAATTTCTCTCTTTGGATGCCCCCTGCCTTGGATGCCCGGGGCCGGCGCCCCGTTCCCCCCCCTCTGCACACCACTGGCACTATATATGCTCTTAAAGCAGGTGCTGTTTTTCACAGCCGTCCACACTTATTATGAGAAGCTTCATTCTCTGACAGTGAAAAAAATATCATTTGGTATAAAGTTTAGCTATCAACTGATAAGGTCCTTTCAGAACTTTTTGGAACAAATTTTAACCCGCAATCCTTTTGAAAGGTATTAAAGTTGGTTTGTAGCTTTGTCTTATTTACTTATTAGAGGTGCTGGTCAGGGCCCTGTGAAATTAGAGTACTTACACATTACAGTGGTTGTTGAGGGCCCCTTTGAAAGCACAACTTGCACACTGCAGTTGCTGTTGGAAGCGCTTTTGAAAGCAGGGTACTTACACATTACAGTGGTTGTTGAGCGCCCCTTCAAAAGCAGAGTACTTACGCATTAGAGTTGCCGTTGGGGGCCCTTTGAAACCAGAGTAGCGTACTTACGCATCACAGTTGTTCTGCCTTTGAAGGCAGAGTGTTAAATTTTGATGTGCTTCGGAAAATATTATATGAGCGGAAAATAAGTTTTTCACCACAAAGGAGTAAAGATTTCGCGCGTAACACCTCGAGGGTGGCCCTTAAAAGTGGGTCCCCCAGGTAAGTGCCTCGATCGCCTCCCCTTAAACACACCATTGACTCCAGTCAACAAGCGCTTGGAAAGAATAAACCTGTGAATATTTGCCAGGTCAGTGGACGAAAAATGCAACGATAAATCTACGTTCACTCATAACCAGCTATTTATGTGGAATCGACAAACTTACCTTTACCAAAACGTCTGGGGGCTGGCAGTCTCCATTGTAAAACGGTTCCACTAAATAACTGCCGAATGTCACTGCGGTTGCAGCGTTTCCTGATGTTCGAGCAACTAAGCAGGAACACCAGGCGAAAACAAAAGCTACCACGGGTCCATACGCTTTGTTCAAATAAGCATATTCTCCACCAGATTCATCGATGCACGAGGCAAGCTCGCAATAGCAAAGCGAAGCCAAGCCAGCAATTACACCACATCCAGCCCATAGTACTAAACTGAGTCCAACACTCCCATTAGTTCCTGCCAGAACCCCTACCGGGGAAGCAAAAATTCCAGACCCTACCATGGTACCAGCAATCACACCGACGCTTCCCGCTAAACCAACTTTTTTTTTCAGCTGAAAGTCATCACTTGCCTGACTGCTAGTCATTTTAATGAAATTGGATTAACACCATATACCCTCAGTAATGGCCTAGCGTGTCAGCATATTCTGATCCAAACATTCACGAGCTCATCTGACGCTTCACGCATGTAACGACTTTTCACTCGTGCAAGCACAAATATTTATTCAGTGCCGGAACCAATTGGTGCAGTTTGTGGACGTCGTCGTAAAACAATTAATCAGATGCATCGTCGTGCCTCCGACGTAGGACAAAGTTGAGACTGCCTGCAATGTAAACTCTGAATAACAGAGAAGCTTGCTTTATCTCGTAACTTTCAGGCAATTTCATTCGTAACTCGCAGACCGATCGCGCTAGAGAGTCAATGAAGACAGCTTAAGATGCGGATTTTCGTGTGCTTTATTTTTCACCAAATGGGTAAATTGCATTTGAAAAGTTTTGGGGCAGTGTGATGTCACGGGGTCGACCCAGTAAGGTTACTGGGACCGGTAACAAAAATCCCAAGTGCCAATATTGCCGTTTTTTCGTAAAAAAGAAAGTACACGAAAAACCGTATCTTATGAAGTCTTCATTGACTCTCTAGCGCCATCGGTGATCGAGTTATGATTGAAATTTTGTTCAAATGTCACTACAGTGCAGGGATGAACGGACTGTGAAATTTTTCAGTCCAAGTCCAGTCCTGATCCGAAAAAATTGAATCCGATTCAGTCCTGATCTGCAATTTTTTTAAAAATCATCAGTCCGATCCAGTGCTGATCTGCTTGTGTAAAACCATGTAATTTTTTATGCAGTGTCTATTTTGCCTCATAGGACAAAAGAATTGCTGACGTTATTTTGCCTTTAGACAAACATGATTGGTTGTAGGCAATTTAGCCCCAGCAGTGCCTTTGCCTCATGAGGCAAATTAAACACAACCTTTTTTGGCATTTCCAAAATTCATATAATCTGTAAAATCAGATCACAACCGATAATTCGAAAGTGCCTATTTTGCCATCAGCTGCAAAAACACTGCTGGAGATACTTTGCTATTAGGTGAACGCGATTGGTTGAATTGGTCATGTGACAAGCAAGATACGCTTGGATATGCGTAACATCCACAGGCGTTACCGGGGGGGGGGACAAAATGGCCACGCCCCCGCCAATTTTTAGCATATCTTGTCATTGTCATTTTGTGCTTTGAGAAGCGGTTTCCTAAACAAAATATTGTTGCTTTTCATTTCTTGCTGTTCATATTGCTTAAATTTGTAATATGTTTCTAACTTATTACAATTTACTCTTTCATCTGTAACTTCTACAACCATTCCGATTGCTTATGTAACCAGCATGAAAAAGAAATGGACTATAATATCTTTCAACTGTGGTTTGAGTAATGCAAAAATATCGGCATCGTTTATCGTCAATGAAAATGAAAAGAATTAGTATCGGCCCTGAATTTTGCTACTTCCCTAAAGATGTACCAGTAAAAGCTTTCCTCGACGCAGTCCCAGACGGATTGTGAGGCATTACTCCCAACGACGCTGATCTAATTCATGGCAAAGTGGTCTCATGCATATGAAACAATAAGCGAAGTAGACCAGTTTTGACGAAAAAAGTACACATGAAATTGCAACAGTTAAAGAAAGATCCAAGTGTAATGATCACCAGACCCGTAATCAGCTTGGACACCAGGGGAGAAAAGTTTTCTGAGAGGGGCCCAAATTTGTTGAACTGTGTCAACATATTTTTCCAGGGGTAGCGAAAAAATTTCTAGGGCGTCCCCCCTAGTCACAGGCCTAAAAATCACCAGGGCTGACAAAGGTATAGTAACATCACCACAGTCTTAGACAAAGAGGGTATGACCAACTTACAAACATTTTAAAACCAACCCATAGCATCCACAACCCAAGATGTCAATAAATTTGTTACCAACTTGCTCGAAAGCAAAAATGTCACAAAAAAGCCAGTTTTACGCTGAAAACTCAGAGATGCCACAACACCCCGGCTGTACGGACTACCGAAATCACATAAAGAAAACAACATTCCCCTGCGACCAATAGTTTTTTCATAGGTTCACCTACCTAAAAATATCTACAGGTCAGCTAAAGAATTATCCTCACTACTGAAACCAGTTATTGGAAAATCAAAACATCACGTAAGAAGCTTTTTAGACTTCCCATCATCTATTGCTCGAGAATTACTCCAAACTGATGAAGTAATGGTCTCATTCGATGTTGTATTTTATTATTCATAAAAGTTCCAATCCAGCCAAGCAACATCTACAATCCAATACCGAATGCACATTTGTCAACTACCGACCTAATTAAAGGACTTGAAATTTGCTTAAGTTCAATAAATTTTTGTTTTCGTGGAAATCACTGCAAACAAGTTTTTGGAACAGTGATGGGTTCTCCCGTTTCATCAGTAGGCCTAGTTGTAAACCTAACAATCGAAGACGTCGAAAAATGCGCTCTGTAAACCTTTGAAGACCCTCCACGTTTGTGGAAAAGATATGCAAACGACACATTTGTAATCAAATCAAAGTTGTCCGAGTTTTTCATCCATGTGAACACAATAGACAGCTTCATCCAACCCACTATGTTAACAAGAAAACGAAGAACGTCTTTCGTTTTTGGACTTATTGATCAAACGCTCATCAAATCGCGACTTATTGTCAGCAGTCTATCGTAAGCCAACCTATTTAGATTGATACCTCGACTTTAGATCAGAGCATCCTACAACAAAAACAATCAGTGTTTAACCCTGCTCAGGTAACCTCTAAACACAAACACCGTTGTTGTCCTTGCCCAAAATGAGCAGATTTTGTTTATTCGCTTAGACTGGACTAATTGACAGATTTAGAGGCGCGCGCGGGTTTTTGTACAACTTAGCAAGTCTTCTCAAGCATATCCGATCAGAAAAACACAACGTGTTGAGTTTGGAAATTTTTTTATGTGATGAAGAACAAAACCAATTTTCCAAACAAAAATGTGGTAAGTGCTCTTAACACATGAACGAAAAAGTAAAGAAAAATCAAAAAATTCCACCAGAAGACGTCATTGGTGGTCGGTTTTATGTTTAAACAGAACCCCATTTCAGTCTTGTGGTTCTATCTGCAATAAAAGTAAATTAGGTTGGGACATGAAATTTTCCGTTTTTCATTGCAATTTTCAGCCACATTAATCAACCTTGCCCAAAATGGGCAAATTTTTTACGATAATCAGGCACATAAGGTAAACTTGCCCAGAATGGGCAAATGCTTTACGACAATTGTTGGGCAATCAGATTGATTGCGGCACTGCTATTCACTTTCATGTCTCACACACGGCCAGTGCCGTCGCCAGAGGGGGGATTTGGTAGGCTAACCTGCCCCAAACAACGCACCAAGCCCCCCAAATTGTGGAGTGGAGTTTTGTCAATTTGTACAATGTCGAGCGATCAAACAGGGAAAAAAAACTCACTCTACCCATAACGTCGGGTGATATCCACGCCAAACTCACACTAACCATAACGTAGGGCGAATTTCACCCGAATTCACATTAACCATAACGTGGGGTGATTTTCGCCCGAACTCACACTAACCATAACGTGGGGTGATTTTCACCTAGGGCCCACGCGGCCACCACTCCTGTCCAGGTGGAAATCACCCGGGGTTAGTATTCCACGGATATGAGTAACCTCTGCAGAAAACTTGAAAGTAACCAATGCAGACAAGTCCTCCCCAACGTTGACAGTTCGCACGTGAACCTCGTTTCGTTCTGTTTTGATGGTGAACAGGTTCCACAGCGTTGACTGTTCTCAAAGTTCATGTCCGCAATAAAATGCTTTGGCCTTTCACCACAAGTGCACGCACAAGGAGCAAGCTTTTTTGGCTAGAAACTTCAATTAGGAAAAGAGAAGAACAAGGTTCATCATGTCGTCAATAAAATGCTTTGACCTTTCACCGCCAGTGCACAAGGTGCAAGCCCTTTCTGGCTCCAAATTCTTTTCTCTGACGGAGAAGGCGTCACGTATTCTCCTGCCTGTTTCTCAATGAAAACCACGAGCTGAGCAGGAGCAATGCGCGCCCAAATCGGTTTGTGTTGTCAGTGCTTGCACTCGTGTGATCTGCTCCCGTGCTGGCTTCGGTCAAACGTTGCTGGTTTCGCTTATTAATGAACCTACATGCACCAACTCCTTTTGCCCAAATTGGTCAAGGTTACCTTAGGAGGGATCTTTGTGTAGGAATTATGTTACACCTCAGGTAACCATGGGTCAATTTGGGCAAATTTTTGTTCCTCATCGAAAACTACAAAACTTGTGCAGATTTCGATAGGACTACCCGAAAGAGCGTCTAAAAAATGCAGCTACGGAAAGAACCAGCTTTCTACGTGAACGTTAACTAATTTTTAATTTAAGTAGAAGAACCGTTTGCCCAAATTGGGCAGAGGTTACCTGAGCAGGGTTAACACTCTTTTCAAACGGACTAAAAATCGTGCCTCCACTGCCCAGGATCTGAACAGCGAAATGAAGCATGTGAAACGGGCTCTGATGTTGAATTTTTACCCCAAATGGATGATTCAAAACAAAAAAAGAAATAACACAACGGATTTTCTGAGTTTATGTCTAATGTTATTTTACCGTACACAACTGACTTGGGAGAGTCTTTAAAACAAATTCTGGAGAAACATCGTAAACGAAGTATCTTCAAACCTACAATTAAAACAAGCAAAATCCTATCTTCAGGAGAAGATATCGTATCCGCCAGCAAATGTCGAGATGTTGTCTGTGAAATTCCATGCGGGGAATGCGAGCACAAATACATTGGACAAACGAAGCGAAGCTTGAGCACAAGATTGAAAGAATACCAAAAAGACAGTTTCTAAAAATATTCTTAAAAATTACAAATCCAGAAAAACAGCTTTAACGAAACATGCACCCCGAAGTGGCAATGGCTTCGACTGGTATTGCGCCTGCGTTTTACATTATGTAAATAGCTACCATATAAAGCGCTTTTTTTGGAATCCTATATCAATTTAAAAACTGACACTACACACTATGAATGATAAAAATGCAAACTACGCAGCTATTTATCATAATATCTTAAAACATGTGTGAAATTTATCCTTTATTTGACTTCCTTGAATTTGTCTTCATCTTATTGACCGCTTTAGTGCCTGATGATTTGCTAGTTCACCACTCAGTTTACCTCATTATTGATCGCTATTTACCGCGTAGATTCACACTATTTGTTGCTTCACTTCACATAGCAACGTTTTGCGCTTTTTTCTGTGCAGGTTTTACGCTGTTTTATTGCATTGTTATACATTGTCACCACCAGGCTTTTACATTTTACACTTCTTATCTTCCACGCTCGCTGTCGCATACTGTCATTAATTTCAAATAACGTGATGGTCTGTTTTGCGCTTTTTGTTTTTGTACGTCACACTGTTCATTGTTTTTTGTTAGTGGTAAATTGCATGTTATGTGGTTAAAAACATGGCCCTGGGGAAGCCTACTTGAATAGGTGGGCGAAACATCGGCTCAATAATAAGAATAATCGCCAGAGAAGAACGAACCTATCTGGCAAAATATTTTTTCTCGCTTAAAGTAAACAAATTTCCCCCCCCCAATTTTGGACTGGCTACACCACTGGTAACATCTTTCTCATGTAACAGAAAACCATAATGTAAACACTAACCCTAACCCGAAACCCTACTCCTGAACCTAAGCCTAAACCTTGACCTTATTCCATAACCCTAACCTGTGTCTGGTTTCCGCAACTTTTTTAAAAAGTACATAAAAAGCACTCCCATCAAAAGTGTCATCTTTAGTAGGAAAGCCAAAGCAACTGTGTTGAGAGTCGAATTGACGATAACTTGCACAGCAGGAGTAAACACTTCCCACTCGACCAGGCTCACCATCACCATGCTGCCAGTGTCATGAACTCATATCTGGACAAATCTGGAAACGGTTCGAATGGAAAAATAACCCCAGCAGCAAAATAGGCACTGCCTAAAAATTTTGATATGGTTAAAATAATCACACTTAAACAACAAAAATTTTCTCAGTCCGATCCAGTCCTGATCCGCCAGTTAAAAAAATTGCATTTTGATTCAGCCTTCATCCCGCTAAAGTTGGCTTCAGTCCTGATCCAGTCCTAATCCGTGCTTAACTCTGCTACAGTGGTTTGGCGATGGTTTGGCGAAGGTCTAGAACAGGCCTGCACAGCATACGGTCCCCGACAGCTTTCTCAACTGCAGAAAATGTTGCAAGCTTCCAACTTCGGATAATTGTCGCTACAGAATGTCTTCCAAAGTACAACAAATTAGACATTAGCGACCCGCGGTAAATTTATGCTGATCATTTTGACCCTTCCATCTTTTGGAGTTGTGCAGGACTGGTCTAGACGGATGTCTTCCATCCTGTTATTGATATATACTTTGCTGATCCGAAATAAAGCCACGAGATCATCTGAAAGTCTTGCTGGCTGCATTTAGCCAGCGAAGAGAACATGACAACGCCAAAACAGTATTTCGACAACACAGCAACACTATGTGTGTGGGGCCTCACTGGTTATCCAATCCACAGGTCTCGGAAATAAGAGTGTGCATAGATTGACAAATTTAACGAGCATAGCATACTATTTGACATACGTGATTGTTGCTTTTCAGCCATCCAAAAAGAAAATGTGTATTTTACCCCCATTGTGAAAAACCATTGTGCGGACCTTTTTGATCGGATATAAGCATGGGTACAGCGGTCCAAAATAACTAGGAAAACTACAGCCTTTTGTCCGACAAGATATGTTTACGTACAAAAAGCAGGTTTTCAAACAACAATTTAACTTCTTTATGTAATAAAAGCCACACTTAATGCAATTTTTTACCGGAAAAACATTAAATTGACACAAAAACATTTTTCAAGCAAGGTTACAATTTTGAAGCAAAAATACTTTTTTGCATTTCAAATGATTTATGTCCGAAATCAACATATAGGGGAAATGGGGGTTACAGCCAGAGCCGTATCAGCCGCACTCACACCCCCCAATTGCGGGGGCGCGCTGTCACAGGGGGCCCAAAATTCCAGTCCCGTTACCACTTAGCATCTCAGAGAAAGCTTCGATCCCCCAAATTGAAATATGAAGCATTAGAAATCAGTGAAGTTAGGGGGACTTTGAAAGAAAAGTGCATTACAGTTACCTTGGGCCCCTTTGAAAGCAAAGTAGCCCACTTATACATTGCAGTTGTTGCTGTTGGGCCCCTTTGAAAGCAAGGCAGGCTACTTTACACAATGCAGTTGCAAAGGGGTCCCGAGGCACGTGCCTCGCTTGCCTTCCCTTAAACACACCACTGTATATAACCCTGACAATGATCTTATATGAGCATATCAAACCGATTGAACACGTTCTGCTTCGTCCGATATGCGTACTTTCTCACCTGATGTGCGCATGCAGACACTGTAATATAAAGTTATCTTTATATTACTGAACACATTGCAGTTGTTGATGAGTTTCTCACTTCAAAAAACACAGATATCACGCGATTTTTCATAATAACCTAGACACAAACGTCGACTATAAAGACATCCGGGTGGAAAAAACCCTCAGCGGCAGCCCTGGTCCCATGCGGCAAAACGCCTACTCCCATAACTTGAAGTGAACTTGTGAAGATTTATTGCCGTGTTACTGTTACGCAATAAAGACCAAGAGTACAACAATCCGCTAACACGTGTCGCAACCTGCTTCTGCTGACCAAGGAACGAACTGCGCAGTTGCGCTAAGTAAGCGTGTCGGGGGCCTCGCGGTCACGACTTTGTCCTGATGGGTCTTGCGTTCATTTATCCGGCCCTGCCTACATTTGTGTACGTCCAGAAGTCAGATTTCCACTTGATCAACGTATTTTGTGTAGTGATTGTTGTAGAAATATGTAGGCTACTATGTCTAGCCCAGGTAGTCTTCTCTTATTTTGCACTGCATAGTAGCAAGATGCCTTTGGTGTTTACGACCAAAGTTACACATTTGCGCAGCCTGCTGTTCAGACAGCGAGATGGAGTTAATTGTGTAGTTCAGTGTTTTTAAGGTTTTTGAAAGGGTATCGCGGTGTAGCTTTAGGGTGTCAACACCATTTTCCTTTCTATGTCTGATACTTTTAACTCATTTTGACAAAAATGCAAATTTCCGTCACAATGTGCTTTTATTTGAATACGACATTCATTTTTGGCAAACAAAACTAAAGACAATATCATAAATAGAAAGGTTCAATGTAAGCCTATATATTCATTCACTCGTGCCCGCTTTGCTATTCGGGAGAGACGCGGGAGCAGCAGCCCCAGGAGGACCTGAAATACCTCACGATCAACAGCAATCTCAGACAGTTCTGCTGGCTCCACACCAAGACGGGACCACGCAATGTAGGAGATGTAGTCACACCACCTGGTCCTTGGACGAACTCCGGGTCTCTTTACTGTGGGTGTAGACTGTAGCCCGAAGGGCTCAGTTTGCTATTCTTTCCTAGGACATTCTGGATACATGGTCAACTAATATAGCTGAGATCTCTCGATTCGGAGAAGTGGGTTGACATCCCGGGCTTTATGGATTTCAGACCTGTGTACTTTTTCAGGAAGTGTCACACCGAGAACTTTTCGCAAATATCCCATCTCTGCAGTTTGTTCTTAAGACAGTAGTCTTTCAGTCATCACCTAAGATTCATGACCACAGGCGAAGATCGGAACAAAGACCCATTTAAAAACTGAAAGCCTTGCGTTCTTTGAAAGCTCCGGTTTCATCACTACGGAATATTAAAGCTCACGCACAGCTGCGTCGAATTACCAATCCGTGTATCAATCCCTTAGTTCCGACTTCCGTAACCTGTGAATATCACCCCAAGGTACTTGAACGTCTCCATCTACTGCAGTATATTTCCGTTCACTTGCAGAATACACTGCCTTGGATGTTTTGAAAGACACAATACCTCAATCTTGTTTAGTGCTGATTTTCGTTCCTGCTTGGTAGCACGCATCAGAAAACCGATCATATGCGTGCTGAAGACATAGGCGGATCCAGGATTGTTTTTAGGGGGGGATCAAGGACAAGTTCATCCGGATGTGTACTGACTGCATAGCATTGAAGACCCAACTGCTCAGGTAACCTTTTTTAACAAACACGGTTAATAACCATACACATTTTGGCTAAATTACATTCTCACCATTACCCAGGCTTACTGGGACGTTTCCGGAGCAGAAGCGGCCTTCAAAAAATTCATAGATTATTCTCAAACTTCTCTAACCTTAAAGAGTAACTTGTTGAATGTTGGAAAAGTTTTATTGTTAGCAAAACAAACATAGGTCCACGCTGAAAAAACGCGTGTGACAGGATCAGAAGTGACACGAAAACTACACGAAGAAACTTGAAATGCAGCCAGTAACCTTTGTTGTCAGTCTGTGCAAGCTCTATGCGGTAGGCCTAATATTGTGTTCGAAAATTGCAGATAATCATGGAATAGAAGTTCATGACGTTCTGACTTGAAAATTTGTTTATTTTCAGAAAATTTTCCGATTTTTATTGCATAACACCAGAGACGTAACAAGAGGTCAAGGGGGCACAATTTCTCGGGCGCCGAATCACTACGGGGGGGGCAAAAAGTCACAGCAATGTTATAACCACTTTTTTCAAAACAGTAGGCCTACATCTGCTTCCGAAAGACCTCAGGTTCGAACATGGGGGCGCCAAACTTGTTTCTTTCCCCAGACGCCATCTAACATCGTTACGCTCCTGCACATCACGATTGTCCAGTCAAAATGACGAAATTTATTTGCAAAAATACCTGCCCATCAGTGGCAAACTATCAATCACAAACTATTTAAAACAAAATGCTGTTGACTATCGAAGTCATCTGACCATAGAAAACAACTTGAAGGTCGAAAAAAAGGTATGTTATTTCGAAAATAGGCACAACTTTCACTCCCCCCCAAAAAAGCTTGGGGTACGTATAGAGACGAACATACCAAAAAACTCGAAAGCAATAATTATGCTGGCACTTTGTCCTGGAAGGTGTTTATAGCATCCCAAGGGCATTGAAAATGATCAGACAATATTTGGAAACGTGAAGCTTGCAGTGAGCCAATGACCAAATTCTCATGCATTCAATTTTTTGTACGAAATGCGACTATATCGCGGTAACGCAATTTTAGAAATGCTGTGCGGTAGGTTGAAAAAAATTATTAGAGACAGCAGAATGATGGTCGATGAAAAAGCATCTAATTTCGAGCTGAGCTGAACTTTTGTCTAAAAATTGTTGCTGGCAGGCAGGGGTGTATTGCTAAAAAAAGAGGTGTGGGAACGCCGTTCCCGCCAAACATAAAGTAAGACTGATTCGCCTACAAGAATTTCCACA
>Ga0210059_1011743_pt1 | contig 13348 bp, 10 predicted proteins | sample Ectturendosymbi2_FD_188042 | JGI IMG/M metagenome (GOLD analysis project Ga0210059, IMG submission 188042) | Ecteinascidia turbinata endosymbiont from Florida, USA - Sample 2 (SPAdes) (version 2) | ecosystem: Host-associated > Tunicates > Ascidians > Unclassified | place: Key West, Florida...
GGTTAGGATATTCACAGAAAGGTTATTGAGGACTGAAGTCAAGAAAGGCTGAATGTGAGAAAATGTAAATGAGAATTGGCTTTATTTTGGTAATTTGAGGATGAGAGTTGGCCTTATTTTAGTCATATGGTGATGTTGCATAGATGAGTTGGATTTGTATATTTATGCACTTTCCCAAAAAAACAACTTCTTTTCAAGCAATTTTTTGTGCTACATCAGAGGAACTCTGTTTAGGCACTGTGACACAGTTTTTCAACATGTTTTGTAAAAGTCAAATGTTGGTTATGTCTGGTTAAGTGATACGTGTTATAGATATCTAAAATTCCATAAAATGAAAAACAAAAATAAAATTGACATCGTAAAACATCAAAATAGACTTCCAAAAGAGACAAAACCACCTAGAAAAAAATTTTGCATGCAAACTAAATTCTTGTCCATAGAGGGTTAAGATGGTTAAGAGAAATTAAGTAAATATCTGATACTGTTACTGATGCATTTGTTTTGCAGGTGGTTGCATGATATTATTAATGTAAGCAGCATGGTATTGTATTTCACGAGTAACATCTGTGGTAAGCCCTACACTATATACATGGGAGTAGATAAATATGAAAATGAAGACTTGATAAAATATGGTTGGCCTGAGGACATTTGGTTTCATGTTGATAAGGTATCATCTGCTCATGTTTATTTGAGACTAAAAACAGATGAAACAATTGAAGATATACCACCAGAGGTTTTGTCTGATTGTGCACAACTGGTAAAAGCAAACAGTATACAAGGAAACAAGATGCCAAACGTACAAATAGTTTATACTCCATGGGCAAACCTAAAAAAAACTGGGGACATGGCTGTAGGACAAGTAGGTTTTCACAAGTCTAAAGATGTTAAACGTGTTCATGTTGAAAATCGAATCAATGAAACTGTTAACAGGTTAAATAAAACCAAGATTGAAAAGCACCCTGACTTGCAAGAAGAGAAAGAAGATAGAAACAGACTGGAACGAAATAAAGCAAAAAAACTATTACTTGAACAAAGGAAAAAAGAAAAAGAGGAAATTAGAAAGCGGAAAGAAGAACAGGAACTTCGCTCTTATTCCAGTTTGTTTACTGAAGACAGTATGGCTAGTAATCAAGATGGGAATGACTCTGATGATTTCATGTGAATTTCATTCTGTTAGGATATGTTATGTGTGAAAAGTGAACAGTTTGAAAAAGTGAAATATAAGCATTCACTTGCAAAATGGAGGATTGTCAGAATGTTGGGCTAAACAGTTTGCAAGCAATAAAAAGAAATTTGCATATGAATTTTTAGTTAAAATCCTCATGCTGTGTTGTTGCTAAAACAGCACTATTTTCTTAGAGTGAAAATATACCTAGTTTGATATTAGCTTTGTGTTGGAAAAGTTTACAATTTATCTTTCGCACTTTTGGAATTGTTAAATTTCGTGATGGAATAAAAGCAGTAATGGGCAGCCATTTAAATCTTTCAAATTTGGTGCATGTGTTAAATGCAAAAATTATTTTAAATTGCGTTTGAGAGTGGTTGCAGTGGGTACATGTTTGGTGATTTCTTGCAAAGTTTTTCCACATGTTTTTGTGAAACATAAATGACATGAATTTGTGTGAAACATAAGAGCAATGGAATGAAAATACGTCATGGCCAATAACGTATAGAAAATAGGACACATTACACAAAACATCACAAAAAATTTGAAAAGCAAGCAGTACACCCCAAAGTCAGAAATAGCAAATATAGGGGGAACCAGTCCAATGCAAACATGAATGAAATAATGCCATGACATTTCAATTGATCAACATATATTACAGAAACATAAATGTTAGATCACATACATAACAATCATTTACATAACACAGATGATGGTGGGCAAACAATTGGTGAAGAGTTGGGCATGTACAGATGAGCAAGTGAATCATGCAAATAGGTGGGAAAAGTAAGCAACAATGTACAAGGGTTATCAGGCGGAGAGCAATGCAATAAACACAACATTATCAGAACAAGCAATGGGCAAAAACAGTGTTTATGCACAAAAATCCTAAAGATGTAATACAATTATTATCCATGGGACATAATGGAGAACCACAGTTGCATGTATGTCCCACCAGGTACTTAGCATCACTGAATGAGGTTGAATAGGCAAAGGTAGAGACAGATTATAAAAAGGTTTAGAAGTAAACATTAATCCAGTACACGAAAAACTAGAGCAATAAATAACGTTCCTTAAGAGAGTAATGATCAATGTGTTACAAGTACAAATGTGCTGGCAACTAACAAATTACTGTACGCCACCGAACACGACAAGAAGGAGCAACATTATAGTACATGTGCTTATGTACTGTGAAAGTATGCTATGTGGTTGCAATGCGTTTGGTTGTAAGTGTGAATTACATCTTGGTCTTATTCGAATTTTTGGTGACGGCAGTTAGCGGCAAGCCGAAGCCTGAAAGTTGCCCCCTGCTGGGGTGATTTTGGGTGAACACTCCTGCCCAAGGAGTGCTACGGCAGTTCACTCAGTGGCCGTGGATCGAACACCCAACCTTCCAATTGATAGGCGGACACTTTAGCACTGAGCTAATGCCGCCCCATCTTGGACTTAGTTGATAGTATCTTCCATGCCAAATGACCTTTGAAGAAACCATCTTTACAACTAAAAATTAATTGCACAGAAACAATGCAAACTGTATTTGAAATATATATTCTTATTAAAAAATTGCATATGCTACATGATTAGTTGGTTATTTAAGGACATTATAGGCCACCTGAATATAATTATGTTAATGAAATTTTTTCTAAGAGTTGAAAACCTGTCAGTTTACAGACTGATTACCAGTAATAATATCTGCATTGAGAAATTAAGCATGCAAAGGAGCAGATAAAAATTCATGATCAGTATAAAATAATAGTCCTGTTTATGAAATGTACAGGATGTTTGAAAACTGAAATGCAATAGTATTGAACGGCGCTGTATTCAAATGGCAGGTTATTGAACAACAGTTTATCAAGCAATGGTTTATTAAATGACAGTTAATTGATTTGACAGTTGTCAAAGCAGCAATTTATTGAATTTTATCAAACATGGTATAGGCATTTTCAATACACACATATTGTAACAATGATTTTTATGAATGGAACAAATTTTATCAATGGAATATGCAAGGCGTTGCACATTTCAATCACATTAATTTGTATATGGTACATGGATACAAATTATTTGAAGTTACAAGTTGTGTGCAATTGCTCAAAGGTGGCTGCTTATAAAAGGATTGTGTTCAGATAGTGCTGGCATTAGGCTGTCGTCCTTGGCTTTGGATACACAGTTTTTACATTTGAGGTAGTCCTCACATCTTCAGCAAGTTACATAAAACCTTTCAAAGCCACTGTGTGTTTGGCTTTTTCAGTTAAAATGAAGTCGATCTCTAAACTGCAATCACCTGCAGCTGGTCACCTCACTGCTGCTCTGACCTATGGTTCTCAGTGTTTTGACTCCTACTAGCTCCCAGTTGATAATAAAAACGGTTAGAAGTGGACTTTGCACTTGAAACAAATTTATAGAACATGGTGATTGCAGCTGTAGAATGCAGAGTGGAGATTATGTCGTAATAATGTTCTGCAACAGTTCAATCAGCTCTCCTTTGATTAATTGTCATAGTTCAATAAATAGTTGGTTTGATAAACTATTCTAGTTATGTTTGAAAATACTATTCAGAGATGTATGTATTGAAACAATGACAAACTCTAGGTATGTGAAGTTAACTTGGCTTAATGTGTAGTAGTGTAAAAATTATAGATTCATAAAAATCATGTCAATCAAACATGCATGGATTATGTACACAATTTTGCAAGTTTTCAATATGAGCACTGCCTGTGACATGTCATACATCAAATTGATGGTCTGACATAACATGATGTCAGATCAAATGTGTGGTGGCTGTTTTAACAGCGCATGTTCATCGCCAGCACACCCAACAGGTCTATCTACCTGACAAGTTACTGAAAAATACCCACATAATGAGATTCCAAACTATTGAACTTGCACAAACAACCTTTGAAATTTTTGTGCCATTTCTGAATATTTAGTGCAGCTGGTGCTTTTTTGTGGCATTTTCTAATAGATGCATCTTCTATGTTCGAGGCTTGATCATAAATACTCTATGAACACAAACCTCCTTTCCTGTTGAAATGAATGCCATTTGGGTTATTTATAAGATCGTTTGCAAAACAGTGGTCAGCCAAATTTGCATAATGATGACACATTTTTCAGAACATTCTATATTTTGTTGATAAAATTTGATCAAACTTTGTTTTTGACTCTTGCATGCTGTAATGTATATGTTTGTAAGAGTCAGACCACCAAGGTAACTTCTGGTTTGTCATTGAGTAGCGTTAATTATTGATTTATACATCTACTGATTGTTACTCTTCAGGTGTATTTTTCATTGTATCTGGATTTTTAACAAATAAAGTTTGTTTGTATATCTTGCAACCTTTGCATTCAAGAATTATTATTTATCATTGACAAAAAGCCACATATTACTAAAAATTGTTCCATGGCAACCAGGAAAGACAATATTGCAAAGATTAACTGAATTAAATGTTTTTAGTGCACTATTAATATTTATTATGAATACAAGTTCATAGAACATCATGTTAAGATCCTATAGGAAAATGAATTTTTGTTGGTCACTTTGTTGGATTCCTCTTAAACTATCAGCAAGTGTTAATTGTCCAGTTTTAATTACAAGGCTGCTAATTGTACTAAAAAAGTATTGAAAGAGTAACTTATAACTAAAATAAGAAGTTAATTATTAAACTGTATAGTACACTTTTTGGGTTGCCTAAAAAATTTTGTTCTGTATTTTCTTTGTTTTTTTGTTCATTTCTTTATTGTGCAGCTCATTGATTTTTCTATATCACAAAATATGTTTGTAATATCATGGAAGTCACAATTCTAGAATTGTTCAATTGTTTCTAAGTTCTGCACTGTTTCCATCGCTCACCTTCATTAGATTGTGGTTCTGCTTGATGCTTTTTGCTACAATTATGGATTTACGTCCACTGGACCATACATCCATAAATTCCAATTTAAAGGAGATTGTATCTTTTTGGAGGTAGTTCATATTTTGTTATAAATGAAAAAATTGCTTTCATCATGGTACTTGTATTTTTCAAAGATAATGTTAATGGTGCATGCAGGAACCTCTAAGAAAAAATTCAAAAGCCGAAGAACTTAATGACCTTCTGTTCAAAACAGAGGCCTTTCACAGAAATGAAATCCAGGAAAACAGCTTGACTCACCTCAAAAAAGAAATGGCATTTTATGAAGCAACTAAAGAATGCCGTAAAGTGTTTAGAAATTTGAAATTCTGTCTTGATTATAATCCACCTTCTAGTGGATTCTGAAAGATGCTTTAGTGCTGCCGGAATGTTCATATTGAGGCTAGAGTCTTCATTGAGTAGTGAAATGATTGACAGTTTGTATCTTATGAGAAGTTTTTTAGAAAATAAGTAGCTATTCACACACAATGTGATTTAATAATTGCAGTGATTTTGATGTGCTTGCATGTTTTCAAGTCTAAATATCGATTTTCCTGATTTGCAGGACTTGAATTACTTAAGTTACTTGAGTAATTTGCTAGCAATTACTTAAACCAGGGGTACCCAACCTTCACTGACATAGGGATCTACCTTTACATTTTTCAGTCTCTGGAGATCTACTAATCTGGCAAAGCTTTGAAACAAAACAAACTGAGCCTATCAGTATATCGTATATCTCAGTTACACATACAAATTTACACTTACATGATGCAGTAAACCAAAAACATTTTAATAACATTTATTTCATGAAAGTACATTCATTTTTAACTTCAGTGAGACACCTGGCACTGGGAGGATGTAGCAAGTTCCTCATAGTGAAGGCAGTAGCTGGTGGTTGCAAGTCTCAAGTAAGCCAGAAAATGTTGATCTGTCATAACTGATCTGTATCTGGATTTTATTATCTTCATATGAGAAAATACAGACTCACATAGGTAGGTTGATCCAAAACAGGATAATATATAAAAAGAACATCTTTTTATATTGGGATACTTCTCTTCTAACAGCAGTTTCCAAATCTTCTCTCTTTTGTTCAATGCCCTGGATTTCATCTCTATGTCATTTTGAAGAAAGAGCATTTTATTTTCCACTGCAGTTATATCCAGCTAAAAGAGTGATCCAATTTTAGAAGCAATGTCCTTCACATCTATATCTGTCGCAAATGGGAAACACATGTAGGTGGCAATAGGCTCAACTGATGCAAAGTCAATGAAACGTTTGTCAAACTCTGATGACAGACTTTGCACTTGCTTAATGCAATGTGCAGTATTGAACTGTGCAGCTGTTTTTCTCTGAAGCACAAGTTCTGAACTCATGTGCTTAAAGTAATGCAGATCATGGAGATGCAGCTTGGTTGAGAGCTGTTGTAGCTTGCGTTTAAATGCGTTTACGGAGCTGATCATGTTAACTATATTTTTCTCTTTACCCTGTAGCTCTAAATTCAGTTCATTTAGCAGTGCAGTAAGGTCGGTGAGAAAAGCCAAATCTAGGAGCCATTGTTCATCCTCAAGCTATGCATATTCTGTTATCTTTAAACTCCTTGAGAAACTCTTTTACTTCAGGCAACAACTCCCTAAATCTTTCTAAAAATCTTCCTCTGCTCAACCACCTCACATCTGTATGGAGCAGCGGGTCTATGTGCTAGGCCTCTTCTAAGTGAGTGCAGAAAAGTCTTCTCTGCAGGCTCCTTGCACGAATTGAGCAAACACTTTTCATAGCAATGTCCATTATCACTTTCATATTTAATACTTTCCCACGTAAAGCCCCTTGATGGATGATGCAATGATAATGAATAAAATTTGGAAAAGAGTTATTCTGTTTGCAGAGAGCGATAAACCCATTACTACTGCCTACCATAACGGGTGCCCCATCAGTTGTAATGGAAATAAGCTTGACGAGTGGCAGCTTGGTCTTGTTAGCATAATTCATGAATGCTTGTAATATGTCTTCACCCCATGTATGTCCTATAAGAGGCAAAATGCAAAGTAGCTCCTCTTACAGTCATGTTTTTAAACACCATCCTTATGAAAACGCACAATTGCACGATATCCACAGAGTCTGTTGACTCATCAAATTGAATTGAAAAACACTCACACTTGCCAATGTCTCCCTCCAACTCAGCTGCAAGGTTCTCCTCCATTCCTTCAAAACGCCTTGTCACCATGCTTCTCGACAACTGAAGGTCTTCAATTGCTGACATGATTTCATTCTTGTTTTTGAAATTTTCAAACAGTGAATCAGCAGCTTATATAAACGCTTCCTTGACCATTTCTCCATCTTGAAATGGTTTCTTATACTTAGTAAGAATGTGGCAAACTCAATATGATGCTATTTTAGCTGCATTACCTCTCGTATTTGGCTTGGTATAAATAGACTGTTGTGTAGCTAGTTGTGATTTCAATTCCTCTAACATTTTTTTTCTTAATTCACTTTGGACAGGAAAATCCTTGGTGTACTTATTGTACATGGTTATGAAATGCCTTTCAAGGTTTCCCTTCTTAGGAAGCGAGATACTGGCATAGCAGATGAGGCACACACATTCAGAATTGAACATGACAAAAAAATAATCTTCTTCCCATTCCTTGTGAAAGTGATAGGTTTTCTGTCGCTTCAGATATGTTTTAGCACTCATCATTTGTAAATTTAGGGCTATATTTTAATCTAAAAGTAGAAAAAACGTTTTTAAAGAAACTATGAAGTTAAAATTTTGTAGATTTGAGTTAAGTAATTAGAATCGTCAGTCATTGCATCAAGTATTAAGTTTAAAAAAGAAATTAATGTAAAAAAACATCCACTGTACAAGTAGATAGCTGTTACCAGTAACGTTGCTAACAATAACAAAGTTAACTAAATGCTTTTCTGATGAAAAGTAAAATAAACCACAGCAGATGTAAACTGCCTAGCCTAAAAACATGGATGGAAGCAAGAAAAAATTTTAAGAAACTAACAGATTAGCTGAAGACAACTTATTCGAAAATTTTTTTCTGAATGTAATGTCATATACGAAAACAATGATAACAATTATATTGTTGATGTAGGGTAAATACGATACAGTTGGAAATAAAATTAATTTTGAAAAAGGGGAAAAATGCCAGATTAAAAATACAAAAAATGTACATATGCATAATTATTCATATCTAGTTCGGCAAACCCTTATACATGCATAAAATCACCCGCAATCGACTGCCAGGCATTTAAAGATCAACCGGTAGATCGCGATCGACTGGTTGGGAACACCTGACTTAAACAATAAACTTTTGTTTATTTGAACCCAGCCCTATATGTGATGTAGAAGAGAAGTAATGAATCTCAACAAAAAAGTGTAAAAAATCTGATCAGCAGCTTTCAAGAAATCTGCTTTTAAATTTTTGACTGCCAACAGCTTGCACACTTCATCCCCACTTAAGAAAATTAGCAAGTTTTTATTTATTACATTCAAGGTAGAAAGTTGATTCTAATATTTTTCATGGTGAAAAGTTCATAACAGAGCTCATTCTTTGCTACAGACACTTGGCAAGATATGAGGCTTTTTGTTATTTTGGTGGAGCTAACAACACCCCAAAATGTTTTTGTGTTTGGTAGTGCCTTGCATATATTTTCTTATGATTGTGTTTTTTAAATGAGACTTGTCTACTATTTGCATAAATACTATTTTACTTTATCCAAAAAAGATGAATACAGCCACTCTGACTGATGCAATATTTGAAGTTATTATGGTGCTTGCCTTGTGATGTCGCAATGCTGATTAGACAGTTTTCTTAATTATATGTTATGGCATTATTGTTTAACAAAGGACACAACTGCATAGGTTGCACCAACAAAAAAGTATTCAATTCACCTGACTTGCGGAAGAATTGTATTGAATGTAGTGGGTTATTTTTTTCTGCATAGCATGCACAAAGCAACCTTGCGAGTTAGGTCATTAAATATAAAGGAAAAAGAACATACAGTAAGTATTGGGTTTCTAACATACATTACAATGTGATAAAGAGTGCATTGCTCTTATGACATTCCTGGTTTTCATCTTGAACAACAGGAGTGGTTTTTGGGAAAGTCAGCTAGAATTATGGCAATGACAGGCTGGAGATTGGCCTTTTTCGCAGTCAGGTATTGACCTTCACTTTTGACAATAAATGGATGTGATGTTAGAGCATCTACTTTTGAAGCAGTCATTTCATTGGTAGATGATAAAATGGATGCCGATTTTGCGCATTTGACCTAAGGTAACCTCGTGTGATGAAAATGTTGGAAACACTGCTCGTTTCTGTGACAAGGTAAGGTTGGAGGAAAGTTTGACTGTACTTGACTGATTCCATTATAAACCTCAAGTTTGAAACCTTAAACCTAACCCCTGAACCTAACCGCTAAACCTAAAGCCCAAACGTAAAGCAAAATGGAAAATATGAAGAGAAAAGTATGGATGCTTGAACAACAAATACAGTAGAATTTGCCTAATTTGTCACCTCAAGAGGATTAGAAAATAGTGACGAATTATGCAAACAGGTGAAAACTCTACCATAGAAGCTCGTATACCTTATCATAGCAACTCGTATACGTTATGCTCTTATTTTCAGTAAAATACAAGTTAATGATGTTATGGTTGAATACAACAATTAATTCCTTTACTCTATCTGGACTCCTCCATTCATTCTAGCACCTTTTAAATCTTTATCAAACTGCAAAGACTTCCCACATTTTCTCAATGAGGAGTCGGGTTGCAGTTCGCACCTCATGTATAAATTCGATAAACAAATTGCGAGGTGCAACAATTCTCAGATAAAGATCCTTAATTTGTTTGAATTCCCACACATTCTAGCTGCTTAGACATCAAAAGAGAAACTGCAAATGACGTATTAGTCAAACAAAACGCTTCTAAGGGATAGAAAGAGGTGACGAATTAAGCAAACTGATGAATTAGACGAACATAAATGCACAAAAGATAGGAATTCTGCTGGGACGGAAGAGTGACAAATTAAGCGAATGGACAAATTAAACAATGACAAATTAAGACGAGTTCTACTGTACTACCAAAACAAAAGTCATAAAGCTGAGAGCCGAACCGAAAAGCATTGGCATACGAGCCCTTCAACATATCTGTTAGGCTATGAGGACTGAGAAACTCAGTGTTTTATCTGAGCCGTGTCATGCCAGGCGGATCTGTAGTTACTACTTTGACCCAAAAACGAGCAGTGTTTTCATCGCACAAGGTTACCTTAGGTCAAATGCGCAAAATTGGCATCGATTTTATCATCTACCCATTTCAGTGAACTAATCTGTGGGTAAGGTGATGGTATTCAATGATATTTGATCTGCAGCTTGCCACTGCTTGAATCCAATATCATCATTTTCAGAAAGCCAGTCAAGTAACCGTAGTTTTGCAACAATGGCAGGTTTTCCTGGACAGCTTTTACAGTGAGGCACCAAGCAGTTTTTGCGCAAGACTTATCAAAATCCTTATTATCCATACCACAAATTGTTGTTAACAGCTTATCATTCAGGTGTATGGAGTAGAGCTCGACTGATGTATCGGCATACCGATATATATCCGCCGATATGAGGATGTTGCCGATGTATCGTATCGGCAAAATTCTGCCGATATATATCGGCAATATTTGCTCAAAAAAGTGTTGCGCTGTTGCTCTACATGGAGCATTCAGAAACGCAAGTTGCTACTTCGTCTCTGACCCTGACTGACTAACACAAATGCTCTGGCCTGTTCCTAGCCCTAGTGCACAGAGCCTTCATGCATACAGACCGTTGTGCAACAGTCTCGACAAAACGCTGTATGATGTAACATTTCACATATGTTTTCGCGCGGTAAGCAGATGATTGTCTGCAAACAAACTAGGTTACGTGCTTTTGTGTTGGTCGGTTGTTTTACCAAGGTCTCTCTAGGCTAGACAGGCTTGCATTCAGCGCGCATCAAAAAAGTGCTTACGTCACAGCGAGCAATACCCAGGTTTGCGCAGAATTCGATGTTGTACAGTTCTTCACAGTAGCGTAGACAGCCCAAAAATTTGGGGGGGGGCAAAATGTTTGATTTTAGGCGAATAACACTATTTTGTTCAGAAAAACGCCTCTCAAAGCACAAAAATGAAAAAATGATTTTCTAAAAATTTGAGGGGGCATGGGCCCTTTGTCCCCTCTGGCTACGCCTATGGTTCTTCATCGCAATGAAGTAATGGTTTTAATGTGTTGCGCATTTTTTTACTTGAGAATACGCACAGATGTCTACACATGGAGTAAGCCCACTTATACGCAACACATGTTTGCTGTTTGTGCATTTTTTTATTTAGAGTTAGAATACTGCGAGTCCTAGAAATTTCTATGGACTACAGTAGGCACAAGGGATTTAAACCATCCTTTTAGTCAAACACAGCTGGTTGAAATGGTCACATGACAAGTACAATGCGTAAAGAAACAATGGTTTAGGTTTAGCCTACACTTCACACAAGGCAAGGAAGAAGCTGCTACCAACATGCCAGCACTGTAACTATAACATTACTTGTCTATCAGACTGACCCAATTACAGATGTCACAGTTAACTGAGAAAGTCAAGCAGTCCAAACTTGTCATGTGATCATTTCAGCCAATCATGTTGGGCTAGTGGCAAAATAGCTCCAAGAGTGTATATTTTGCCTCACAATGCAAAACAGGAGTGTATATCTTGCCTCATAAAATGATTGTAATTTGTGAAATTATTTTCTTTGTTTATGTGGCCTGAAGAAAAATATCCACTGTAATGTCTTTCAGCTGTAGTTTGAAAATGTTTGGCTGAAGGCAAAAGAGCTCCAGGAGTGTTATTTTGCCTCATGAGGCAAAATAGAGACTGCTTGAGTAATACAAAAATATCGGATATTGGCAATGAAAATTGAAAAACATTGGTATCGACCCAAAAAAACCTTATCGGTCAAGCTCTGGTATGGAGCACACACAAACTATGGCTATCTGAAGAACCCATCAAATAACACCAATTTGGCTGCATTGCACAAAATTTGTTGAAGCCAGTTTTAATACTTTTCATTTTGATTCTTGAATGTTGTGTAGAGTTCTTTGAGATTGCAAAGTAGGAGACGTTTATGATGATGGAACTTTATAAGCTATGCCGAATATTTTGCACCTGGCATTAAGCAAGAATATTCATCGTCTTCATAACAGGACATACAAGTTACTTTCATTGAGATTATGTGTTTAATTTTCTTATAACTAATGCTCCCGTTGGCTTACTGTACAATACATGTGGTGATTGCCCTAAAACATTCAGTGCTGAATCAATCTGCTCCTGGGATATGTCATCTTCAGTTTCTCCCATTTCTTGGTGAATCTGAGATTACTCCCTTTCAGGTGCCATTGACAGTTCACTAGTTCAGGTGCTTGAATCTTGCTGTGCTGCAAGCTTCTTCCAGCAAGTTCCATATAACTTCTTTCTAGGTATGATGTGAGAAAATGTGGCTAAGACTGTTTGAAACTCTAGAAATATTTCTTTCTGGCCAGGTGCAAGCAATTCTGCAGTCACACCAAGCATCCAGAATTAGGTACATTGTCCACTTGTGATGTTTTGGAGATTGACTGTTGTTGCAAGATCTGATGATTGTTTGTGCATCCTTTGTTTTTATGCTAGGATGAATTTCAAAAACATCGCAACAATTTTTGCTCACGAGTTTGGAGAAATTTTTTAAAATGCATGATGACAAGATCAAACACTGCTTCATAAAATTTCTTGATTGGAAATGCTTACCCCAGACCTCAATGGCACCAATTGAATTTAAGCTGTAGTCTTCTTCATGTAATCAAAATGTAGGCAATAATGATGCCATAATGGAGATTGACTAACATTATGACATCAGAAATATCAAGCACCAGATAAGTTCAAATATTATAGTCTAATCAAAATGATTGTGTTAATTTTGCATGGACAATGTACAACTGCATTATTTAAATAGTACACAAGTCTCATCCAAAAAAGAACCATTACATAAAAGTAGAGATCGACCGATATATCAGCCTGGCTGATATATCAGCCATATCGGCCAAAATTGGTTGCAAAGAATACTAGATGTGTGCCAGGCGTATGCAGAATCGCATGGGATTATTTTCAATTGCAACGAAACTGTTGGTATGAAATTTAAGGCTAAAAGTGCAAGAAGCACAGCCACTCCAGTCTTGAAATTGGGTGGTCAATACGTAAATTCTGTTGACCAATACAAATATCTGGGGATTTTATTGGATACTGAGCTCT
>Ga0210059_1011744_pt1 | contig 13348 bp, 10 predicted proteins | sample Ectturendosymbi2_FD_188042 | JGI IMG/M metagenome (GOLD analysis project Ga0210059, IMG submission 188042) | Ecteinascidia turbinata endosymbiont from Florida, USA - Sample 2 (SPAdes) (version 2) | ecosystem: Host-associated > Tunicates > Ascidians > Unclassified | place: Key West, Florida...
TGAGGAATCTCTTTTTGTGGCGTTGCGAATGAATTATTGTTACGTATAGTTTGTCGCACAGGACGTCTGAAGCCGTTTTCAAATTGCATGAGGACAGTTGTATACTTTCGTTCAGACCGGGTGTCCTTGCTTTTTATAGGTGAAATACGGGTAAAGGCAAGATTTAGCTATGGCTGCACTGTAGCCAAGGCTACATATATTCAGTGGAGCAAAATATTAACAGTTTGTAATATCGCACGTGTTCAAGCTCAGTATGTTCTTTGACTTCAATTGTTTTGTAGTACAGTAATCTTGAGTCATTCTGATTTACCGCTCAGTGCATAACAGAGATTAAATCAATTGCCGTTGACGAGAAATAGACATCTATCTTGATGTATGGGTAACGCAAATTTGTAGCTTGAGCCTATTGGTGTAATTAGCAGTGTGAGCTTCACGTGTACCAGGTTTTTTTTAAGGCGTTTTAGGGACCCGTTTCGGGTCCTTAGAATTGAAAATCGGGTCCCTAAAATCAGGGAAAATTATCATCGGGTCTCTAGAATTAGAGAAAATCGGATCCCTAGAATCAGAGAAATCGGGTCCCCACAGATCCATACTGGGTACCTAACATTTTCCTTAAAAAAAACCCTGCGTGTACTGTAAGGTGTTAGTTGTTTTCTGATTTTCAAAGTAATCAGAATAGGGGGATCTCACCTAGGTTAGGCTCTATTTACTTGAGAATGCCGAAATGTGCATATGTGAGTAGATCTAGTCAGCGAAAGAAAGCCACTGCCAAAGCAGATGCACTACGAGCTGTTATTGTAAAGACGAAACCACTAATCCAGTCGTTAGTGTGCCTATAAGGGTCTAGACTGTAGAGATTATACAGCATGAATATTTTAAGGTTGAGTTAGCAGAGTTTTAAATGGATTACCATTGATGGAGTCTCGAGACTTGGACTTGGTCTCGATGGCTACAGGTGTCGAGACTTGGGATATTGCAAAGAAATGGTTGAGTAAAATTTCTATAATTCAACAATTTTTACTTGTTGCATTTGCAGGTAAAAAATAACCAAAAAAAGGTCAGAAAAATGCCATAAATTTGAAAAAAAATTCAACTTGTGATAAAGTGATTGCAATATTTTATAAATAAAACTCCACAAATTTTGAAGTCTCGAGTCTCGGAAATTTTGATGAAGTCCCGGACTCAAAGTTTTAACCAGGTCTCGGTCTCCACGGTTACGGTCTCGACTGCATCACTGTGGATTACACACTTTTTGCTAGGTCATAGCTACACTGAGGCAAAATGAGGCACTTGCCTCGATAAACTTTCTGTAATGCTGCCACAAAACATTTTTGTAACGCTGAATCAAATCATATTATAGTGTGTGGCTGTTTTAAAAAGAGCAGCACTCCAGCTACACTATGTTGCAACCACCAAAGATACTACCAGCCATGATTAAACAAGGGCAGGATGTTAGGTCTCCATAAACCACATTTAACAACATACCAAGCCGGTGACGTGATTAACATATTCGCCTCGGTAAAAATTTGACTCTGACTATGGCCATGTTTTGAATTATTAGCCTTTTTTTGTGCAAAGCTTTTAAATAACTGTTTATATTTGTGTTGATGTGTTGTGGTATTTAACCTCTTGGCGTGCGGAAAACTGTGGAGATGTTAACTCAAGTTGCATCGCCTGACCAACTTTCGGAGATTGTTCAAGGTGTCGAACGTAGCCTATAACGCTTGTTGGTTGATTTTGAAATGGTTGTTTTCAAAATGTTTGTACAGTACATTTTTTGCGTTTTTACAATGTACAATACAGGTTGGGCTAAAACTAGACGTGCTCTTGACTGCGTTTTTACAATTATGGCTGAAATTTCGGGCCGGTATTGACAAATACTGGATCGTTCCGGTAAGAAAATTATTCTACTTTCACCACTGGTATGGAGAGCTTGCTGTATGCAAAATAATATATCATAGCCATAACCGACGGGAGGCAGAGGGGCGAAATCTCCCCCCTGGCAATCTAAACGTGAAAACCGCACCGCCACCTTAAGTGATATTTCGGTTTTAGTATTCGTTTGTTTTACAGTAGGTTGTTGTTTTTCGCGTTTTTCGGATTATTTTCCAGTTATTTAGGGTTTCAGCATAGCTATCCACATCCGGATTCACCACCATTTCTCAAGTTTTTCCCGAGTGTTGGCTAGTAGGCCCTGTACAGTGGCCAGTGGGCCGCTTTTAGCTAAGTTTTACACCCTGACTCAAAGCTCTTGTTACGCCACTGATTATTTACATCTATATAAAATAATAATGCAAAAAGGAGGAAATTTTCAAATGTCGTCAGAGAATATTTCATTTCTCATGAAAAAAGTGGACATGTAGGCTACTTCAAGAAGAGGGCGTATGGTAGCCATACCTAGCAATGCTACTCATATGCGACCTGTGCAAATCTGAGTAATGCAGACGCAAAATCTTCCAGAAACGAGTAGAGACGTAAGCTAACCTGTTCTACGTGGCTTGGCCTTGCATTCACTAGATTTAGGCACCTGACCGACTTTCAGGAAACCAATAAGTGCAATAGTTGTTTCGTCACAATATCAAATATTCTGCAAGTGAAATACTGCTGTTTGACCGACCGATAAGCGTGTACAAAAAACTCCCTCGCTAAAAATGACTAAGTGGCACGCACATGTCTCACATATGGCTAAACACATGAACATGGTGGGGGCCCTGGGCTCCTTGGGCCCCCCCTAAATCCGGCGCTGACGTGTGATTGCATTTACAAAGTTCGCAAAAGAGAGTGAAAAGAATATTGTGACTTTGTGGATAGCGAGTACCAAAAATTATTGCTCACAGCGTAACCAGGTGGCCATCACTTTATCCTAGTTTACCAAGGATACTTCAAATGCACCCAGTTTCACATTCATGCTTCATGTCCATGCACAAGCCAACTGTTGTTCTGAAACGTTTTTTTGGAAATTCTCTGAGCGAAATCTGTTTGAGACATTTGCAGTCATTTCTGGTTGCGTTTAATGAGCAAGTTCAGAATATTGAGAAGTCCAAAGCATCATTTCTTGAGGACAGAAAATCGAAGAACATGTTGTGGCAAACTCAGATCCAGTGGTGTAGTCAGCCTCAAAATTTGGGGGTGGCCAAAAAATTTGGGGGGGAAAATATTTGTTTTTAGGCGAATAACACTATTTTGTTTGGAAAAACGCCTCTCAAAGCACAAAATGACTATGTTTTCTAAAAATTTGGGGGGGCATGGCCCTTCTGGCACCCCTGGCTACGCCTATGCTTAGATCTACGTAACGATGAAAATAGACCTAGTTTAACCAGCAGCGCAGTAGGACAAGAACGTCAAGATGTATCATCGAAAAACACGACGAATGAGATGGCTGACGCTATCACTGGAGGTCCTCTGGCCAACCAATATACTAGAAAAAAGCGGGAATATTGGTTGAAATATGAAACAGGTTCTTTTTGACATTGTGATGAAAAGTCATTTTTTAAACACAATGTTCCTCAACACAGAAGACAGAAACTTGTCACGGAAATGTACCACAAGTCTTATTCGTCGCCAAAACCACGATGGTGAAGTAGTTGACAGCAGCTGGCTTTGTTTCCTCCTTCACAAACTTGTATTTATTGCGTCACTTGTAGACTGCGGGTGTGCGCTGATGCGACTAACTTGCGCGATTCCTTATTAGTTATTAGAAAAGGAATCTTGGACTGGAAGCACACTCTTGAGCGCCTAAGGAGCCACGAGCATCCAATGGCACGTATAGCTGCCATGATTACATTTAGTTGCAGATGTAATTAATCACTGTGAAGAATTGATACAGAACTAGCCAGGCAGGTCAATCAATGCAAACAATATCGGAAGTCGCCTCTGCCTGCAACGTTTGGTTTCTGTCGTAAAATTTATTGCTGAGTGAGGACTGGCGTGTGTTTGAAGATGATGCAAACGTTGGATTGCCCAGAAAGTTTTCCAAAATATTTTCAAAACTTATTTCAAGCAAATATTAAAAAAAGAAGATACGATACTTCTAGCGTCTGGTTTTGCAACAGTTTCGCAAATCGCTAATTAACAATAATTAATTAATGTTAAATATCATGTTGCATCATAAAGTTTTGTTACACTTGAGTTAACAAATGTGACGTCACAAGATTTCGTCATAAATAATAATGATATGTGGAAATAGTAGTGACTTCATCGATCATCCCCTACCTAAAGATTCTGTATCGGCACATGGGCCTCTCACCACGCCTGGGCCCCAGGCTCCCCACCATCTAAATCCGGCGCTGATGCTATCAGCAGCTAAAAATGGCAAAGTTTCTAAGGAGAAAAAGCGCAAGAATCTGGCAGTGTTAGCCAAAACGCCGCGACTGAAATGTTTTTTTCTAGCAAAGCTTTTAAGCAGCAACGTTAAAACAGTGGCGTTAACCAGAGCACCTGAAAATGTAGGTGAAAATCAGACCGGTAACTAGGGGGGAAGCAGGAGGGCGAACCCCACCCTAGAAAATATTTCGCCCCTGCTGGGAAAATGTGTTGGACACAGTTGAAAACTATCGGACATAGTTTAAAAAATTTGGGCCCTTTCAGAACTCTTCGTCCCCTGGTGTCCCAAACTGGTTATGAACCTGGCGAAAATCACGACATAAGTTTCGAAGCACCTTTCACACTCAGACTGGCTGGCCATATTGACATGTTATTTTTCCGGTGTTTTTGTTTATCTTTGGTTCCTTCTTGTTGTTCGGGTGAATGTTGTTTTTTTTCGAGTCACTCTATAGCCTGTGGAAATATTTTTCTTGGTAACAATACACTGCAGTGTTTATGTCATAAACTCTTTTCTCACAGCTAACGGCATGTACAGATGAGTACCGTATTTATTCGATTGTAAGCCGGGGCTTAAGAAGTTTTTTCATCATTTCATGCGGCTTGCAATCAAGGGCGGCTTATATTTTTTATTTCTTTACTTTATCGAAAGGTATAGATGACACTCAGTGTTTCCTTGCCTACGTTTTGTCGACCAAACTCTTCTTTCGCATTCGAGTTTCTTCAGCATCTCGTGAACATCCGTCACAGGAGGGATTATGATAAAGAGAAGGCAGTTGTGGTGCAAGTGTAAGCAACATTATTAATAGTGTTGCCAATTAAACGGGCAAGGCACGAGTACGCGAACGTCGCGAATGCATCTCAGAGGCCTATGTTCAAGTGCGGTTTACAATCAAGTGCAGCTTACATTAATTTTAACAACATTTCGTGCAGCTTACAATCAAAGGCGGCAAAAAATCGAGTTAATACGGCAGGCACACAATCGACTACCGGAAAAAGCAAACGAGAACGTTGCGAATCAGCGAAAACAAATTTTGCCCACGATGACGTCATGAAATATGTCATAAGGGCCCTCCAGTGAAAATTGCCCCGGGCCCCTTTAATCCGGCGCTGCTCATCACTGCAGTTCTTAACTGCAAAAATATCTGGCTGTGCGTTAAAACAGCGGAGTAAAACACACTCATCACTGTGCCAGAGCAATTTACAACTGCAAAATGAGGCTGCGCATATGTCTTGTCAAATACGAGCAGTGGACCATATAAGGAAGTGTGCGGCTGGACTGTCTGATGCACACCCCGGTTTGCGAGATCGAATCTTGCTAAACCACCGAAGAATTGAGAATGCGCATAAAGTACGCAAGAAAACTTTCGATTTTTTGTTTTGTATAGAACACCAGCAAATTTTGGGTTTTCCTTTTTCCCTGCTGAGACATTATCAAATGCCTGAATCCCTCTATGTTAACAACTGCTGTTTTTGAGCTCGTACAACAGTTTTATCATGCTACAGAAACTGGTAATGTAGCCGATGCGGTCAGCACTTGAGCTCATCAGCCACAGCAGACAAAATAAAGACAATTGTTTCGGATAAAGTGGACTATCGCGGAACACAATCCTAAACATGCGTGGTGGACGAAAGATCTGCAAAAAGTGGTGAGATGGTTTCTGGATGCAGACGACAACCTAGATTCCCACCAAAACCTATAATTATTACTTTTTGGCTCACTTACAATGTTTCTTGAAATTGCATGCAAATTCATTCCGTGATATTTGCATTAAGTCGACAAATTAACATGCAAAAGTATATGAAAACAATAATCTCCTTTGCGCAAGTAATAAAGTTTTGTAAAATATCAAGCTCAGGGGGAGGGTTTAACCCCAACCCCCCTTGCGTACGCCCTTGCTTGCAGACGTGTAAAGTGTAAACCGTCTGGACAAAAACATATGTGTATGTACCTATAGAGTAGGGTTACCATATCTGAAGCGGCAAAATTCCTGACAGTCTCAATGGCTACTTTTCCCAACAACAAACGGCTTTTTTACAATGTTCTTTCAAGTACAGCTACTAATCTACCACAAAATAACATAGCTACTACAGAAAAAAATATCACAGAGTTGTTACACAAATGGCACCATATCCATGAAAACATATTGTTCATAATATTTCAAAACGTCCGTTGGTTCTCGAATACTCCGAAGCCAATCAGATTTGGGATGGAATCTCTGGGTCCAATGGAATTTGTCGAAGTAATAATATCACTTATGACGTAACAGAGCCGCACAAACATGTAGGAAAAGCAGTTTCATTTCAATGGTAAATCGACGGTGAAGTCACAACGTAAAGCTGTGTCGACATCTGTTCTTCCCGATCTTATTGATACAGCACTGTAGCATACAACAATCATGGTAAGTTTCTCGTCTTTTAAATCTTATGAAGGCATGAGTAATTTTTGTTGTCATCTCGTACGTATCGGTGTAGAAGTGTACAGTACTTAAAAGTATCAGCTTGATCGGATGTTGCAGTAGCCTCTGTACTTGTACTGTACTTCATTTCCAACATTGAACACACAGAGTAGCCGGAGTATACTTCACCCTACTCAGGTCAGGCCTACCTACCAAAAACAATTGAAAAAAGTCGCTATCCTAAGCTTGCGCCAAGAAAAAGTAATATGGTACTGTACTGTCTCTACAGTATAGACCAATGAGAACAAGCGCACTAACTTCAGAAACTGGCGATGTGTTTGGAAGACGGTGAAATTCGTTGTACCGTACAGTAGGTCTACAGACACTACTTCCTACAGTAAAAAACTTTTTGTAGTCTTGTTCTCCGCTGTAGGTGCCACAAAACTGATTAGGATATGGAACGTTTTCGCTCTGTACTGTACGGCGCAATAGCCTAACTCCAGACTAAGAGCAAGCAGGCCCGTAACCAGCTTGGGACACTAGTGGGGGAGGGAGTTTTCTGAGAGGGGACCAAATTTTTAAACTATGTCCACATCTCTCCAGGGGGGAGAAAAATTTTTCAAGCAGGGGCCCCCTACTTCAGTACTTGTTACAGTCAGTACTGTACAGAGTACGGGCTTGAGAGCAACAATAACCCGTCAAATTGTTCGAAGGCAGTAGTGCCACTCCTAGCTAGTGTTTTTGCATTTCATCTAGTGTTCTAGTGGTTTTCGTAGCTATCTAGTGTTTTTTATGAGTGTGCTGAATGTAATTAATTGCACAATTTTGTGTAATTGTATCTGTAATTGAGACTTTATGGTTTTGCGCAATTGTAATTTGTTAAAAATTCTACCTAATTACTATACATCTTGAATTATACAACAGCGTAGAAGATAGATATAATCTGTTTTGAGTTAAACCGCTACGAATTCACTATGGTCATCTGTTAAAAAAGTTTCAGTGACTTGTACAAACAAACACAAGAGTTGCTGCTATCTCCCGTTTTCTTTATCTCTGGTTTACAATGAGTTGCGCGATGTCTTTGTTGCATTGCAACGTATTTTCTAGCCATTTTCATTGTGTGTAAGTTTGTCTTTTGCTTTTACAGCTAACTTGCATTGAATTCCTTTAGAAGGCTAAACAATAGTTTGTAATCTAGTGTTTTTTATCATGAAATCTAGTACTTTTCCGTAACAACAGTCAGAATGGCACCACTGTTCAAAGGTAATAAAAAGGCTGTGTCTTCCTGATAAAAAATGACCCGAAAAAGCAGTAAGTTTACCAATCACAGGCCAACCTACGCTTAGTGCTACTGTAGTCTAAACTCTTTCCACTGTAGACTAAGCAGGCTTACTCGAGCCAGGAACATACGACACGTAGCCCAGGAGCCAGTGGCTAAGGATCCCCGTCTGCCGCCCCGTTTCAATCAGATAGCTCTTTTAGACTTAGTTACCCAAAGTGAAAATTGAGAATGAGACCTAACAATTAACAAACAAATTTGAAAAACCCTATGGAGATGTTAAAAAAATCAAGATTTGAGCGCAAATGTCTGCCAAGTTTTCTTTGCAACTACTGTAGTACCATGCTTCGCGAAAAAACATACTGTAGTTAGCTCAGTGGTTCTCAAACTTTTCTGCACGTTGACTCCCAATTAAAGTATGCAATTTTCTGTAGACCCCGTAGCCTACTAGCCCAACAGTTACTAATACAAGGAAAGTACGAGTCAAACTAAATCTGAGTACTTTTTACTTGAAATGCATGATAAAATAATACACAATCCGAAAATATGCTTAGAACTATAGATGTAAGCACAACATAAAACAACAATTGTTCTCCGTCCTACGGCGTAGCCTGCTGCTGTACTGCCAGTCTAACAACTGCCGAACTGAGACACATGCACTACAATATTGTTTTGTGACATAACAAAGAGAACAGTTTTCATAATGCCATCACAATGGATGATTTAATAAAAAACTAGTCGAATCGAATGTACCAGGGGCGGCCAAACCGCGGCTCCTTGAGTTTTCCAAAAAGTTGTATTTTTATTTCTACGTATTGCAAAGTGTAGAAATATTGTCAAGTGATGCTGTGGTCAGTGACGGATTTACGCATAGGCCATGGGCTAGGGCCCCGCGCAACTCCTTCCCTTGACGACTCATTATTAATTTAAAATTTGCGAGACTGTGAAGAGTCATAACTTAAAAATTTACTTTAAAACGAGCGAAAATGCAAACGTCTAGTCTAGACTATCAGTAGAGTAACAACACGATAATATTGTTTGTTTCGCAATATAAGAATTATAATATTGCTTTTCATCGGAGTTCTGCAGTGTCTTGCGTTGTTGCGACCTTTTGGTCAGTGGAAGATTGAACATCTAATAAGGAAGTGTTGTGTCAAAGGTTTGATACTGAGGAACATGACTGGGCGCGAGAGAGATGCAGGCCGTCTCTATGAAAGTGGTTACAAGCTGCAGCATTGCCAGCCCAAAATTTTTTGGGAGGGCCAAATACTATGACTTAAAGCGAGCAACGGTATTTTATTTGAACATTGCCTGTCGAAGCACAAACTGAGAAGATATTTTAAAAATTTTGGGGGAATAGTTCCACTGCCCCCCTGGCTACGCCTATGGTTCCAAGAAATAAATGAAAAAGAAAGAACAGTACTTTCTTGATATTCAATCTTCCAGAGAAAAAGCTCGCAAGACAGCTAGGCGCTGCAGAACTCCGACGAAAAGCAATATTGTCAGTATTGGATGCTACGTTTGGTTGTTATCAACTAGATTGCCCGCAAACAGAGATTGCTTGTTGAAACTCTATACGCCTATGTTACGTAAATCAGCCAGAATAGTAACTCGTGAGTTTTATTTGGAAAAACGTGTCTACGTTGGGCTTACTTCATATGGTTAGCTGAGGGTCTTGCGACAATACTTTGCTGTGCAAAACTTGTTTTCATGCTGTTTATCAGTCTAAGAGGATTTAAAACGCTGTACTTTGTATTACTTGAAAAATGACAACTTAAAAAGGCATAAGTAAACCCTGTGTCCACTGAATGGATTGTGCTTGTTTGTTCCATAAAATATGTGGTTACTATAACAAAGGAGTTCACGTACAGCTCATCAGATCGACAACTAAAGGATATTTCTGAGGGCGGCAACACGGTCCTGAATGAAAATGTATCTATCCGAAAAATAAACCTACAAAGAATGCTAAAAATCTCGGAAATTTAACGAAGAGAACTTCTGAACTACACGAAAGAGCCATAAATTCCAAGAAAAGATCGCATTGCCATTTGTTCCAGAGAAGAATGTAGGCAAGGCTTCAATTTCTGTTGACGATCTAAGGCGGTCGTAGAACCAAAGTCGGCACCACAAAAGATAGATCTTTGAGGGGGCCCTGCACATAATAGGGGCATACTTTCACGCTTTTCAGACAAATGGCCAAATAGGTCACACCTGCGTGGGACCCCAAAAATGAAGATGGCCTAGGGCCCCGCGCTCCCTAAATCCGTCCATGACTGTGGTGACTAGCGTACCGTATAATATTACTTTTGCAAGTCGCTACAAAAAATTATGATGTCACAGAAGCATAGATTGCAAATAAATTTGTGTTTTTAGATTTTATGTTGCGGCTCTTTGTAACTTGGGTTTTACAATTTGCGGCTCATACATGGAGCAGGTTTGGCCACCCCTGTAATATACATTTAAACTACTGTAGCTGAGATTTGATGAGCCCTCTGAATTTTGTTTGATTTGTTGAGAAATGCCGTTTGCATTCCTTGCCTGATTAACAGTAATTTGGAATTGGAGGCTTCATGTCTCCAGTAGACCCCAGCAGTTATTGATTAACCCCCTGGCCATTCAGTGACCCCCATTCGACCCCTCGGATTGTCCAGTTGACCCCTGGGAGTCGATATCGACCACTTTGAGAACCACTGAGTTAGCTACATATTTAGAGTAGCACCTCCCATCCAGTGGGCCGCGAAACATTTCACTCTTCACCAGTATCTGAAAAGTTTCTTGAAAATTTCACGTTTTTGTATTGATTTTCTCATATCTCAATTTTTCCTTGTCGTTTTACTGCATTATCACATGCTGTAGTGGACCCGCAAATATATGTCAGTAAAGTTCGCAAGCTTAAGAAAGTTGGGAAAAACAGTTTTTGGAGTGTTTTAACAACAGCCGGTGGTACCACGCCAGACGCATCCGATCCTCACTTGGAAATCGCTCGCATGGCATCATTTCTTTTTGAGTATTGCGTAGCAATGAAAAGCAGCGTCAATTCACTTTCGGTCTTCCACCGCGTAGAAGCAGTTAACCGACCACGAACTCAGGGTCGTAGCCAGAGGGGCCATGCCCCCCAAAATTTTCAGCATACCATATCTAGTCATTTTGTGCTTTGAGAAGCGGTGTCCCAAACAAAATGCTGTTGCTCGCCTAAAGTCAAAAATTTTGGGCTGGCTACGCCACTGCACGACTTTAGTTGTTCTTGCATACTGGAAGTTGATGGTCTGCCTAACGTGCTCAGCTTAAGCAAGCCCTTCGCTTTGAACGCTTTTTCTGTGGGGGCGTTCTCTTATTGCGCCAAGAGGCGTTGGTCGGCGTGATGAGAATAGTGGGAATGGTCGGACTTGCAGTGCACTTGACGAAACCCCGTCTGACCGCAAAGGTTGTAGAGTAGCCGACTAGATTTTGCCGCCTCTGGCTCAGAGCCATAATAGCCACAAAAATTATTGCTGAAACGGTTAAATTTTTAGCGGTCAAACGGCAAACGAACGCCAAATTGGAAAATAGCGGAAAGAAACACGTTGGCGGATTCGTTACGATGCACTGACAACGTATGTGCATGAAAGCCCAGCGCTGGTGAGTACTGTTTTTGTAAGTTACTTACGCGCAATCAAAATGTCACAATATGGCCTATAACAAGAACAGTGCTTCTTAACCTTTTTTCTACCGCGCCTCCCGTAAATAATCCTTTGTTTCAAGTCCCCTGACTCTAAATAATAATTTTAAAAGTAAACGTGCTCATTGGTAAATTTATTGACCAAACCTTTCATGTTACAAACCGCATAAGGGCTCGCGCCCGCCTGGAAATTTATTGACGCCCCCTTAGGAGGCGTGCCCCCCAGGTTAAGAACCACTGGCCGATAACGTATCCTTACCACCTCGCCTACCATGCACAGCGATTTTTCACGTCCTTTCGTTTGCGGTGTATTCTTTCTTTCATATTGAGACAGTTGCCGCCGCCATGTGGCTATGATGGTTGGTGAAGGAACGTTATATACCAGGGGTGGCCAAACCTGCTGTATGTATGAGCCGCATATCTTAAAACCCAAGTTACGAAGAGCCGTAACCACAACATAAAAATCTAAAAACACGAATTTATTTGCAATCTACGCTTCTGTGACATCATAATTCTTTTTGGAAGGACTTGCAAAAGTAGTACCGTACGACACGCTAGCTACCACCGTCCCATTTTACAATATATCTACATTTTGCAATGAAAATTGAAAAAATAAGAACAAATATATAATTTTTCGGAAAGCTCAAAGAGCCGCATGCAAATGTTCGAAGAGCCGCAGTTTGGCCACCCTGTTATATACCGTGACATTTTGAGTGGGCGTAACTTCTTAAATACTCACCAGCACCGGCTTCCATGCATATATTCGTTGCCAATGCGTCGTAATGAGTCCGCCGACGTTTCTTTCCGCTATTTTCCGATTTAGTGATTTGAAATTTGACCGCTAAAAGCCGCAAGCTACCCTAAGCTAACTCAAAATCTCAGCTAAACCAGCCTACTAGGTTAAGCAAAAGTCTTAGTTTGGCCCAGTAAGCTAGTAGTGAAAAGTAGCCTCATCTGTTTGACTGAAGACCGACCGTACAGCTTGAGCGAAAACGACAAAAAATGATGAAAAACGCCTCTGAAGAAACAGTCTAGCTTGGAAAAAAATGATCCGCCTGGCGCAACAGGGCACAAATGTGCTAGAGTCTGCTGCAGCATGGGCGTCGGAAGGATTTTTCCAAGGGCGCCAAAAGTGGTGAAATTTCATTTTTCCTCCTCGAAACCAAGGAAACGACTTTTTTTGCTACAAATGTAATAGACATTGTCAAAATTCAAGATCCAGTGGGGTGCCCTTATCCGCCTGCCATTTTACCTCCGACTGCGCGACGCTGATGCTGGCTACACACGGGAAATTGGCCCAGAGATCGACCAAGGACCAGTTGGCGTATTACATCTCTGACCTTGCCTGGGCCCGTCTTGCTGTGGGGCCAGCAGAATTACTTAAGATTTCTGAAAAACATGGTGTTTCGATTCGTCTTAGGGCTACTACCCCCGTGACCCTCTTGAAAGGAAGAGCGGGTATGAAAATAAATAAGTTAAATTTGTCAGTCTGCTTTACTTAATCTCAGCGTGAATGCATCTCAATCCACGTTGGTCAAGCTGGAGTCCAGATCGGCAATGCTTGTTGGGAACTCTACTGTCTTGAACACGGCATCCAGCCTGATGGTCAGATGCCAAGTGATAAAACCATTGGTGGAGGAGACGATTCTTTCAACACTTTTTTCAGCGAAACTGGAGCTGGGAAACACGTTC
>Ga0210059_1011746_pt1 | contig 13347 bp, 7 predicted proteins | sample Ectturendosymbi2_FD_188042 | JGI IMG/M metagenome (GOLD analysis project Ga0210059, IMG submission 188042) | Ecteinascidia turbinata endosymbiont from Florida, USA - Sample 2 (SPAdes) (version 2) | ecosystem: Host-associated > Tunicates > Ascidians > Unclassified | place: Key West, Florida...
AGATCTAGTGCGGTAAAGCAGTGGTTAGAACAACTGGCTTGAAAGAAGAAGTCATCACACTCAGCCAACTGTGATAAGACCTAATCAAGATAAAAAGGGGATATGCAGGTCACCCAAAGACACGTTCTTGAGACAACGATATGATTGACATAGTGCACAAGGGTATACAACTTTGCATACAAAATGCATACAAAAGCATCCAAACTGAGATTTGTTTTGAAAAGTTTTGAGGCCGGATGAGTCAAAGCTGACCTCATCTTGCATTGACACTGTTTTTTTTTAAATGTAAAAGTAGCAAATAATTCATCATATACCTTTTTGTAGAAATTGTTAAACTATCTTATGAGAAGATTCATTCTCTGACAGTGAAAAATAAATTTCATTTGGTATAAATTTTTGCTCTTGCTAGAAAACGTCTTATCACAATTTTTTGGAACAAATTTTGAATCACGGTTTCATTACAGTATTGAAGCTGGTATGAAGCTTTTTCTTAATTACACATTAGAAATGCTGGAGAAGCAAAATATCCCTAGTTTAAAGATGTTTACTCTACCCGTCATTCATCAAATGCAGTTCAATAAGGGAATTCCCCGCTATTCCAGCGAGTTTGTGCCTCTCCTATGCTGTTTCAATCACTGACACACTATCAAAGTGCTGCCTTTTTTGTCACAAAGAACAATCGCACTATTCCTTGAACTAGTATTTTTGCATAAGCACCTTCAGTTTGTATTACAATACCCAGGCTCAATACGGCTTCCACGTCTTAGTGTCCCAATATTAGACAATGCTGCGAATAACAAAATAGAACAGTAAAAGAGTAGCTCGGAGTAAGAACTAAAAACTAGTTTTATTCGACATACGCCACCAAATCAAGAGCAATGCTCTCAATATAACAGAAAAAGAATATAAAATTGTTAATTCGGCAACAAAAACACTTATAAATCTAACTGCAATATTGACACGACGAACACGAAACAAAGTGCAACAATCTGTTTCTTGCCTAACAAACGTTGAGTTTGGGCAGGGTATTCCAACTTGATGATATTTGCCACTAAAGATCGTGCTTAAATCTAATCCGTATTTATTTATCACTAACCATATTTGATGTCAATAATTCGTGTTGAAACGAGCACCAAAGGTTCTTATGGCCCAATGCAACCCAAGGACAAAAGCGTTGGCCAATGTTTTTAGCAAACGTCTCGACCAAACTTCAAATAAATGGAACAAAAAGCAGATTATGTGCAGAAGCAGTAACACTGTTGTATACAACGCATACAAAATTCCACCAAGGTTGATCGTATTCTCTACTGAGCAATAAGAAAATTATAATTACCGGTATTTACTTTTACAATTCATATTGTCAGTAGGCTATTGCCTTCACACTGAGATTCCTATATAATTTCCTGCTCACAAGAACTGACAGGCATGGGCGTCCGCAGAGGGTCGCAATGGGCATTTAACCCCTAGAAAACACCCAAAAAATTCTTTAAAAACCTGACATCAGCAGCTAAAGTCTTATTAACCCTTAAATGACGGACTAGGTACAACTACAACTTCCTTGTCATTAAACAAGGATTACTTTTTTCAGAACTCGTATAAAGCCCTGAGGCTCCTTGACATCTCTCTGCTTTTATTTTGGATTGTCCAAGCCAAATTTCAGAAAAATTTTCACCCTGTTTGATGATGTGTAGTAAAAAAAATTCTAGCCCCTAGGAGACGATATAGGTACAATTATACAGTGTGAAAATGATGCATAAAAACAAAGTAACGTTTTTGAATGATAGTTTTGTCTTATTTAGAAAGAAATATTGCAATTAGCGAGCTCTGTTTCAATTAATATCAAGACATCTGATAGTTTCTACTTATTCCACCAAGGTTGATCGTATTCCGGGGCGAAACGTTGGCTGATAATAAAATATAATCACCAGAAGCGCTTATTCATCTGTTTGTTTGAGTTTCTACTTATTTACAATTTGGACGAAATTTTGTTGGAAAATGTGGGGGGCAGCTTGGTATGAAACCAATATATTATGAAACCTAAAGAGAAAATGTGGGGGACATGTCATATTATATCCCACTGTCTAAAAAAGTGGGGGGACGCGTCCCCCATGTCCCCCACCTGATTGCGCCCATGTTTACAAATGATGCATGTTGTCTTAGGTGCCGAATGTTAGTTACAAATAGGATCCATACAAAGCACACTTCTGTGTGCGCCACCAGCAATCAAAATGCGACAAAATACGTCCAACTCAACATCAGTACATAGCTCTAACATTTTTATGGTGGCCGTTGAGACACATTAGGATACTTGTGTGCAAGGTGACTGTTGAACACGTCAGACTTTTCTGTATTTTCTGTTTGTGACATATCTTAACCTATGGTTAATTTGAATACCTCTTGCTGGAAACAGACTGCTGATTTACGCCGGTCTCAAACGCATAGCATAAAATTGTAGCACTCAAGCGGAGTAATGCAGTAGTGTAGTCAGAAGAAGACTCAAAAAAACATAAATACATGTTGTAAAAACAACATTTTTAACCTAAATGAAACAATTTATCATAAAAGAATTTGTCCCTTCAAAATTACTTGCTGGCTACGCCCCTGTTGAATACGAGCAAAATCCATCATTTTACAAAACCTAGTATAAATTGATTGTGCATGCTAATTACTACACACAAACTAGCTCAGCTATATCTGAAGCTCAGTTTTTTTAGAAAATGTATGAAGGTACAATTGTACCTATACCGTCTCCTGGCGTTGTAAAATTATACCGTCGCTTAAGGTTAATCGATTTAATTCTTGCATTGACAGTTCATTTGCCGCTATGACACAAACACTGCACAAGAGCCGGTTTTGGTGGCATGCAGTGATGAAGCTTCACTGTTTGTGACATGCAGTGATGAGCTTTGCAGTTCACTCATGTCCACTACTCTGCCTGCAGAGGCAGGTTGCCAAACTTGCGAGCAGTTTGGTAATAACAATTACACGGCAACAGATCTTGAAAGGTTCACTTCAAGTTACTGTGGTAGGCGTTTTGCCACATGTGACTGTTGAACGTAGACATCTTGGCAGGTATTGCAGCGAGACAGTGGCTGTTGATAGCGGTAAGTCACGTAATTTTATATTGCGGGAAAAGAAGCATGAGTGAAAAACAAGCATTGCTGCGCCAACGAAGCGTATTTTTGTGACTGTTGCCGTAACATAAGGTATTATCATTGTGACGTAGAAAGGGTAAGCGTTTTGTGAACGGCCATTTGCGTTGCATCGTCAGCAATCTGAAAAGGATAAGCAGAATGTCTAGGTTGCTCCAACCTGGAAAAAATTGTGTTGACGCCCATGCTGACTGGATGCATTTAAAAAACTCAGCGGTAGTGAGCACGATGCAACTATCTTCATTTTTGCTATTTCCCTCTCCGCAAAGTATAAACCTGGTGTTATGAAAGAGACAGTAGGAGAAAGTAAACACCGGTGGCGAAAAATGAGAAGATTATTAGTTAAAACAGCGAGAAGGCCAAGATCACAAACACACAAAAATGTCTGTGGTTATGTTTATTTTCAAAGTACAGTAGTATTTCTGCAATTGATTGACACTCGTACTTTTTGTTCCAAATTCGCAGTGAAATATCAAAGATCACACCAAAATCTCTGATTGTTTCTTTTTCTCTTCACTTCTGTCCATGTCACATTCCTTTCGAAAACCAGTTTCGGTTTCGGAGCAATTACTGGCAAGAATCATTCCTACGCAGTTAATTCCGAAAGCAACCCAACCAAGAATGTAAGACAATCCATAAGAATAAAGAGGTGAATGGTAGGTTGCCGTGAAGATCGTATTTCCAAGACAACCTGAGGCAGCTGAAAAGATATGTCCGGTTTATGTTTTTGGTGTCCATAGTGCATGCAGCACTTGCATTACGTCAAACTGCACATGAACGTGAGCGGTTTCGGTTTTCGATCTATTCTTTCAAGTATAAATTCGTCGTCAGGGCCCCGATATGGGGAAGTGCCGCCCTAGGGCGAGTCGAAAAGTGCCGCACCCCCCAAGCCACGGGTTAAAACAAAGTCAAGCCTTTCAGGACGGAATTATTTCATAACAATGCATCATCAGGCTGGAGTTAATTTTGAAAATTGTACTGAAGTGAAATTCCGGGACATTTTGCTAACCGGGACGGACGTTTAAACCGGGACAGTCCCGGCCAGACGTATGGTAGGTCCAACCTTAATCAAAATCTAAAACCTAAACCTAACTTCAGGTTAATTCGTGAAAGACCATTTGCTATTCTTCTTTTCACCAAAAGTTCCCCCCTCGAAAAGTGCCGCCCCGGGACATTGCCCCCCCCGTTCCCCCGCTAATCGGGGCCCTGTTCGTCGTAGAAAATTATTTTACACTATAGCTTCGTTTACAGGGTGCACATATTAGAGGCAAGTTCCAGTAATGAAACAGTCGAACATTTTTATCAGTGCTGTCTTCATGTAACAGTTTAGAACAAAAATCTTTACTAGGATTACAACCGATACCACAAAGTTTTTTTCTGCAATAAAGTGTGGTGTACGAGTACTGATTTCAAGCAAACAAAACACGCACTAAAATGTTTTTACTGAACGTGCTTATTTTATGGAACTAAGCTGTCCTCACTATGTCTGCAAACTATTGTTTTCTCTAATGTGTTCATGCTTTTTAATCTCGACTGTGGAAAATGCACTACTTTTGGGTTTTACTAAAGTACTGACAAAAGCTTACTGTAATTCAACAACCTTCAGTTGCTTACCGGCAAGGGGCTGAAAAAAATTTTGTGTTGTGCTCATATTATTTTTTTCTCCATTTTTGTTCAGATGAATGAAGAGATAGAGCTGAACTATAATTGCCCAGAAAAGATATGCAACCGACAAGGTGTTGAAAAGGAAGGCAGGAATCATCTGCGTCTTGCTGTCATCTGCGTCAAATACAATTTCTAATCTCAGCTGAAGAAATAGGTTTAAAGATTTTCATATCAACTTTAGTTGTCAAAAGCTTTTGCCATCGCTACTGATGATAACTGCATTTTAAGTTCTAACAATATTGTGTGCGCTTACCATTAAAGAAGAAGAATGTTTATGTAAAACTTTTAATGACCAGAAAAGTTGGTAAAATAGTTTAACTTGTACACTGGACTGACTTAAGGAGCAGTAGCATGAATGAAAACAACCGTCAGTAAAACTCACTATTAACACAGACGTTCAACACTGGTCGAGCTCTATAGGCATGTTGTTCAATTATGTTGCGCTTGGCAATTAGTGGATGTATTTTTTAGCAGTTAAATCACCACTGAAATATTGCCCAGACGCACCATTAGCAATGGTTTGTAGGCATTTATGTCTTTTGTATTTGATTTTTACTTTTGTTTCATCAACTTGGTTTTGTTTGCGCATTAGAATGACGCAAATATTGTTAAATAAAGATATGCTGAACAAAGTCTTAAATGAATTAAATTGCATGACATTTTAAATGAAGAACAGGGTAGTTTCACGACAGAGAAAAACATTTGTTTCAACCAGGGGTCTCCAAACGTTTTTGTCCAAGGGCCACATAAGCTATAACACAACAGTTCGAGGGTCGGACAACTTGCGTAATTTGATTGCTTCAGGATATGTTAAATTATATATGTTAAATTCTACCAAATCAATTTCGTTCAAATATATTTTTTATTATTGTCAAAACGTCTTCGCGGGCCGGATGAAATAGCGTCGCGGGCTGCATTTGGCCCGCGGGCCGTAGTTTGGAGACCCTTGGTTTAAACAATAAACAACTCTTCTTTTGCTAACTTTGTGCTTGAATCGCTCATTATATGGTTTACCACACTTGGAAATTTATACAGTGCTTTATGTTTGCCGTGATTTCGTATAAGTTTCCATTTGTTCAGAACAACGCAGAAATGCTCCTTACTTTGAGTCAAAACACGTTCCATCCTGCCTGAGTTACCACTGCATAAACAAAGATTTAATTGCTTACCTGAATCAAGCCACTGACACCTTTGATCATCGCACTCCATCAGCATTCCAAATGTAACTTTGGTTTGCTGGTTTGTTGCCCATCTTGGCATTGCATAAGACGCTACAGCGAATCCAAACGACAGAACGCAGGTGACTGTTTTCACATTAATTTGGTGTTTCTCACTTTTTGTCCCTGCAATCAGTTACAACTTGGAACACGAAGCAAGACAAGTATAATAGCAGACAAGCTACCAGCCTATCACAGACATTAGGAAAAGGTTGCATTTCGATTGCAGTAAACACATTTTTCGTGTTGTTTTGTTGCCAAGTTCATCTCTCAACACAGTGATAGGTGGAATGCATTACAACAACCTGCATTAAAGTAGAATTTAATTTCAATTATTTCGCAAATCAAAGCATCTCTCTGTTTCCACTGCCACTGAAAATAGCCCTGCAACATTTGTCCATACCTTTAGCTTCGTTGGTTGAAGGACTATAGTCTTTTCCCATGTTGTTCCAGTGCGTGCTCTGCATAACCGAACGTTGTGCTCATGCTACGTGCGATAGTCGCTTTAAGTCTATGTGGACGTTTTAAGGCAGGCAATACATAGGCATTATTTTGTTGCAACACACTTTGAAATATGATATTATATCGGTGCTTCACCAATCGGTTGTGGTAACAATGCGATCAGTCATCGGCAGAGCAGTCAACAGTTGACGTGGAAAGAACCACTTCGTCATCGCGTTTTTCAAATGGATGTTTACAAAAAGCTTTTGTGAAGCAACGCTTTCAAAGACGCCTTTCATGAAAGATTTCTGACTTTACGTGTACAGGTTGGACACATCAACCCATTCCGTCTTCTGACGCTTCAGCAGGCGATGTTCGTTTCTATTGTTGCAATTGCCGGATCGCTTGATTGCGTTGGAATCCGATTTTGTAGTCGCAATGCAGTATTTGGATTGTTTAGTCACGATGCAAGTCGGTGCCCTAAATAGCGGTACAAGTATTTAGTTAATATGCGCAAAGAAAATCAATCTGAGCAAAGCAGTTATTGAGCTTATATGCTACAAAAATATATAAACAAATGCTGATCTGGACCAGCGCTCTTCAACCGGTGTGCACGGTGCACCCCAGGGTGCACCAAAATATACGTAGGGAGCACCACTAAGAAAGGGTTCACAAAGGTGCATCACAAGCTTGTCACACCAAACAGATAATTTTTACAAAAACTTTTTGTTAGCAAAAATGAACCATTAATCAACCAATGACTTTCACGATTAAACCGAGACTGCAGGTTCTGAAGTGTGGTGCATAAGCATCACATCAAGCTAATTGTTGTATCTAGATGATTATTTGTGATTCATAAGCAACAGACTATGTACCATTATCAATTGAATTATGTAGCTGAGTTACTGAATTAGGGGCTTGCTTATTTAGAACAGGGTACACACAGACATGGGCGCAATTACGTGGGGGACACGGAGGAAGTGTCAGTAAATAGGGTGCATGAGTTTAAGTGTTTTAGTAAATAGGGTGCACGAGTTCGTCAAAACATCTTCAAAAGTGCACCGTAACGGAAAAGGTTGAAGAGCACTGATCTAAACAACATAAGCAATGGCAGCGGTGTGCCAAATGCCGCAAACACAATTTTTTTAAATAAAGTTCCGCAAACACTAATTAAAATTTTATTTATTTCAAAAACAGAAACACTTCCATCCCCCAAAAACTGGGATACGCTTTAAAGACATGAATCATACATGAAAAATTGTCAAATTCTGCCGGTATGTATTATTCACCATCTGTACAAGTTCCATGTCGTACTGTGTTCGAAGTTTGCGGATGTACAAGCAAAAGAAATAAATTAGGTTGAAACATCAAAATTTGTGATTTTCAGAATAATGATGAAATTTTCATGCGAATAAGATCCCTCTAGCCAAGAGGTTCCCAACCTTTCTCTGACCATGTACCCCTTCAGCATTGCGACAGATGAGCATGTACCCCTAAAATATATTGTGGCAAAAAGGCTGGGCTAAAATAACGAAAATCCACTGAATTTTTAAAATAACTTTTATGTTTTACAATATTTGGAAATAATATATAAATATACGTATTTTCCCGTGTATTCCTTACCTTAAATGTACTCCTTCAGATAGGCAAATGTACCCCAGCTGGGAACCCCTGCCTTAGCCAAAATGGGAAAATTATTTTACGAAAATCCCTGGCAAACAGCGCCATCACACTATCGATCACAAACAAGTTAAAAGAAACTATCACAGCAGGTTTGGCTTGATAGACTAATCTGCCATTGGCTTTTATGTCTCGCAAGCGTAATACGGCAAAGTACGTGGACACAAAGCGCATGAAGACAAATATCTTTTACGCAATAGCAACGTTCAAATGTGGTATAAAACAGAATCTATATTGCATGTAAGTAAGCGCTTACTTCTCAGCAGTTATTGCAGAAGACGCTAAAGTTATCGATGCAGGTTGGAGCTCCACAATTTCGGCACATGTACGCAGGGCCCGATTGAGCTGATGCATGGCCCTTCCACTTGTGATACCCCCCTTCTCACATTGTTACGAGTTGGGAAAAATAGAAAACCGTCAATCAGTTTGCACAAAGCCGGAAATGACGATATGGACGCCCTCGCTCCAAGTACGCTCAAAAAATTTCCCAAATCTTTAAGAGGGTGCCTCGCGATCACTGTGTCCATTGCTGCCTGCAACGTTAAAGCTTTCAGTGACACGGAATTGTGGAAATCGTACTGTACTTGGATGGCGGGAACAGGATTTTAATCTCCATAGGTGAACTAACCGAAAACGTCACCGTTAAACATTTGTCCAAACACATACCTTATGTATTTCATATGTTCACATATATTTTTCACTGTGTGTCCTTTTTGATTAATACGCCAATCGACGCTTTGCGATTCATAAATTTTGCAGTAGTTTGAGGAAAATAATACTCGAAAGAAATCACAACTAAAAAGTATTACACGAGCTTCACGTCATAAAAACGATACCAAAACTAGTGTACTTCTCCGGCTCAAAAGAATCACTATAATATTATTAGTTGTTACACCTTGACTTTCAGTGATATCTTACTCCGGATAAAACTTTCCAAAATGAAACAGTTTCTACAGAATTTGCATTAGTTTTAAGGTTTCGTCATAGATGTTTCGTCATAGACAACATTGAGACGCAACTAATCCGTCATATAGCTCTTTTTTTCATGCAATCAAAGATAATAGAACTAAAGTGAAATAGTTTTGTAGTATTTTTTTTAATTACACTTTTACAGTTTGCGCATTACTTGATAAAAATTGCAGTAAGAAGTTGCATGCAAAAATCGAAAAAGTTGCAATATAAAATTCCTGCAAACAGCTCAAAACATTGAACTACGGATATTTTGAGTATTTAGGAAGCTGTAAAATAAAGTTGAAAAAGTTGCAAAAGCTTGCCCTAGTAATCACATCAAAACAATAAAAATTTTCCCAGTCCTATCCAGTCCTGATCCGCCAATTTTCAAAAAAATTGCAGTCCGATCCAGTCCTGATCGGGCCAAAATTGGTTTCAGTCCTGATCCAGTCCGTTCCAGTCCTGATCCGTGCTCATCTCTGCTATGTGCCAGAATTGTGGAGCGCGCGGGACTTAAGGGGTTGCTTCGGCCAGGTGCACATAAAGCACAAACGACCACAAATTCTTTCTCCTCATTCACACGTTACAGATACATAGCCGACGCACTGTGAGTATGACGAAACAGGTTAAATGCGGCTAGACCAGTGGTTCTTAACCTTTTTTACATATCTTACCCTTTTATCGAACAAGAAATTAACAAACTCTTACAGTTAAGAATGATTTATAAAAATTTACATTGACTGCAATTTATGGGGTTCAGTAAATTTACCCCTTGGAAGATGAAATTTACCCCGGGTGTAAATTTACCCCAGGTTAAGAACCACTGGACTAGACTAACAGATCACATACTGACATTATATGGAACATAACACAACGCTGTAGTCACATCATAGGCTATGCGATTGACAAAATAGTGTACCAATGCGCAAAGTAACGCTGGACCACAGAGGACAACGAAACTTACAGAAAGGAAGATGATTCGGAAGGCAATAGCTGTACATTGATATAGGGGCAAGTGGCGGGCAGCGATACTGATCAATACACTAAAAGCAACTAAAAAAAGAACAGACAAAATTTGATCAAACTTGCACACAAGCCAAAATGCTGGCAGCGTTTCCTCTGACCACAGCTAGGGACAGGCGTTGGTGGAGCCACTGTCGCTCCTTGGGGTCACCAGACATATCAACACGTGTCTTTGCTAGGCCACTCAAAAAAGGGTGGGCGTCTTGCCATACACACCAGTGTCTCAATTGCAACTGGTTGAAAGTGGTAATTGCTTTGAAGGTCATGGCATTTTTGGCATTTTGCAGCCTCAGCCTTTGTAGCTGAAAAGCCTGGCTGTCTTGCAACGTCTTTGTGGTCACCCCAAGCAAAAGTGTCCACAAGTCCACAACTGTTGCATCCCATACTAGGCTTAGGCCTCTGTACCAGGGTCCCAACGTCAATCCATCAGGCCTCCTTCTGCACCCTGTCAAGCCGAAAGGCTCCAACGTAGAGGGGAGATCAATGCCGGTCAATAACTTTTTCTGAATGGAGTTGATGGCTGAATGTCTGGGGAAGCGGTCTGCGTTTTTAGTGCAGGAGAGGACATGGAGCCCTAGCTCATCAACGATTTTTCCGCAGCGGCATTTTGTGCTTTCAAAAATTTTGGCACCGGTTCGGAGGGCGATTGCAATACGGCTTTAGTTACAACACTTAAACTGCTGACTCGCAACCGTTGCTTTTTATCGTGATCACTATCCATTTCACAAAAGGCAAAAACTGAAAAGTACCCTTGTTATGTCGCACACAGTCTGAATTAAATTGCGCAGCGTTCATCTCTAAACCAAAAGACCGCAGGAATATTTCCAAAGATAACGCCTTGGGGTCATAGATAGGTGTGGGCACAAACGTGCTTTTAAAAAATCTTGTTGACAGACTATGACATCTGTTGTGTAAAATAAAACAACGCACACTTAAGGTTAACCTCCTAAAGCTGCATGATAAGTTTTGCATATTTGGTTTCCAACAACTGACAAACCGCTGATCGCTGCTATGGGTGCAAGTCAACACTGATCTCTGCCAACCACTAACCGCAGGTGTACGTTCTGATTCTACGCTTTCTTCGTACGCTTTGTGATTTTGCAAAAAACACATTGAAGAAATGTTTTAAACTGAAAAACTTCACGGCAAAGATTTGTTGGATCCTAAATATGCTTTTTCAGTCTTTCCGGGCGCTCTTGGAATGAAAGAGAAAATTTTGAGAGCGCAAACTGTTATGAATATATTGGCATTCAGTGTTTTTCCTACACTCTTCGTCGATAGTTGAAGTTTCATTATCCTAGAAGCTATTATTGCAGGAGTAGTAATTTTTTCTTTCATGATTGAAACCGTGAAAGCCATGGAACTATTGTGAACAATTGTACAGGGTGAAGAAAACCGAAATTTCAAAGTTTTTATCACTAGTTGGATTTTTACAATCCATTTGATTTTTAATTTAAATTTCACATTACTCAAATGCATGGGCGCAATTTGGTGGGGGACACGGGGGACGTGTTCCCCCACTTTTTCAGACGGAGTGGACATAATATGCTATGTCCCCCCACTTTTTTCTCTTGGGGTTTGTATTTGGAGAGATTTCAAAACCAAATATGACGTTTGTCACGTTTTGTGTGAAGAGTTTTTCATGTTAGATGTTACACATAGACAGTGACAAGGACCAGATGGCCTTGTCGTGGCACTATTCAAAGAACCACAGCACTATAAACAAGCCACCTTTGCACGAAGCATACACCGCTACTTTTGTCGAACAACCAAGTTGTCACTCTCTGGGCTGAGCCCTCCTAGAAAAAAGTGGGGAAGCCTAAATCCATGCGGTCCTCCTGGTTCCGCCACCTATGAGCCTACGTAACACCTAGTTTTGCTGGACATTCTTTTCGTGTTATTTCAAGTGAAACGTGGTACTATTTGCCAATTCACCATTGTTCATTTTGATTTCTGTTCAATCTCAAATACATTTTCGTGTTGTCGTACATGCATAACTCTAGAATAAAACTTTTGACATTAATTTCGCCGGTTACAATTTGATGTTAAACCTGAAAATTTTGATTGTGAAAAGACTGAGCTGAGTGGCGTAACTGACAGAAGTCACAAGGCAACAGTCACCAGCAGACCCGTTAACCAGCTTGGCACAGCAGGAGGGGCGAATAATTTTCTGAGGGAGGCACAAGTTTTACATCGAAAGCATGTACGAGAACAATGGGTATGCTTACAAGAGCGTACGCAAGGGTGGGAAGTGGGGTTAAAAACCCTCCTTGAGCTTGATATTTTACAAAAACGTTATTACCTTCGCAAAGGAGATTAATTGTTTTCGCATACTTTTTGATTGTTAATATGTCGACTTAATGCAAATACCACGGAACAAATTTGCATGCAAATTTCAAGGAACATTGTAAATGGGCTAAAAGAGTAATAATTAGGTTTTGGTGGGAATCTGGGTAATCGTCTGCGTCCAGAAACCATCTCACCACATTTTACAGACCTTTCCGTCCACTACGCATGTTTAAGATCGGGTTCCGCGATAGTTCACTTTATCCGAAACCATTGTCTTTATATTGTCTGCCAATGGCGTACGCAAGGTGGGGGTTGGGGTTAATCCCCCTCTTTAGTTTGATATGTTACAAAAACTTTATTACCTGCGAAAAGGAGATTAATTGTTTCCGCATGCTTTTTGTTTAATTTGTCGACTTAATGCAAAAATTGTAGTTGTACATGCTCTGACATAGTGATGAGCGTGTTTTGCTCCCCTGTTTGAACACTCAGCCTGATATGTTTGCAGTTATGAACTGCTGCGTCGTAGCGTTGAGTGCATTTCCCTCCGATAACCTAACTTGGAGCGCTGATATTTCAGTTTATAGTCAGTGCCAAGGGCGTACGCGAGGAGGGGGGTGGATTAAAACCCCCCTAGAGCTTGATATTTTACAAAAACGTTATTACCTGCGCGAAGGAGATTAATTGTTTTCGCATACTTTTGCTTGTTAATAAAGTATGAATTTGGATGTAAATTTCAAGGAACATTGTAAATGGGCCAAAAAGTAATAATTAGGTTTCGGTAGGAATCTGGGTTATCGTCTGGGTACAAAAAACATCTCACCACTTTTTGCAGACCTTTCGTCCATTAGGCTATGCATGTTTAAGATTGTGTTCGGCGATAGTTCACTTTATCCGAAAAATTACATTTATTTTGTCTGCTAAGGCTGATC
>Ga0210059_1011747_pt1 | contig 13347 bp, 9 predicted proteins | sample Ectturendosymbi2_FD_188042 | JGI IMG/M metagenome (GOLD analysis project Ga0210059, IMG submission 188042) | Ecteinascidia turbinata endosymbiont from Florida, USA - Sample 2 (SPAdes) (version 2) | ecosystem: Host-associated > Tunicates > Ascidians > Unclassified | place: Key West, Florida...
AGAAAACATATTTACGCTCATTGCGTTAAACTAGTGATTTTCGACCGGTGTTCGATGGAACACTAGTCAAACTTATCAAATTTCCTGCGGAACACCTGACGATCTTTCACGGAACACTAGTTTTCCGCAGAACAGCGGTTGAAAATCACTGCTCTAGCCTACCATTCATTCCTATTGGTCTAAGCAATTTTTTTCTATATTTATTCATTTTTGTATACTGCAGATTATGTATTTCTTACTATAATGCAGGTAATGGTACACTTTTATAATAGTGTTCATCAGTTTTTGCATTATAAGTTCCGAGCAGTTCTTTTGATTTTCGACTGAGGTGGTTAATCCACATGGCAAATCAGTTATGAAAAATATACAACCTGGTGACATACAGGAAAAACAGTAACTGAAAATATTCACTATGTGTAATAGGCTATCGAAAACATGGCACAGAAAATTGTGGAACATGAGTTTCTGTATTGGTGTTCAATTCAGTATAAAATTGATCGATATGTGTCTGAATGATGCCTGCTGCAAATTAAGTGTGTGCAGATTAAAAGCCAGGATCACTTCTACCTGCAGCATGCGTAACAAAAATGTTCAATCAATTAAAGAGGCTTCTGATAAACTCCTATGAACACCGGCAAAAATAAGCAAGTTCTATGAACACTGGCAAATATAGGCAAGTCCTTTCAGTTTCAATTCAACCTTGGTTGGGAATATGATGGCACTATATCACAGCTCTGCAATTCATATAATGACCCTAAGTTCATCTGTGATGTGAAATAAATGTGCCCCCATGACATTCTTGCTTCTAACTTTGTTTTGGGCTCGTTTGTTCTCTACTATGCTTTCAAATACTACACACACAGGCTCTGCTCTAACTTTTGAGTACAATTTTATAGTAAGAGTTAAGAGTTATGCCAAATAGAGCAAATGTCACTCAATTTTGTATGAATCAACAATGCATCTATGACAATCTTCTCAGTTTTAGAAATACATGTATGGTGCAGTTTTTTTTTAAGGAAAATGTTAGGTACCTGGTATGGACCTGTAGGGACCCGATATTCTGTGATTCTAGGGACCCAATGATAACATTATCTGATTCTAGGGACCCAATCTTCAATTCTAGGGACCTGAATTGGGTCTCTAAAACCACTTAAAAAAACTGGTGTAGTGTACAACGTTTTTCATGTGAGGGTCTGGGAGGGCATTCCATCCAGTGCTACGAAATTTTGAAAATCAGGTTAACCAGGGTAGTTTTTGTGAATTTTCAGGTCAAGAAAATGTTTTTCAGGCCAAAGGAAAAAATCAGACCAGAGTTTTGAAAATGGCAAAGCATTATAAACAACAATTCCGTTAAAAAAACACTTCGCTTAATATTTTTGATTGCATAATTATCGTTAAAACTCAGATGATGGAGAGACACTTTGCATGAGAAAAGCTGTCGTCAGAAGTCAGGACAGTGATAAAAATTTCAGGTTAAACAGCTAAGCCTTAGCTGTTTAACCTGAAATTTTTATCACTGTCTCACTTTCCTGTACAACAATGCAGTTTGGCATTTTTTGCATGAGTGCCACTGCTGGAGTCTTGCTGTGCAAAAATGGTGTTCTTGCCATTGTTTTTGTGGTTTTAGGACGTGAACCAAAAGTTCTATGAATGTTTTACATGTCAAAAATATTTTTGTTTTGTTTGAACTTTCATGTCTAGACCATAAAAGAAGCTTCAGTATGTATTAAATGCTGTTGCCAAAACTTGCAGGTTTTGCTGGCATGTCACAGTTGTACACATTTGTCTATTCAAATGTCCTGTTTCTTAATTGTGAAATCAAAATATATTAGCCCCATCAAGCGTATACTTTTTTACTATTGCCACATGTATATCCTCATGTTTTCATGTATTTGTATGCTCATTGTTATGGGGGTGAAGACGTTACGCAAACAATTTGATCACTCTAGAAAGATACATGCTATCATGATTGTCGAGTTGGAAACTTATCAGCGTTCAAAATAAACGAAGGGACGCTAAAGAAAAACCAGAAGTGCTGATGTCAGAAAGGGTGTTGCGACGTTTTCTTGCAGAATAGTGATGGTCAACCTTACATTATGTCACTAATCACTATGTACGGGAGCTTTTATGACCGACAGAGGTGTTTCCTCTTTTTGCGGACTGGTGGAATGGAGCATTTCTGCGCACGCCTATTTGGGAACTAATGCCTATACAATGGTCTCTGCAAACTTTACAAGGCTTATTTCCATGTTACAAAGTTTTCGCCCGAATTTTTTTGCTGAAGGATACCTGCGGACATTGCCTTGGAGTTTTTCTTTCTGTGCATGAGGTCATGTTGAGGAAACCTTTGGCCACCTCGTTTGGCGTCACAGACCACCGTTGCCATTCTCGTTTGTAAAATGTGGTGTTGTGTTAAAGTTGTCAAATTAAACATTTACTGTTTTCACACATTCAAAAATATTCGTGAATGCTAGAGAGGAAATGCGTCAAAAGCTATTGACCGCTGCAACACCGCAACGGTGTCACGAGATTTAAGCAGGTTGAGAACCAGTCGCGCAATCATGCTTTGCGGAAAAGAACTTGCTGTCAGTGCATGCCTGGGAACGGAAATTCTTTTGCTTTGTATCTACAGACTAAGGCCAAAGTAACGGTTCAGACTTGCGATCGGAAAGCCCGAGTGGCAAGTGCGCAAAGCTTCACACTGTGGCAACAAGCAACAATAGAAATCACGAGGTCACTCTATTATTACTTATTCGTGCCCCACATATATGGGTGTTATTCTTCGCGCACATCCCGTTCGTGGTGAATCGCACATTCAACGCAACGCCAACGGAGAGGTTGCAACAAGAGAAGAAAACTGAGCAATTTTTCTTGTAGCGATTTTGTCACTTCAGAATCAGACATTGTGATCATTCGTGGCTACATACTTTTCCAACATCGAGGAGGTTCCTGTGATGAGCATTTAACAAACGTGGGATGCATACAACCTGTTTTAAAATGCGGTTTTCTGAGGGATAACGCGCTGAGGTCAGTTGGTCGTGGATTACCTACTCTGTATCAAAACAGGATACTCACTACTATTGCTGCTTGCTTTTTTCGTGAAGCTCTTCATCCTCGTTTGCTAAATCTAATATTTTCACAAAATGGAGGAAAGCGAAAAACCCAAGTGGAAGTTAATATCACCAGCACTCTTTCCGAATGTGGAAGAAAATCAAGCGGATGATTTCTGAGCCTTCAGTAAAAGATGTTGCATTAACTGGCAAACACATAGTCAATGTAGGCTTGTGGAGGGATATCTGAACAATATCGTTTCTCTCTCCTGTCAGGTGCTGTCAGTAAATTATGTTGAACAAGCATAGCCGTAGTTTGAGCATTGTTTAAACTTGCTAAAAACGTTTGCAGAATTTCGATGTAAACAGGCCAAAATTTTGATGACAAACAGTCTCAGATAGCAACTAGGAATAGGCGGCATGAAGACGTTTAACTTGATGAAGACACACTTTTTGTTACCCGATGCAAAGCAGATTCATTTCTAGTTGCTATTGCAGCAAACAATGGCAAAATCTGTAAAGCTAGCTCCAGGAGTAGCTGGCACTTCTCACTCATCTATGCCGGTTGTTCTCTATGCTTGGAAGACGGACTGCTTGCAAGCAGTGGTGCAGACAAGCGTGGAACTGTTAGAGCTGAATGAAATACAGACTTTAATTGATTTCTATGCAAATAACTACTTACTGAATTCAAGTAACTTGCCTACACAAAGGTGACAAACAAGCGAATCTATCGGCTAATTTTTTATTAAAGAAATCGATTTCACGCAACACTGAGCATTCTCAGTCCTACAAGCTTATTCAAATAGAGTCTATTGCAAATACGTACTGTTTAACTACTTCCTGGTCTTACCTCGGCACGCCGCTGTGCTTGATTTAGAAATGTCAAACTTGCCTTTGAGTTAATAATATCAATTTGTTCCAGTTTTTTCATTTTTACGTATAACATTACAGATCTTCGTGCCATAATGTTTGAGAGGTTACTAACAACACCAATTGAAGAAACAGATCGAAGCAAATATTTGTTGCAAGTATCAGAACGAGGAAAAAATAATGCTGCAGTCATAGACAAGCTTCAAGCTCAACTTGATGCTGCAATCGAGGTACCATGTTCATTTGATCGTTTTTTTTGTGGTTTAGTTAAAACTGAGTTGTAATTTGAAACAGAACATGACCGAACAATCTTCGGTTATTCCGTCTAAAAGCAATTTAAGCAAATGTTATGTTGACTTCGTGACTTTTGACGTGACTATAAAATAGTTTTTCGGTAATAATTTCTTTGCCCGTTTCTGAAGGTTGTGCATTAATACATGGCTTAATTTAATGCAATAAATCGGACTCCTGTAAAATTGGATAAAGCAGTGATTCTCAAAGGTATGTCTGGTTCATTGGGTCGTGTGAAGTGTGTGAGAAGTTGGGATAAAAACACGACGTAGATTAGTGTTTTTCAACCGGGTTTCCGCGAGTGGCTGCCAGGGGTTCGGGAAATAGGCCGAAATTGCCTGGGACGAAAATCGCAACCACAGTTCTGTGCAGTTCTTGCAATATAGACACTTGGATCATTGCATAGGGTTCCATGAGCAACTCAAACATTTGCGGAAGGTTCTTCTGCAGCAGAAAGGTTGAAAAACACTGACGTAGATAGTTTAAATCCCTTTTGCTGGGAACAACCAAAAAACTCCCAAGCATTGGAAAAGTAATTTCTTCAGGACACTACAGATTAAGTGTATACACTTAAAGATACCGCTGCTACAAAAAAATATTAAACACTACTGACGGAAAACATTTTGCTGAGACTTCATGCCCAAATCTGTGGTGTAGATTTCAGCTTCATTGTGGAAATGCGATATCCATAAAAAGGGCACGAGTTATTGGTATTGTTGTCTGTTGAGATTGGGGTTTTGGGAAACGGTGACCACCGATGTTGACGCACCGCTGCAGTTCTAGGCGTCCTGCGTTAGTTGTTGTTGCTGTTCCGTTTGTACAAATTCGCTCCCTTCCCGACCGACCATTCGCAGTGACTGCGCCACACTTTGGCCTCGTCGGCTTGACAGCGTTGCACGAGTTGCCAAAGTATATATCTTTGGCTGCGACAAGTGTAGGACTTACAGTATTGCATTTAAACAAGATTTCCGGTAATTACAGGCTGAAGCTGGTGTGAGACAAAATAACGAAGTTTTTAAGGTTTTGAGGGTTGAGTGAAATGAGAGGAAATTTTCTTGAAGCCTATTCGTATGAGGCTACGTGGGTACATTGTTTTAATGTTGGCGAAACTGGCAGAATAGGTAAAGTGGCACACTATGCCGTCACAAGCTGGTAGACTGGGTCTTATGGTTGGGTTCTCCAATGCTACCCTCAAGTGGGTTCAGACTGGAACGATTCCAGAGCTACGAAAACCATCTGCGAAAGTTATGCACACATTGTTCAACTGTTCAGTCACATCCAATGACGATTAATCTGAAAAGAGTGATACTAGGCGACAAGTTCAAGACTTACAGGTCTTTAAAATGTAATGAATGAATTTAGATTGGTGTTCCTGCTTCCTCTCTGCATAGGTTTACTTGAGCAATTTCACGAAGTCTGTAGTGAATAGTACCTCCACAAACCCTTCCAGGAAGGCGCAAAGTGCGAAGAGGACAACACAGTGATGGTAGTTCAACCGAAGTCTGGATGAAATTTCTCCAATAGATAAGTCTAGGGTGTATGCATTGCAATACTTTTAAATCAACTCAGCCTTTTGTAGATGTGCAGAAGCAAAGCATTTTCGAAACACAATTGGGGGACAATTGAAGGTCGCATCGATGATGTCATTGGAGGGAGCCACGTAACGTGCTTAGCTCAGGGTCTCATTTGTCCTAAATCTGGCGCTTTGACCTCAGTTTTAAACGCCTGTTGCTCAGTACTGTCATGGTATAAAAATCGTTTTAGTTTAGATCACATATCAGTGCTCGTTTATCTGCTTTGTATCTGTTGAAATTGTGTAGAATAGATTTTCAGTTCGTTTTCTGAAATTCAGTTGCTATGTTTTGTTGCGAAGTATGTTTTCGCAGCATCGTTGTTCGAAACGTCATTTGTAGAGATTGTCAATTCGGGTTGCTTTGAACATCGCAAACAGGGTGATCGACGTATAGTCTTCGCAGTTTCAGTCGTTAATTTCTCAGAAGCTTAGGTTATTGCTTCTGGTGACCGGCCATGGAACGAAAATTCTATAGGTTTCTAATAATATCTGACAACATTAACGTTCTAAGCTGCACAGAGCACAGTTGAACTTTTACAATTATTAGACGGTTGCAGGATGCAATAACCAGTATTAGACCTCCTTTTCAAGTATACGAGTATTGTATCTCACATTGTAAGCTATGTTTTAACACATAGGGAAGCTATTGACGGGATTAAATAGATGTGAGATTGGTAAGTACATCGGCGCAATCGAAATAGTTTAAATGTTGGAAACTATCAGTGAAATACTACTCGAAAACCGCTTTGAGGTATAGCACAGCTTCTTAGGTATGGTGTGAAACCTCTTTCCTCTAATCCATGGACGCTTTGCCTTAAAAGTTTTGTAACTGGGTAGATGTCGTAACTAAGAAATTATTTTTATTTGTCAAGCTGCAAAAAAAACGATAATATTTGATGTGCTTTGTGTGGAGCAGAACGAAATAAAAACGTATGTCAATCCTTCCTGAACTTCCATTTCATGCCATTAACTCTTCACTAGATTTTACGGCAAATCTCAGTTAAAATGTGCAAACAATAACTGAAATCTAACCGTTTATAACTTGGCATACTTTTAGGACAAGGAACAGGAATTAAGTAAAAGAAATGAAACTATTCGACGTTTGAAAAATGATTTGCATCAGATCGAGCAGTTTTCTGAAGAGCACGTTCGGAGGACCAAGACAGAAGCCGACAAACAGCAGGTAGGCTCCGCAGCTACGGCACTGACCGATTGCAGATGTGCTCAAAGTTTTATCAATTTATAAACATGCTCGTATTTGTTTGAAATTAACTGCAAGGCACTCTCTTAACTATCAACGGAGCGAATTGCATAGTGTGAAGTCAGGGGTCTGATCTATGCGTACTATCTACATCATCGTGGTTGATTGATTGTGTGATGTCATTGCGGCGATCATTCAACCTTGTAATGCCTTTTTTGCACAATTTCTGAAATAAACGCGCCTACACTTTCATGGCAGTATTTTCAAAGTTTGTCAGTACCAGTAGCTCTGACAGATAGTATCATTGGCAGTACTTTTGAAGTAACGCCGCTAATTAAACCAAACAACATTCCAAAAACATTCTCATCCTATCCGCTAGAAATTTTCTGTATCGTTAGACTATGGGTGCAATCAATGTGCTTGGAACCACGCAACATTTTAAAGTTTTTTCTGCCCATGCGACCCATCCCGAATTTCTTTGCTGTAAACAGATGATTCGTTAATTTGTCAGAGCTGTTTTGCATCAGGCCATCAGTGAAAGACGGAGCGACGAGTTTACGGTATAACGATACAACAAGGTTGAAACTAAAATAAGCTTTCCTTATTGACATGATCAGGCACTCGGCAAAATTTTGAAGATGATGTACCTTATAACGAAAAACTTAATATGCAATAAAATAAGAGGACTCTTTTATTTCAGGACCTTCATGAAAAAGTAGTAGGGGTCTGGATTCCCGACCCATGGGCGTAGGAAGGGATTGCAGGGGGTCCTCAGAACCCTGGATTTTGAAAGTTGACATTTTCATATTACAATTTTAGCAAAAAGGGTTGCTTTTTTAGTTTCGAAAGGGAAAAATGAAATTTTACCATTTTGGCCCCCCTTGGAAAAAATCGTTCCGACGCCCATGTCCCGACCCCTTTGTTTCGCCGTCCATAACAAAAGTTCACCATCTTGTGTGTGTTGTATATTGTAGAACAGAACACCCGCACAAAATATTGGTTCAAGTCTGTTTCTCGGAAACATAGAAGCTGTTCAAAGTGCTCAAGAAAACGCACGGCAAAGATATGTTATTATGTTACACGCACAAATGTAAACGATCTTGCACTGTATTTACGTATGCTGTGCAAACGCGTTGGGCCTGACAAAACATTGTTTGTATAAACGCAGGTATATGACATAACCACTAGCGTACGGAGGGGTGGGCCACTGTGCCATGGCCCCCCCTCAGACCCTAAAAATAAAAAAATGTATAAACAGTATGCGTATTTTTAGGGGTAAATGTGTATTTTTAGGTGTAATTTGCGTATTTTTAGGTGTAATTTTGCAAAATTTTCCCGGGGGCATGCCCTCGGACCCCCTAGAATGGTCGGCCTAAAGTTGATTTGTGACGTCACACGATTGTGAAGAAACTTGCCCCCCCTGGGAAATTTTCTGCATACGCCACTGGACATAACAATTACGACGGGTGCACAATTTTTAAAGGCCGCTGACAACCGAAGCAGCGAAGGAAAGCAAGCGAAACAACTTTCCGAAATAGAACAGCTGCAAGATCAGCTCAGCAAAAATCTTCAGGAGCATCGGGAAGTCGAGCAGACACTTAGAAAAGTATGCAAACTATGTTTTATTTTCAGTGAACCCACGAGGAGGTGATTTGGGTTTCCATAAAATCTATTGCGCGTTGTTGTACTGCAACACTTCAATCTGCTATATTGTTTTTTTCAATTACATTATTCGCTCTAACGTTGGAAGCATTTTGATTAAAACTAGCAAAACCGCAAAACAAAACCGTTTCGTCAGTTGGTTCCCTTGTTCTGAAAGTGGAGCAGACGGACACTCCAAGGAACATCGACTGTGGGCATTCTGTGTGTCCAAAGCAGCCTCCGGCTTAGCTGCAGTGGATGCCCCAGCAGTATCTCCACTATCAGGCGCGACGTCCCTCAGGGACGCGGTTGCTTCCATTCCATCAGAGTTGGCCACGGATCCGGAGTGTCGGAGTCGACTCTGGAAGGATTGTGCGTTTTTTTTCAGACACAGAGCCGGAGTCAAAAGTGTATGAAAAATCAAACCCGGAGTCACTTTTTATTTTCGGCAGGAGCAGGAGTATGCGTGTTCTCTATAAATATCATCGCTAAGATCAAACATTCCTGAATTTTGGTTACGTCGACGGTTGCCGGAGTTTGAACAGGATTCGGATTCTCAAATTAGAAAAAATTTCGGACCCGGATTGAAAAATTTTGGAACAGGAGCGAAGTCGGAGTCTGAAAATGTGACTCCGTCCACCTCTGCCTTCCATACGCAAGGTACTGCGGAGTCGCATGCGCAAGTTCCACCTCCTCAACTATGGGGTCATATTTCGATGAACGCTTCTAATGCACAGGCAAATCATGCCCTTCCCTTGGTTTAGGAGAGCAGAAGTAGCGTTTGCAGAAGCGTTGGTTTCTACAAAAAAGGCACCTTTTCATCGATAACTAGTAGAGCTACCGCTGACAAACCTTCCTACAACGTCTGCAAAGGCTTTCAATCCAAAGGGAACTTCAGTAGCAGAAGTCAGCGATTTAATTTTTTCGAAGATGTGTGAAATCCATTGAGCGTAACATGCAAATATTTCAACGACTCTTTGAAGTTTTTTTGTGAAGTTAGAATTGGCATTTCTCGCGATGGTTTGATTCGCTTACGGATCCGGCTTCAGGATATTATCAGAAATGCTGAATCCTAGTAAATGTAAGGATTTTTTGGCGAATTTTCACTTAGCATCCTTAAAGATAAAGTTTACAATCTTAGCTTCGTAAAGAAACGTATTGAGATTCTGGTCATGCTCGTCGAGTTCTACCACACACCGCGATGACATCTGTACGCATAGGTGGCTATGTAACCGTACTTAATGGCAATGCCATTAATTGTACGTTGAAAGCAAGAAACCGCGTTTTTCAAATCAAAAGTTATGCTCCTGAATGGATAAAGCTGCCCGTTAGCTTCGAATGCAGTATAATGTTGCTCTTCAGGAAGAATAGGAACTTGGTGGTAAGAACTTCTTCTTGAGTCGAATATTTGGAAAACATTTGTACTGCGCGACGTTATTCACATCTTGGGCATTTGACAATGGTTTCTAAAAGAGTAAACTTGTGAACAGTTTGGCTGTAGTCGATGCAAAGTCTCATTGTATGATTCTCTATTTGTACAATCACGACTTTCGCTCGTCAGGGCGATGAACTCGGTTCGATGATACCATCGCGAAGACTCAGATATTTTTTCAGCTGTAAACTCCTTTTTTCAAGTAACTTATCACCACAGAAGTGGTGCAGTCGAATCAACCAGCAAAATTTTGCAATAGGAAACTGATTTCACGCAACACTATGCATCCTCAAATGTTGAAGAGCTAAGAGTATAGGAGCAAGCAAACTTAAGACTAAAATGAACAAATCAAAACACAAGCTGGAGCAAGTAAAAACGGAAAAATACGTCGTTCTCACATAACTGCTTTCACTAAAAGTGAAAAAGTATCTGACGCCAATACCGAGCAACAAATCTACATTATTGACGGAATCACGCCACGGTGACTCAAAACAGAGGATTAGTAGAAGGCGCAAGCAGAATTGCTTTAGTGAAGCTGGCAGACAAACTCCAGATAGTGCCTTCAAAATTAAATGGTAAGAGTTGTGAAGGAAGGTACCAACATTGGTAACCAACCTACGTGGGTGGTCAGTGTTTTTAAGGTGTTTTGATGGACTGAAACGTCTCTCGTTTTTTCCAACGGTCTCTCAAAAAATAGTAGAACCTCACTGCATAAGCACCATCAAAACACACGAAAACCTCGCTTTGTGACTATCTCAATATTCAGATGATATACTTGAGGTCTTTCATAATGTCTTAACCCTGCTCAGGTTACCTCTGTCCAATTTGGGCAAACGGTTCTTCCACTTAAATTAAAAATTAGTTAACGTTCACGTAGAAAGCTGGTTCTTTCAGTAGCTGCATTTTTTAGGCGCTCTTTCGGGCAGTCTTATCGAAATCTGCACAAGTTTTGTAGTTTTCGATGGGAAACAAAAATTTACCCAAATTGACCCACGGTTACCTGAGGTGTAACAAAATTCATACACAAAGATCCCTCCTAAGGTAACCTTGACCAATATGGGCACAAGGAGTTGGTGCATGCAGGTTCACTAGTAAGCCACGTCAGCAACTTTTGACCGAAGCCAGCACGGGAGTAGATCACGCGAGTGCAAGCCCTGACGACGCAAATCAATTTGGCGCAAATGGCTCCTGCTCAGCTCGTGGTTTTCATTGAGAAACAGGCAGGAGAATGTATGACGCCTTCCCCATCAGGGGAAAGAGATTGGAACTGGAAAGGGCATGCTCCTTGTTGTTTGTGCACTTTTGGTGCAAGGTCAAAGCATTATATTGAGGACATGATGAACCTTGTGCTTCTCTTTTCCTAATTGAAGTTTGTAGAACTCTGGCCTAGCCAAAAAAGACTTGCTCCTTGTTGTGCGTGCACTTGTGGTAAAAGGCCACAGCATTTTATTGAGGACATGAACTTTGAGACCAGACAACGCTGTGCAATCTGTCCACAATCGAAACAGAACAAAACGAGGTTCACGTACCAACGATGGGGAGCACTTGTTTGCATTGATCACTTTCAAGTTTTCTGCAAAGATTACTCACACCCCTGGAATACTAATCCCCGGTGATTTCCACCCGGACAGGAGTGGTGGCCACGTGGTGCCTAGGTGAAAAGCACCCCACATTGTGGTTGGAGTGAGTTTTTCGTTTTCCTGTTGATGCCTTGACATGGCAAAAATTGACAAAACTCCATTAATTTATAGTTTTCATATTTCGATTTGGGGGGGCTTGGAGCATTGTTTGGGGGCTTAGCCCACCGAATCCCCCTGTGGCGACGGGACTGGCCGTATGTGAGACATGAAAGTCAATAGCAGTGCCGCGATCAATCTGATTGCCCAACAATTGTCGTAAAGCATTTGCCCATTTTGGGCAAGTTTACTTTATGTGCCTGATTTTCGTAAAAAATTTGCCTATTTTGGGCAACGTTGATTAATGTGGCTGAAAATTGCAATGAAAATAGAAAAATTTCATGTCTCAACCTAACTTACTTTTATTGCAGATAGAACCCCAAGCTTGAAATGAGGTTCTGTTTAAACCTTAGCAGACCACCAATGATGTCTACTGGCGGAATTTTTGGATTTCTCTTTACTTTTTCGTTCATTTGTTAAAAGTACTTCCCACATTTTTGTTTGGAAAATTGCTTTTGTTCTTCATCAAACAGGCCCCACGAGAGGGGGGTGCAGCCGGGACGCCGTCCCGGGGTCCATTAGAGTCTAGGGGGCCCATGAACCTCGAAGTTCAAAATTGAAATGGGCAATTATGCACAACGTTTTTACTGTTATAACTTTATTCATACAATCTTGTGCAAATTAATTGACTAAAGTTGTTGTTTAAGTCGATATGCAATGTATCGCCATTTCTTTTGGTGTGCGTTTGCGAATATCTCCGTTGCTGGTCTTAAATCGTTAGCCCAATGCACTAAGTACTGCGTGATGTGAGGGAACAATCAAAAAATATTTTATGACGTTACATAGGACTTTAATTATCAGCGCAATAGTGTTATACTGTAGAACAGGGGTTCCCGACCTTTTTTGCTGCTCGTACCCCTTTGTCAGGTCAGAGCATTCTTAGTACCCCCAAAAAAATTTTGAGATATATATTGCTCTATAAGAGATATATAAGCTGCTCTATGACCCAAGGATCTTTGTACCCCTTGGGGGTACGAGTTCCCCCGGTTGGGAACCCCTGTACCCCCCCAACCCCCCCATTCTACAGTGTAGAATGAAGCCAAATCTTTCTTTTGCATGTAGATGAGAGCAAGGGTGGCTATTAGGGGAGGCGAACTAGGCGGTCGCCTCGGGCCCCCTTTTTCCAGAAATGCCGTGGGGTCCCTCTTTGAGAGTATCACACTTAGTTTTTGCATAGTTTTGTTTAAAAGCTGTAGAACCACTCTAAAGCTACGTTTAATAATTCTGAAACAAGTCATTTACAATGTGAAATGGACTTTCACACAAAAGCAAATTCCCAGACAAAATGAACAAATTTAACTTGCTTTTATCGAACAAAATTTTTTATAGCATTAGCAAAATAAAGGGGCCCTCTTGATACAATGTAAACAAATACAGGGGTGGCCCCTATTTATGACCATATTTTGTGCACACGAAATACCAAAAATTGTGCCATGTTTTGGGGCCGCTTTCTGAGAATTTTTCCCGGGCTCGAAATTCTAATCAGTAGTCGTCTTATAAGTGTGCAGGGTGTGCAAAATGAGGGTCCGCGTTTTCAATTTACACACTGTGAG
>Ga0210059_1011748_pt1 | contig 13347 bp, 5 predicted proteins | sample Ectturendosymbi2_FD_188042 | JGI IMG/M metagenome (GOLD analysis project Ga0210059, IMG submission 188042) | Ecteinascidia turbinata endosymbiont from Florida, USA - Sample 2 (SPAdes) (version 2) | ecosystem: Host-associated > Tunicates > Ascidians > Unclassified | place: Key West, Florida...
CATGAATTTGGGTGCATGGGTGTCGGAAGGGGGTGCAGGGGGGAAAGGCTCCCCAGGATTTTGAAAATTTCAGCAAAAAAGGTTGTTTTTTCAATTTCGAGGGGTAAAAATCAAATTTCACCACTTTTGGCCCTCCCCTGGAAAAATTTTGGAAAAATCCCCTAGTGCCCTCCCCCTGGAAAAATCCTTCCGACGCCCATGACTGGGTGCGAAGCCCTTTTGAGGTGCCAGAGCTGCAGGTTCATTGTGAAGTGGATTGCATTCTGAACAGCCGATTGAGCTGCAAAAGTCGACAGCTGTAGAGTCTGACTCAATTTTGAGTGGATGTCCAGACAATGGAACCAAATCACTCTGATCTGTGTCGGCAGGCAACAAAAGCTCTTTTTTTCCAACTACATACCGTTGTGAAGCTGTTTTTCAAACGATAATTTTAAAACCAGGCACTGATATCAACTTCAACCAGCAAACCACATCAGGTGTGCGTTTAAGAATACAGGCCCTTATTTCGACAAACTTGTGAAACAAATCCAGAGACAAGATTCTCATTGAAATTTGTGAATGTGGGGTATGAACCGAATTTGCTAAAACTAGTGTTTGTATCATTCTCGTAGTCTTAGTCTATCTTGAGCCCGCGAAGATTTCTACTGGTCCGAAAACAGTCCATGTTTTAAAAAAGGTTGAAAAACATTGATCTAGAATATTCGTATTCTGCATAAACAACAATTTCGAACGAATTCAAGGAAAATTAACTTGGTGTAGTAGTCTTATTTTGACCTAATAACCCTTGCTGAAAGTAAGACTACTGAGTTAGTGTTCAGTGACTTCACAACAAAACTCTATGCCACCAGTTCTGCAACTCGAAAGCTGTGCTATAGTTAAGAGGAGTAAAGTAGCGGCTAAATCACGACCTAATAAAGCAGTTCTGAGTTAAGCCAGTAAGCACTAACTCACTTTCATAGACAAACGTTTAGGCCTACATCAGTACTGCAAGAGCACTATGCTTAAAAACTGCGGTAACTTTGCGATAACTGTGTAACGTGAAAGCGCCGAATTAATTTGAACCTGTTTTTGCAAAGGCATATATCTTTGTCGACAAGCGCAAATACTATTTCAACACTATTGAATTCAAAGCTCATGTTTCAAATTCCTTTATCTTCCCTGGTTCTTCATATGTCACCACAAATCAACTTCTCAGGAACCAAGCTAAGGAAAAATGTGCATTTAAAAGATTCCATTTACCCAACACTTACAAAAGGCCAAAGTAAATTTAACGTCAACCGCTGCCAGTACAAATGATTATTCTATGAAGTTAAGAGACTGTTCTTTCAGCGAGAGTTCACATATTGCTTGCATTGAAAAACTTGACCTTTCACATGGCAACAAAAGGTCTTTAAATTAAAATGAGTCCAGATTGATCAACAGTCAAAAAAGGCATAATCCAAGCGAGGGATATTGTTTGAAAAGCTATTTTACTTTAAAAGACAATTTTATAAAACTGCATTTAAACTGCAGTTTCTGTTGAAACCCAACCTTTCAGTGATAATTATGCAATGGTATATCAATTTATGTAAAAAGAACTTTATTAATTTAAGCAGCACATAACCTGTAAATTTGTTTCTTCTGACTTGATCTGGTAAACCAACTAAAACATCATAACCCGCTTCATTTGAAGTTTACAGTATGTAGACCAGTCGACAAAAATTGGTACCAACGCTGAACAATCGCATTAATGGAGTAATAAAATGAACGTAATGGATATAAGTTCTAAAGAAAAATTGATTCTAAAACTTTTTTTAGTAAAAAAATTCAACACAAAAAATGACTTTTCATCAGATGAAAAAAGAGTGATTGTTGATTATAACCATTTTTGCTATTTTAATTTTTAAGAGTATTGCTCAAACCAAGACCGCAACCAGGAGGGATCAATTGCCACCAACGAAATCTTAAAAAATGTGTTTAGTTGCTAGGTACAACAACATGTTACAATCATATTGCCCCCTCCGAAAATAATATAATAAGAAATTACAATCGTTTTTCCGCCCGCTCCCCGAAAACATCAGCTGGTTGCGGCCCTGGCTCCAACGATGCTAGCTAGATTGAAGACTTTTGGCCCTTATTATCTGTGGTTGTTTTGTTGTTTTAATGTATCGTACGTATTTTATTGCCAAAAATTCGCTTTCTCCTATACATTACTAAATGACAAAACGTATGCTATGAATAGGTCGTGACTTTGAGAGGCGGAATCTTTCGAACCTTCAAAATGTTTGTCATTCTCATTTTATCAATCGCTTTTCAGTGTAGATTTCCGCTCGAGATTATTCTTGTTACAAAAGATTAATGGTGCAGATGTTGAGAAAGAACAGCGTTGTTGCAGTTTTTCTTTATATACCAGCGAATCAGGACAGAATTCAGTACAGAAATGTAGCAAATGCAAATCTCAGCACAACACCTATTTTTCAACATTTCCAGGACGTTTTGAAAATGGAAACGAAAAGCGTTTATAGCGTCTCACAGCAGCAGGATGATCGCCCTTTCGTTTCAACATGGATAGACTCATTTAGGCTGTCACAGAATACTAATTTTGCAACTTGTTGGGAGGAATAACGTAGAAATAAATATTAATGACAACACGACGTTTTGCATTGCAAGCCGTACCGTTTCATACTTGTACTACACTCACACACACACAACAAAATATAGTTTAATTCCATTAACTCCGCAATGCAGCAAAAATATATAATTGTCGAAAAAAGCTTGCTTCCCTTTGATTAGCACAGCTTACCTCGTTGAGTTCAAGTCCACGTATTGTAAGCTTGACAAACCAATCGCCGCAATCATGCCGAACATTACCATAAACAAGCCACCCACAACAGGTTCGGGAACGGTCACGAAAACTCCTCCTATTTTACCCACGCATCCCGCAGCCACTAGCAAGAGACCAGCAGCCTGCAAAACCTGAGAGAAAGCGAACAGGTTTTCATTTTCATTCGCACGCTCAACAATGTCAAATTGATAAAGCGGCTGTTAAACACAACACATACAAAAATCGCTAAGGCAAGAAGGTATAGGCAAGACTGGTCCACCAAAAAGTTTTAAAACTACTGAAAACTTTTCGCGGTGCAGGGGAAAACGGTAAATAATATTCCTTTACTTTTTAAAGAGTGTGGTCATTGTTAGGACTATTGCAATCCTGCTCCATTAAGCACTCAGTGTGCTTCATTTTTCGAATTGCATTTCATTTTCCAGAATCAGTTAACTCTTTTTTAGTTTTTCACGTAAAACTATATATTCCAAGGAAATAGTGGAGTCGTGAAGTACTTGCAGTCGCCATTGCGACAACAAAACTGTGATTGAAACAAATGTGTTAAAATGAGCTGTCCTCAAACGGCGATTACCGTCACTTACGAGATATTAGCTTGACTTTTTCCAAGGCACAAAAAACTGTATCATAGCAGCTCGTATACTTTATCATAGTAACTCGTGTGCATAGTGCTTTTATTTGCAGTAAAATACAAATTTACGACGTTATGGTTGTTTAGTAAATTAAACTCTTTAATTCCTCTACTCTATCTAGACTCCTTCATTTAATCTAACACCTTTTAAATCTTTAATAAACTTTAAAGACTTTCCGGGTTCTTTCAATGGGGAGTCGGGTGGCGCTTCGCACTTCGTGTATAAATTCGATGAACAAATTGCGAGGTGCAACAATTCTCAGATGAAGATTCTTAATTTGTTTGAATTCCCACACGTATTAAACTAGCTGCTTAAACACCAAAAGCGAAACTGCAAATGATGTATTAGCCCAGGGGTGGGGGAACCTATTTACTATCACGGTTCGCATAAATTATACATAATCGGTGGCGGGCCACAAAATCAATTTATTTAAAATCTAAAAATTCAACCTTTATCTAACTGTGAGGGATAAGGAATTCTCTTGACATACTATCTAAGTACCTGCTTATCATGGAGCTTTGTTTTTACTCGATGTTTTGCTCTAAATTGGGTAACGAAGATTCTGATGCGGGTCGCATCAAATGTTCACGCGGACCGCATGTGGACCGCGGGCCGCAGGTTCCCCACCCCTGTATTAGCCGAACAAAAGACTTCTCAGGGATAGAAAGAGGTGACGAATTCAGCAATATGACGAATTAGACGATGGTGAATTAGATGAACAGCAATGTACACAAAAGATAGGAATTCTGCCGGGACCGACGAAAAAGTAAAGAATTGAGCGAATTGACGAATTAAACGATGACGAATTAGACAAATTCTACTGTATTTCTCAGGCATTTTTTATCCTTTTTTTCGTGTACCAGTTTGTTCTGAGACAGGCCTCAATTTGGCCTCATGACGCTTTATATAATTAGGGTACTGTTGAACCATTCAAACTGCTGAAACTTTCAAAGCAATAAGAGAGAAATTTTGACATGTTGGTTGTTGTTAAAAAAGTTTGTGGCCAAGTCAAAGCGCTTGTTCTGCTACGACCTTTTGATTATTTTTGTTATGGGCAAAACGGATCATCATTATTAACGTAGGACATTTCTTTAAAAAACGTTATTTAGTTGCATTTTAGGTCCGAAACCTAACATTTTTTAACTAAATTTAACGTGAGGACTGTTTCACGTTCTTCCTGGGTTGGTACCATTACCACGGCTTGGGAAAAAGTGTTTAGTAAAGTGTCATATGAGTGCTAGTCAAGTGTTGAAAGCACCAAATGACGCTTAACCAGACCCTAACTTTTGCAACCAATGCAAGCCCTGAAAGCTCATGGCCTTAAACTTGCTTCTGAAAACTTTCACACAATTCGTAGATGTCAGAAAAAGGCCGTTTTTCCCCAATCATACCTGATCCTTTATGCACCAAAGAAACACGACACTTGATCCGTTTTGCCCGAAATGGTAACATTCAAAGATCCCCTCACCCTTGACATAGGCTATCCCTCAAAATTGGATCTTCATTTGTGAAATTCAAACAGGTTTTAGAAGAATAGGGCTATAACGAATTGGCTAAAACAAGACAAAAAGTTAGGCAGGTTTACTTATAGCCTATACATCTGCCCCACCATGGGCGCGATTTTGTTGTAAAATGTGGGGGGGACAGCTTGATGTAAAACCAATATAGTCATCGGCCCGATGCGGAAGTAAAGTTATGAAAATACAGATTCCCAATCTTGTGTTGAGAGGTGTTTTCAAAGCAACACTTATCACGCTTTGCTTTATCCCTACAAATGATTTAGAAATTCACTTAATTTTGTTGTTGGACATGGTACTGTAGTTCAGCTTGGTTGCACTACTATCAGACTATGGTACAAACAAGCACAGCAATATAGTAGAACACATCAATTGGGTTTTATCAGAGCTGTCAGTTAGAGTGCACAAAACGGTGAATCGCATTGATCGCACGTGCATATCACTTTTAAGTAGAACACATCCATTTTCATGCATTTTATAAGAAGTGTGGGTTACAGCGCGATTTGATGTCTTGTTTAAGTTGCTTAAAAAGACGATAAATTGCAAGTCATGATATATATATTGTAAGGTATGGTAGCTAAATATTTTTCTTGCACATTTCCGCTGTTTAAAAATGATATAAATCTTTAGCTACTGGGCATCATGCATGCAGCCCCACCACCAGGCAAATCTCCATTGATATCCTTTCACAATAGCAAAAATATTTGCCAAAATTAGCGTGGGCTTCTTCACAAAATGATTTACAATTTATTTTTACTGCTGATGGGTGGATGGTGTATCCTTTCAATCTCCCCTTGTCAGCCCCTGCATGCTGTTGGGTACCCTTTCGATTGTCCAAACATCGTTTGTCTAATATCCTTTCCCAACATCAATCAAACTCTCAAGCAGAATTATCCAATTTTCAAGAAATCCAAAAGAAAACGAACCAGAAGTCTTTCTGAATGCATACCCATATACCAATCTAGCCTACAATGTGATGTCTGCATACCTAGTCATCTGGTGACCATGTCCGTAACGAAGGGGAGAACTTCTCCCCCCTGGAAAAAGTCTCCCCTTCTGAAAAATGTCTTCTCCCCTTCTGAAAAATATCATGGACGTATTGTATGCATAACCACTGTTTTCGTGCATGCTATCGATGTAAAATTTGGGCCTCCTTCAGAAAATTATTCGCCCGCCTCTGGTGTCCAAAGCTGGTTACGGGTCTGCTGATGACTGCTGTTTCCTTGTGACTTCTGTCAGTTATGCCACCCAGCGCAGTCTTTTCACAGTCACATTTTTCAGGTTTAACATCAAATTTTAATAGGCGAAATTACTGTCAAAAGTTTATTCTAGAGTTACGCATGCATAACGACACGAGAATATATTTGAGATTAAACAGAAATCAAAATGGACAAGGTGAATTGGCAAATAGTATCACGTTTCATCTAAAATAACACGAAAAGACTGTCCAGCAAACTAGGTGTTACGTAGGCTCATAGGTGGCGGAACCAGGGGGGCCTTATGGTTCTAGGCTCCCCCATTTTTTTCTGGGAGGGCGCGGCAAATGTTTCGCACTTGGATGAAAATATTGCTGCATTGTGGTAATAAATATCTTTTGAATTTGTTGGTCACCCTTGTCGTGACATACAAGAAATAATGCTAAATATATAAGCTATCTTTTATTCCGAGTCAAGTCATTAAGCTTTGAGCTATAGTACAATATATGGCTAGGTCAATACCTCTCTAAAGTTTTGATGGAAATCCTGTTTACTAATGGTTGAAGACAGTCTTTTGCAAAACTGCCCACCCTAAGACTAAGTCTCCACAATAGTGCTGCTGTTTGTCTTCGGCAAAAACTTCGCAGAGGTTTGCCTGAAAAGGTAACTTTCCAACATTATACACACGCATCTTTAAATTTTACGCTGTCTGTTTCTGAATGCGTGACAACCAACGCTACAGTAAAGTCAGTTAGCCAACGTTTTTGCACGAAACAAATCATGGCTGTACTGTGGTCTCTCACGTGTGCAGCCGTAAAATTTCACGGTTTCAAGACAGTGACCTTTCTTACAGTAAACCACACTAGATAAATGTCGGACAGAGGCAGTTAACAATCTTATGCGATCTCTAGAAACTTGCAAAATACTAAAAATAATTTTTAAAGTAGAAATTTATAAAAATATCAGAATCAGACATACCTTACCAAACTCTGTTTCAACATCAACATGGCTATGTGTAACATCTAACATGAAAACGTGCTCACACAAACCCTGACAAACGTCACATTTAGCTTTGAAACCTCTCCGAATACAAACCCTAAGAGAAAAAAGTGGGGAGACATGGCATATTATGTCCCCCCGTCTAAAAAGTGGGGGGATACGTCCCGGGTGTCCCCTACCAAATTGTGCCCATGTGCCACACTAAAGCCATGACTGCACTAGTTGCGCACGGAACCAGGTGTTTGTATTAGGCTACTAAGTTTTACTCTGTCCTGATCATTCAGTTTTCATCTTGATTAAAACTGAAAAGTTCTCATTTTCGGAAATGTTCCGAAGAGAACTTTATCTGTAACCGTTTGCGAAAACGTTGTGCCACGGTTGAATAAACACGATAACGTCATGGAAATAAATTTCATGAAAATTGCCCCCCCCCTGCAATGAAGAACTGGTTGCGCCCCTGCCTTAAACTAAAGTCAACACCGAAACGTCATATATTTCACTGGAAAGTGGTTTATTTAAAAAACAAAACTGTTTAAACTTGAGTAACAGCATGAGTTATGTGCAGTAGTGTAGAGTAGATCGACGTATGCGAAAAAGATGTAATAAACAAGCACTCTTAAAGTCTAAACGCCTGTGTATTTTGTCACCAGAAACATTACATTTTCGGCTGTGATGCACGACTTTGCAGCAAAACCCATGGATTGTTTTGATTTTTTCAAGTTGGAGCTCAGAACTATTTACACGGGTCGTAGAACTTTTCTAGTTAGTCGATCAGAATGTAAAAAAGACATTAAATGGATCTTGCATCATCCAGGCGCCTTCTGCCAAAAACTTAGTCAGGCTGAAATGGAACTAAGCATTTGCAGTCTTGCCATAAAATAGTAAGTGATTTTTAACAATATGGTCTTTACTATTCAACAAACTCCAATTACCCTTCTGCTTCCGACCCTTGTAATTCCAATAGCGGCTATGTTTTCGCTGTACGATGTTGTTCCAGTGGTTGTTCCTATAATCCCTGCTAAAACGCACCCGACGCCCTCCATAAAAATTCCTCTGTGGAGCAGAAAAGGCTTGGTTTTTATGGACTACCTGAACAAATGTCATATACCGGGAGCGTCTCCAACGTTGCTCGGGTTCAAACTATTTCTTCGGTTCAAATTTTATAACTCTGGAATATTTATCTTTGTGACGTCTGAACACCGCATAAAATGCTAGTGAACTTGCGTCTATTACATTGGATTTACTTTCACTTGTTTAGGAATTGTCAACAAACACAAAAGTATCTAAAATAAATTAGAAACTTTGACAAGGTAAGTTTTGTGTCAGTTTGATCTCAACGTAAATTCAAAACTTCATTTGACTTTGAAACTTTTTATGTCCTAATTTATCATTATAGCAGTAGGAAATTGGAAGGCGGTTAGGCACAACAGCCAGAAAAAAATGTTGAAATCGGTCAGATTTATTAAAAAATTGCACATGTTTTTCAAGCGTTGTTTGAAATGCGGTTTCATCTCTGTTGTTGAATAAGTGTTGACACCATGTTTTGTCGTCTCTGTTATAAAACAAGCGATGAGGTTTTTTTCTGTATTTCGGTGGTTCACAGATCTGGACAAAGCCATTGCTTTTATCAAAAAATGAAAAAAAACGGAACAATGTTCCCAAAAGCTTTCATTCCTCGCGGACATGTATTCCGCGACGTGCTTTGCTGTAAACTTTCAAGATTTTCTAGCAGCGTTTTTATACGATCCAACTTGCATAAAGCAGAGATGGACCTTAGCTGATATTCCTATTCATTCATTTAGTTATTTCATGGGTTCAAAGTACGCATCACATGGCTTATCAGTTATGCACAAGGTTTTGAGTACGAAAGCATTTGCGCACGGCACAGTACGGCAGCTTTGGTACACACTCACAGATAACACCGGAAGAAAACAAACGTTAAAACAGAGGCTATGTGTTTTTCTTGTAAGAAGTAGTTATGGAAAGTAAAATGTCGTCATTATTTGAAGATTGCCCGAAAACTAAAAAATGTTTATTTGTCGACAATGATCTGCCGTACCGTACATAAAGCAACTATTATGTATTTTCGATAAAAAAAATGAACAAACGAATTCAGATCACTGCACTTCCACAGCTGCTTTATTTCAGAAGTGAGCTTGTAAGGGTGCATTCATGTCACAACTTATTCTCATTTGTAGTTCTATATTTTTGTGATCGAAACAGCTTGCCCTAACAAGTTACTGGTAACGAAACCTGTTGATGGAGCTCGGAGGAGGCGGCGGTGCTCCGGAAAGTTTTGCACATGCGTAATAGTCGCCGATCGATTCAATTGTCGATCCCAATACGCCTCCTGTCATGCCTATGAACGCTGCTGCAGAAACTGTAGGCAAACCCCATTGAAAAGGATAAGGAATTCGGAACCTGCGCACAATCGAACATCATGAAAAAAGCTTCAACCTATGTACAAAGTGACGAAGCAATCTGTGCGTATTGGGGTAAGAGTGTATGAAAATATTGTGCGCATGAAACAGAGGTCAATACCAGGGGCTGTTTCGTAGCACGTCCACTCTGTAGTCGGCCCGAGCTTTATGATATGGATTGGAAGGGTCGGGTGAAAGAACGTCGGTTGCTGTGAGGATCCAACAAAAAATCCAACCCAGAACCAAAGATATCAACACCTGCGCAAAAAAAACAAATATTTTCTGTGTAACTCCATTCCACGTTCAACATCACTTTTAGCAGGATCAAGAAAAATGCTTGTGATTGCAAGATCAAACATAACGTTGCAAGATCAAACATAACGTTGCAAGAACAAGCACGGAGAGCTTGTTTGGACGTAAGCTAATGATAACCATATATTACTAGCCTGCGATCACGCTCTTGCTAAAGGTGAAATGAGACGCATTCACCGGAGTGTTGGAAACACTACAGCTGCAAAGCAATTAAACAGCACCCTTAGAGCTTTTACTAACCGCAAACATCTTGAAGATGCCGACGCGCGCGATGTGGCATTTCCTCTTTCTGCTGAATAGGGGGATCGGCAAAGTCAGATCCTTCATGTACTGCGAGCAGAGGACCAATGCCACAGTCGTGCTAAATTAGTTCAACACAAATATAAAAATGTCATTTGATATATGAATCGGTTGTCCTTGACAAAAACAGTGCCGAATGCTCCTATTTTTGCAACAGAAACCTATCGAGTCGCTGCCACGACTCAACAACATGAAACCTACCAAGACACAAACTTTCTATCTCCCCTGTAGAGTTAATCCTTAACTGGAATGATTATGACTTCCAGTTTCACATTTATGTGAAGGCTGGCTTTACCATCAATCTAGATACAGATTTCAGAATCTTTTCTTGAAAGAGTAACAATATATCGGCTTAAAATAGAACTCACCTGCTGACACTACTGCAGTGGGTCGTGAAAATAACTACGTTTTATTTTAAGGATTTTTGTTGGAAGGTGGACGGCGTTGCCATTGGCCACCAACATCACGTGATAGACCAGGCCTTGGTGATAGCAATTACATCATTGTCGACCACACTTGAGCTGACGTTATGTGGATGATCTTTTCTTGTTACATCCGTATCATGACGTTAAGACAAATCTGATCCGTTATTTAAGCTATTGCACATTGGTGAATTCCACATTATGTACTCCATTGGAGTCTTATTCAGCCAAGTCACATAAACTATTTGAATTTTATGTATTTGTTTATTTAAAAGAGGAATTCAGTTTTAAGTTTAGAAGTAGTTTTTTTCAGGCGATATAATAGAAAAAGAAAAGCGGAAAGTTGTGTATAATACTGCCGTGCATCAATGTGGGCTGTGCTGATCAGGGGGGTAATGAAGTTAGATGGTGCCTGGGGCACGAAACAAGTTTGGCGCCTGAATGTTCGAACCTAAGGCTTTTTGGAAGTAACTGCATTGTATTGAAGAAAGTACTTGCGACAATGTTGTGACTTTTCGGCGCCACGCGGTGATTCCGCGCCCGGAGCATTCTGCCCCCTTTGCCTCCACCTCGGTGCGCCCCTGGTGCTGATCGGCACGTCACCTCCTGACGCGTCACAACTGCAACCGATGACTGGGCTTCAGTTCGGGAGTCTACAGTTGTTTGGGAGACTAGAATAGGTGAAAAGGGCTTCTAGTTAAAAAGCGCACTGTAGGAGGTGTCCCAGTGTTATACACTTAGAACATTGCTTGCAAAGTGCTAGTAAGACGAAAATTGGAGAACGTTGCTCTCACCACCACAGCAGCTCTATGCAGAGCTGTTATAGAAGTCGGAGATGAAGAAAACACAAAACCAGTAAACTGAACAATGTGCACGGACTTGCTTTATCTTTGTGAATGCGTCAATTCAAATTTCTTTCCACATTCCAAATTACAATTCCTTTGTCTTTCACTTAGGCGTCCAAAGCTTTAGTCTGCTATTGGCGGTTTAAAACACCGGATAAAAGATTTTTTGTTGTTGTGGCTATACTTGCTGCTTAACCACAGCCTGCAACAAGACAAACTGTTTATCCAGCTTGCTGTAATTTTTACTCACAACATTGCAATTCCCCAGTGAGATTGAGCATGCAATGGGGCAACATGAAGCAGATCCAACCCAATCAGCGATACCGTTGCTGTGATTGTGAGGGGGCCAATAAATCTGATGAGAAGTGTCACTGTTCCCGTCAGTCCGAGTAGCACTTCAACAAGAGAAGCTACAGCGATCGAGCCTTGTACCTGTCAGTAGATATAACTACAAATATTTGGTTCTCAAGTTTTATTGGTCACAGACAATTTCAAAAACACTTTAAGCCTGCACAAACCGAATTTAATGATTTTGAGGAAAATAAATAACACGGATGAAATACAGGAGTTTAGTAATGCTGTCGATTTCAGAAACAATTTGTGGAAATCATATATAATATTGATGCTTATTTTCAATAAAACAAATCAGCATAATAAGAAAACCACATATGCAAAATGCAAAAACTATCTTTTAAAAGATGAATTGCTGAATGCAGGTTCGATAAGATGGACGAAGTAGGAGGGAAGCTGTTCCTAGAATCGGACTTCACTGAATGTCCCACGATGATACAGATACAACACAGCGCGGCAAAGCATGTGCTACGAATAAATCCGCTCACTTCGTCAAACAAAGTGATTTGCCATCGTTGAATGATGAGTTACTGTTTAGCGGGTCTAGGCAGATGCAGGTTGGCAAACCGAACAAGTTCAGTGTTACGCTTCAGTAGATGCAGTGAAAAGACAAAAACGTAATCATCGAAAGGTAGGTGATTTTTTTGGGACATAAGTTTTTGGATAAAAATATCGCCAAGATAATTTTCAAAACTCCTATCAGATATTTGCGGGCTCCTAATTTCATTTGCATCTTTTCCATTTGCAAATTTCATCTCTTCTGATGATTATTCCTTGTTTCAAATAAAAAATTTTGTTTCAATTCAAAAATTTGGTCTCATTTCAAAAAGTTGAGAAATGGTGAGAAGCAGGTTATTAAAATGATGTAGCAGAAGATATTTTGAAAATTTATTTCTTAGTTGTAAACTTGTTAATGCGATGTTGTCCTCAGTTCAACTGGTATACAATCTTTATTAAAATTTTTCTTTTAAACAAGTCGACTTCAAACAAAATGACAGAAAACAGTAACTATGTCTTTTGTACTTTTCTAATACTTGCTTTTGTTCAAAATTAATCGATAGATTAGACTCAATGTGTGACGTTTAAAAATTTAAAGACTTTTGTGCACGGAGATTAGCATTGCTTCACTGCTTTTTGTAAGCAAAAGGAACGATTTTTGACTTGCACAAACTAGTGATTTCACGTGTATGGAATCCAGTGAATTGGATAAAATGCTAAACATGCCTATTTTCGTTTAAGCCAGTGCTTGTCAACCGGGTGTATCGTACACCCTAGGGTGTACCAGAATTTTCCGGGGGTGTACCAACTAGATGGGGTGTACAGGGGTGCACCAGATGTGTACTCTTCAAGAACAGTCACATTGCCCCACATATGTCCTTTGCTCCAGAGAAGTGTGTTAACTTTGCAGATTTTGACACCGTATCTATCTGGGGGGTGCATTGTCTGTCTTTTCCCGGCTGTTCAGATGATGGTCAGATGACCATCACGCATTCTTCTTTTTTTCTTTAAATGCAACATTCCGGGATATGCCT
>Ga0210059_1011749_pt1 | contig 13345 bp, 9 predicted proteins | sample Ectturendosymbi2_FD_188042 | JGI IMG/M metagenome (GOLD analysis project Ga0210059, IMG submission 188042) | Ecteinascidia turbinata endosymbiont from Florida, USA - Sample 2 (SPAdes) (version 2) | ecosystem: Host-associated > Tunicates > Ascidians > Unclassified | place: Key West, Florida...
AACATAACTTTTACAAACGATGACGTCATGAATTACGTCATAGGGGCCCACCGGTAAAAATTGCCCCGGGCCCCCCTACCCTTTAATCCGGCTCTGCATAGATACGCCCATGGTTGATCTACTTTCAGCGCATTGAAAAAATAGATTTAGATGATTACGTTGATGAATTTGACAGTCAACATGACAATCGAAGGATTAAGTTACATTTAGTTGATAATGATATAAAATTTTAACGTAGCCTGTGCAGGAATCTGTGTAAGAATTATGTTGCTCATTGTCTATTTGTCTGAATCTTTTTTGGTTCAGAGCTAGTGCGTGTTTCGCGTATGACAAGACAGTTATAAATCAACGCAGGGTTGAAAAGTCAGATTTTGAGGATCAGTGAGAGGAAAATTCAGTGTGAATAATGAAATGAACGACTTTGTTGGGAATATTCTGCAAAATAAGGGTTTACGCCTACGGTTACATCTTGTTATCACGTACACGCCGATGCACACCCATCTGCGGCGCTGGTATGCTACTTAGATGCAACTGGTGCCGAAACGTCGATGCTGTTAAACTGCATACTGCAGGGGTGGGCAATTATTTTTGCTGCTCAGGGGCTACTTTGAGAAGGCCGCATTTAGCGGAGGGCCGTGCCTTCTTATGAGAGTAGAAGCAAGTCTCGGTTTATAGCCTCAGCACTAATATTTACTATTTGAAGGTGGAGGAACTCTCAGATTTGAAGATTTTCCTGAATGCTTCTGCGGGCCACTGAAAGCGCTGTGTCGGGCCACATTCGGCCCGCTATTTGCCCACCCCTGGCATACTGCACTGAATAGTCTTCACCCTATCCACGCTACACACTCGTAACGGTAGTTGCATAACACTGTTATGCTTACACCACCATCACAAAATGTCCATAAGCTACCACAAAAACGGATTAGTCAGTACTCACCAAACCGTTGGAAGATGGTTTATTTTTGTTCTTTGTAATAAGAATATTTTGATGAAACAAGCTGGCGATCAACAGCCTACTTGTCTCTGTGTCATGACGGAATTCGTGATTGGAACCATTTCGCTTCATGTGAATTGTGTTCACTTTTTAAATCTGCTTTCGTTCATGTGAGGCCGGCACAATTGTGTACGGAAAACGGTATTTCGATTTACATGTGCAGTGCGGTGGAAGTTACATGGTTAGCACAGAATTTTCGACATAACAGTACACGTGTGTGATTTAGAACCATCGCCAAAAAGTTTTCAATAGGGGTGCTTGACATTATAAAATTAAGCAAAATTCCACTTATTTATAGTGTTTCACGTTTCAATTTGGGGGGCTTGGAGCTTTGCCCCCCCACTTTTTTCATTCTAGAATCGCCACTGCTTTCAACTGCTCACCCTTGAGCAATTTTGTACAAGCCAAAAGTAGGTTTTATGAAAATGAGCTCCCAGATGTGACAAACGAAAACTGGTTGGCTCACACGAGCAGCTACTATATTAGCAACATACACGTGACATATTGACAAATCGCTGGTTAGATGATGGTGCTATGCTTCGTTAGTAATGTTGCCATTTAAAATTGTGACATCGCTTTACTTGGCAGCGCGGGGCCTTAGTCTGTGGGATTACACGATCCTGCTTACACAATGTATTTCTCCCGCTTGTATTGCTACGGATGAATCGCATATAATGGTACACGCGAAGAAACACAGCACCATGCTTGTTACTAGGCATCCACTGTCCAGTGGTGGACCAGGGAGGATCAGAACGAAGCACAGCACCAATTCCCAGTACAATCAATGGGGCTGTTGAACGTTTGCTTCGCGCAATCAACCCAGGCGTGCACGCGATTTCTTGCTGTACTGTCTCATGAAACGTAAACAGCGTTCAGCCTCAAGTGAGAGGAAGGCATGGTGCGAGTTGTCAACGTATAGTCCGCGCTGAAAAGCGAGGTCTTCTGTTGACACTTATCTGGATAATTTTCAACAGGTGTGAAAAAACGCAGCTGGCTCAATAAATCCTGATCCACCACTGCCGCCAAATGCATTAAAGCCTTTCTTTTTCGTTGCATGCAGAGCATGCGCCGACCAAACGGCACAACACATCACAGGCCCTGTGAAAAGCACAAGCCTCTCCTACTAAATACGAAGTGAGAACAAAGCTCTGAACGAAACAAACCAACCTCGCGATGCGCATTGAGCCGCAGCTACTGCACAGCCTAGAGCAGTGGTTCTTAACCTTTTTTACATATCTTACCCTTTTATCAAACAAGATTACCAGATTTACCCCCAATATACTCATTGGTTTTCATTTATCAAAACTCGAAATTAACGAACTCTTACAGTTTATGATTTATAAAAATGTACATTTGCTGCAATTTATGGTTCAGCAAATTTACCCCCAGGTTAAGAACCACTGGTCTAGTAGATAGCTTGCTTGCACAACGTAAATGTGAAGTCACATAATCGGGTGCGTGAAGGTAAAACATTTCACAAGGTGCTTCACCTGCCCTCGTGTTTTCGGCCTTTAATGAAGACGAGCGCAACACTCAAAACACCAGCCTGGCAACGTACTCGATCGACCTTTTAGTAATTTAGTCAAACGTGCAGCTGGATATAAATGACGAAAACGTTTTAACTTCAGTTCGACCAAATACTGGTGAGTGGACAGAAACGGAGCGCTTACACAGGTATGGTCGACGGTGGACACACCTGACAGTAGCAAACTACTTCAAAAAATGTCGTTAACGTCGAGAAAGAGCGTCGGAGTTCTACTGTAGTTACTTTCGCATCGTCCGCCAGCCTTTACAGGATGTCACCACAAAAACAAAGCAAACAAACCAGTGTTTAAAGAGATCGTACTTGCCGCTCACATCCTATCGGAATTTACAGGGACTGCGAAATACATTGGAGAAAGACACGCTCACTTCTGCTCAGCCAACAGACATTTTACGCTTAATTTTTGAGCTTTTGAGAACGATTAAACGTTTGTTTTCGAAACTTTAAGACAGGAAAGGTCAATAAGTCATTCCATGCACACCTGTGTCGCTCCAGAAAGGAGCGTTTTACATTAAATTCTTCAACAACAAGCTGGAATTTACGCCATGCTCTACCGCGATTTCCAGTGATTTTGAACGATACAAAGCAGCACGACGCGGTTTCTATAGCATTAAATCTATTTTTATAAATATTCGGGCCTATCGCAAACACGCATACGTCAACAAGGAGGAATACTTCAAAGCAAGCTATCGCTTCAATTTATCACGTTCACACTCAGCTACTGCATGTTCCGCGAAAACCAAATCTAACGCCTCCGACGACACAACGCATGCGGAGCCACAGGCAGCAAGTTCCCACACCAGAAATGGCCGACCCGAAAATCAGCGATGGCTCTGGTCTTGCGCGAATGTTTAACAATCAGCAAGGGAGACCACAAAATCGACGTTGTGGCCACGATCTTGGACAGGCGGCCAGCCGCCGTCTGTTCAATCTGATTCCGCGGCCATTGCCGCCGAAGCAGGAGCAGCAGATGGGGTGACTTCGGCAAGGGTAGACGGCAAGGACGTCGGTGGGACGGCGGCAGGCACCGACTGTGCCACAACCGGGACTGAAAAAAACGAAAATAATAGCGTTTGACACAACCTCCAGCTTTTTGACTCACCATGTCAAAACATGATCTGTTAGCGACAAGATTTGATATTGCAAATTATCCAAGCCTGGTGCACACAGGGAGTGTGTTATTACATTGCTCTATAATGGGAGTTTGGCTGCTGCAATAGTTCAATAAATGGCTCACAAATCGCAGGTTTACGGGACAATGTAACTATCACAGGTTTACGGGACAATGCAAAACACGCTTTTTCATGAAGTAACGGAAATTGTTGCTGGCGCAGCGTTACTGTTTCAGGTGTTTGATATTCGCGACAGGTGCTATAATGTCTTGCCATCTGTGGTGACTATAACAAATCCAGCCACTTCCAAGACGATGCTCCATTTGTAATATCAATCAGGGACAAAGATATTTTAACGAACTTAATCATGAACGGAACTGATATGTCCTTATCCTCTGGCCACAAATAAAACTGTTAGTTAGTGCACAAAGTGTATTCTTTAAGACAAAGACAACTATATCTATTGGCAAATCCCTTCATTGACAAGCTAAAAAAATCAAGACAAGCTAAATTTATCATCCACAAGCTAAAAACATCGATCTCACCAGCTGTGGGTGTTGCGGTCGTTTGTGGGTCCGTTGCGGGTACTAAAGGTGGCAACGACGCGGCCAGACTGTCCAACGACGGAAGTGGTACGGTAGTTGAAAGGCTGAGTGGCGGAAGGTTGAGGTCCGGGATAGCTGGTAAGGGGGCTATTCCTGGCACTGCGAAAAAATATTCAATAAATCGAACAAAACGGACGAAACACTGATACAACATTACAAAGTTTACAAGCTAGTACAACACTATGCTTACAAGTTCAAATGGTGAGCGGAACGCCGAACTAAACTATGGTACAGCTACGCTGCAATACAACATACTGCAGTTAATCGAGACGAAAGTTATGCTGCCTCAGCGTTATTCTTATCGTATACACCTTTTCTAAGTAACAATGTCGTGCTTACCGTTGGTCATGTTCAAAGGGGGCAGTCCAGCAGGAAGGGTAGGAGGCATGGATATGTTAGCAAGAGGTGGAATACCTGCAAATATTTACTAGTTAACGTCAGAGTTCGAATACAGCAATTCTTAGAGCATATCAAAAATCAATCACATGTTTAAGATTGGGATCAAAGATTAAAGACTTGGCTACATTCAACATCATTATTCACTGAACTAGTCTATCATGAACCATAGGCGTAGCCAGGGGAGGGCAGGGGGTCATGTCCCTCCAAAATTTTAGCATTTCTAGGTATTTTGTGCTTTGAGAAGCGGCGTCCCAAACAAAAACATTGCTGTTCGCCAGAAGTCAAACATTTTGGCCCCCAAAAATTTTTGGGCTGGCTGCGCCACTGTCATGAACAAGCCACGGTTGTGGGATGCAGTAACTAACAGAAGGACGAAGTAGCGGAAACAATCGTGAGGATCTGAATCTTAGAGCGAATGACGAAGCAAAGCGCGTTGCAAACAGTGTCAAACAAATCATAACACATAAATCATAATACGACTCTTCAATTATTTCAAATGCTTGCTCAAGCATCATGAACTGCATCGTATGAGCAGTAAATCGCTGTACGACCCGAAATATTCGCCCAAGTTTTTTGCTCATAATGCACGGCGGTGTTCCCTCTAAGAAAATTCTACACTGAGCAAATGTTTGTTTTTGGGAACGCTTCACAAACAGTGAAGCGTTCCCAACGTTAAAAGGGCTATGCGATATATATATATATATATCTACCGTAGTAAATTTAGAATGTTGTAAATGCGCGAGAACGAGATAGCACTGCGCAAGTTGTCTGGCGGTACTGCGCAACTGCGCCCCATAGAGGGAACATTGATGCATCGATCAGTTAGAAGTGTTGTACAGGACTCGCTGCGGCGAATGTTCAATAAATGTTTGATCTGCTGCGCAACCACAGGTAACTCGTTAAAGCCTTCCAGCAAGCATTAGCCTTGCTCTTGTAAAGAGAACACAAAATGAGGTGGCATCTACGTTTCGGACTTTGCCATCATGGATAATGTTCTATCGTCAAAGGGCTTCTTTACCTGGAATAGTACTTGCGATGGATTGTGACGAACTTGAAATACCGTCGGTTAACGACACAGGATAAGCTGTGGTAGGAACCGATAAGGGCACTGCGGCCGCACTGCTGCCAACAGCAGCAACCAAAGGTGCTCTAATATTTCCGGGCAAAAGAGCTGAGCTGGTTGCAGCAGGTGGGTTTGAAGCGAAGGTGCTGCTGGGTGAAGCAGAAGATTGCAAGGTGACCTTGAAAAGGAAGAATAAATTAGGAGCCTTCCATCCAACATTAAAACCAATGCGAAAGCGAAGCTCGGTTAAGTGTTACAAAAACGCAAATAGGACTGTTCGAGTCTGAACGATTGGATACACTGCAATTTCCAAATAAACACTCGCGTTAACAAGATAGGAATTGACATTGTTGTGATAAAGGAATCATGTAGCACCACTTACTTCTGCGAACCCGCTGGTGCTAGCAGGGGGGACTGGCTTGCTGAAGTCGATCACTGCATCGCCACTGGCTGGAGGTGGCATTGCATGCTGAACGTTCAAGGTTTTTCCTTGAGTAAAGGGCACGGTCGGTATTCGATGCAAATAGCCGTATCCGATGCCGCAACCCAAGCTGCACAAAGCATCACAAATAAAAGATACCACTAACAAAATAACTGCTATTCGGTAGTATTGCACAGATCCAAGCCAAGGAACTTTCTAAGGAAAACTGGAAAGGATGACGCTTATGGGCCTTTGAAACCATAACAGGCACCAAGAAAATGGCTCAATCATATAACAATAAATATTTCATGAACAAGTATACCGCCCCGCACTTTGTTCAAATGTGTAAACAAAACAACAAAACTTGGCACCTTCCTTCCCCGCCCCAAGCACTGTTAGGGGTGATGTTTACTTCACGCGATGCGTCTGTGTCACTGTTGTAGACAAACAACTTCAATTGCCTCCCATCGTGCGATTCGATTAATGTGAAGAGATCGTCCTGCTACGAAAAGAACAAAAAATAAATTACAAGTACGTCCGCATGCAAGGTACTGGGAGATTATAAGCGAAACGAAAAATGACAGAAAGTAGATTTGTCTGGAACACAACAGAAATGCATCTACTAAATAAACTCTTCAAAACTTTCTGAAAATAATTCTTTTGTGGGTAGGAAGGAACAAACGTAAGGAGAAATTGATCTAGATATTACTTGAATTAAGAGTATAATATTGCATTATTACAGCCGATATCAAAATTTTGTTTGCCACTCGCGACCGCCACCAATGACAACTGGACACCAGTGATTATGCCCCAGATCTCTGTTTGACTTCAAAACAAAATTTCTAAAGAAGATTTCTTTTCAAAACGAGCCATGATTGAAGAAGTATTGAATACTTATGGCAGTCTACACCACAAGATGTTTGACGTATCAGACCAGGGGTGGGCAATTAATTTTGCTCGGGGTCCAATTTGAGAAGGCCGTGTTGACGGAGGGCCATACCTTCTTGTGGACGCAGAAGCATGTCCTGGTTTATAGCCTCAGTACTAATTTTCTATGAGAAGTTGGAGGAAATTTCAGATTTTAAGACCTTGCTGAATGCTTCTGCGGGCCACTGAAAAGGCTGTGGTGGGCCACATTTGGCCCATGGGCCACTATTTGCCCACCCCTGCCTTAGACCATTTTTGTAGTGCACAAAATAACTGTCATTGCAGCTCCTACAGTGTTTTTATGATTATCATGAACAAGTACAGTTTGGTCCATAACAAACGAACAGGGATGTCTTACCTCACTAAGCAGAGAATCTGCACCAATAATGTAATCACTGAAAGGTCGAAGTCCAGCAAAGTACGCAGGTGAGTTAGGCTCCACTTCCTAGACAAGATAAAAAAAATGCATTTCACACAAAACATTTACTTGTATAAGTGCATGAAATAACTTAAAAAAAGCTTTATAAGCTGCGGCTTACAATCGAGTAAATACGGTACTTCACTTATTAAGAATTTGGAAGCTTTTATAGTCCAAAACTTGTGTGACGCTACTGGCACCAGATCTAAGCCACCCACTGATAAAAAAAACTGCTAATTTTTTAACACTCAAAGCTACTTTTATTTACAATTTAATGCATTTAATATTTTTAAAGAAATCTGGAAAACCCCATTTAGTTGCTGAAGACAATAGATCCACAGAAGCAATCAGTTTCCATCAGTAAAAGCAATGCAGAAAATGTTATTAAGACACCAAGCACCATTTTAAACTTCAAGGCTCACTGACTTGCACAACCATACCCAGTAAGAAGCCTAGGCTACATTTAGCATTAGACTAGTCTCTTACCAGAACATGCCAAACATTCTCATTTGCTCCATCAAATGAACAAAATCGAATGGAAACCCCCAGTAGTCCTTGACCTCCCCACATGCTACTTGGGGTGATGGTGACTTCTCGCAACTAGAATAAGCAAATAATTTTAATGAATTATTACACTCTGTTCCAGCCAGCAGTGCTTCAACCTTTGTGGTCTCATCAGTGGAGCACTGGGCTTTAGTCTGCACTGTACTATTGCCACTACTACCACTTTGTATTGGTTCAATAATCTGCTGTTTCAGGCAACAAGACTGGATAAATCATGATACATTCCACTACACACAAAAATTTAAAGATATTGTAAATATCAACAATTTTCAGTGAAGATGCACATGAATATAATCAGCATGGTTTTTGCGTGCTTTTGTAATGGTGTAAATATATGCTCTCACACAAAAAAACATTTAAAAAATATGAGGTATTGTGTTTGGTAGAGTCACCAAAAAATCATGATTTATTTTAGTTCAATCATGTTGAATACATGTACAACAGCTTTGGCCATGGAGTGGAGACAACCGACAACAAAAGTGGATCAGAATTTTCCTGTAAATTCTATAAAGGTAATGAACAGCACTAAAAATACATTCATGGACAGGCAAGGTTGGAGAAAAATTTACCTTGTGCCTACATCACCAGCCAAGATTAGATGATCACAACATTAATAAAAAACAAAACTATACACCAATTTGAACAGTTGTAGAAAATAAACACACACTGTGGGTTTACATCTACTTTTTTGCTTGCATGTGTGCAACAAATTGTGACCAATCAAAAAGGGTTAAAGTTATGTGACAAGTGTTTGCCTCTGAACAATTTCAGCAGTGATTGATAGGTGGAACTGAAGCTTTGAGAAAGAGTGAGGTGCAGCTTTAACCTTTACCGCACTTGAAAATGTAGCAATAGTTTGTAGCTTGGTTTGGGACGACATACATATTGGATTTGCATTGGATTGGTTCACAGAAAGCCGGAGTGCTCAATGCATATCAATAGAGCTACTTGCACATGTCATAAAGAATAAAGCTATTAATATCTACAGGTAAATACTCTGCTTCTACCAAATATGTGTACATAAAGTATGTAACAAATCTTTATAAGTTGATGAAAACTGTGAGGTTTCATCGCTAAGCCTGGTTTGCCATGCAAAAATTATATGAATGATTACCTGAACAATTCCCCATTTTCACTGTTATGAAAAAAATAGTTAACTCTGCAAACATATTGTGGCAATTCCACTATATGACCTAATAATACCTATATTAAACAGCTGAGCACAAGAGAAGTCAGAAATTTTCCAGCATGTATGAAAAACTCAGTTTAAAATTTATTCACTGTGTGTTGCACCTGAAAGTTGTTGTTTCTTGAGTATGATGAACATATAAATTTCAATTCTGCTCTGCTTAGATTTTGATGTAAAAAAATCAAAGATGGCACACACAAAATGACCAGCCTGTTTATCTCACCTTCAGAGTTTTGCTGCTATATACATACATCTTAACTGGCTTTTCAACATTAGCACGGAGAAGATCTTTTAGGCGGTCATCATCTTTATTCTAAAAATTCATAAAAACCAAGTATGAAGTACTTTACTGCTAAGGCATTGTAAGTAAGACAATGTAGAACTATGTACGCCAGTGATGAAATCTCAAGACTTGGTCTCAATCTCGAAGCTGCAGGTCATGGTTTTAAACCTATTGCATCAAGAATTTGAAAACTCCAGCAATATGGCATAAAGCTTCTGCAATTCAACCTGTTCATTGCAGGAAAGGAAAATCCTAAACAGGCAAGTAAAACGTGAAATTTGACAAAATTACAGCTCAAAAGTGATGACATTTTCTTGAAATATTCTAGAAAAATGTCAGCAAATCTGATGAGCTTTTTTCGATAATCAGATTTTTTTGTCTCAGATTTTTTGATAAGTCTCAGTCTTCAAGTTCAACCAGGTCTCAGTTTGAGGATATGTTCTTGATCACATTTCAACCTTGATAAGATAAAACTGCAAAGTGAAAGCTCAGCAAAAACCTAGTGGTAGATAAAAGGAAGCATTGTTTTACACTATACTATTTTACAAACACAAATTTATCAATGCACTAAAATATATTTATTCATGTAAAGTACAAGCAACTTAGCAATTTTAAAGCATTTATAAGTTGCACATTTGAATAACAAAAAATGCAATCAAATACATGGTGTAAAATTAGGCAATTATCTGAAAAACCTAATCCCGAAGATGCACCATGAGCTGTTTTTTTTCAATCATTTTTTCAGTCTCACATTAGTCCAGTTAATCGCATAAATTTTTATTACATAAACCGTATATTTACATAGAAACGTTGCTTTCATTTGTAGATTTGTATCACTTAATTGTTTATTTCCAATCAAAGAAGTGTAAAATGCACTGTGCAGAAAGCAGTCCCTGAGATTTCACCCAAAAGTAAAGCAGTGCAACACTTGATATAATTTTTTGGCAATTTCAGTAAAGGGATGAACATGAGTCTGTTTTTGAAGTAGAAATAAGCATGATTGACAACATGCTCAATGACCTTACACAAACAAAATTTGAAGGTCTTTTTCAAAATAAATGATGTTGAGTGTACATGTTTGTGATTTAATTTGCCTCAATATCATCATTGTGTGTCTCAATTAAGAAATGTTTAAACAAGCTGTCTTCTCGACAACAAATGGTAAATCAATTGTTTTTTTGGGACAACTAGAAGCATTGTTCAGGCAGGGATTTCTAGAATTTCTAAAGTCACTTTTCATATCCTGCACTTCTACAAATCTCCATGTTTAGTATCAAGCTACAATATATCAGCAGTATCAGGTAGCAAGCATGTGGACAGAAGTAGAGTAAGGCGGTAAGCTAACAGACGTTTGCCTGATACAGATGATCACACCTCATTAAGTTAAAACACATAAAAAGCTTAGCAAATAGGCCATGCCATCAACCAGATTCATCTGTATTACCAAAGGGAGTAAAACATACAGACATGAAACAAACAAATTAATTAAAATCAGTGCTGATCTTTCTTTGAAATGCAATAACACATTTTTTTACAAACTTCTATTTCTAAACACACATGTGTATCGAAGCAAATTAACGAGTGAAATGAGAAAAATTACAACATAATTACAAAAACATTGTCAACCACTAAAACAATTGTCTCACAAGCCTTGTGTTGCCAATCATCACAATAAAGTCGAAAAATGGCTCCAATCCAGCTTTGAACCCAGGAGAATTTTCTTGTACCTTAAACAAAAATTTGTTTTAATTTTACACAAAATCAATGGCAAATTAACTGCTAAAAAAAGATTGACTTACTCTGAGTACATGGTAGCCTTCTGATCCACCCCCAGGTATTTCAACACTATTGCTACCACCCATGTTGATACCCAAGTGTTAGGGCAGTTAAGTCAGCCTACATCAGCCTGTAGCAACATAAAGTGTTTAAAAACACAAAAACTACATTTGACACCTCTAATACTAATACTTCAAATGTACTGAAAAACTTTGAAGGTTGATCCATTTCTCTGAATAGAGGATTCCAGATATGATGGTTCAGCCATGTGCCCAGAATGCACCATGAGGTAAGTCTTGTTGGTTACACCCTCAGGAAAGCAACCAGAAGTTGACCAAGAACTAGGTTGCAGGAATACATCTCTGACCTGGCTTGTTCCTACCTTGGTAAAGTTGACCTCCAGGGGCTACTGCTCTTGTAACTTTCCCAAGAGGAAAAACAATGATAAAAGAGTAAAGAAACAATGCCTGGCACACTCTTAAGGCAATAACTAAATTCCACAAAAATTTTTTTTTCTAAAGATTGGAACTTGTGTAAAACAAATACATGTGTGGTTAACGTGCAATGAGCTGAATTTCATAAGGTGTTGATCAAATCAATTAGATGCCATCAGGCTAAATCCATATTTTTATACAAAAAATCAGCCAAGGAAAAACATTTCAACACTTTTGGTTTTAGCCTACATATCTGTACAGACAGAGTTTTCTGAAGCAGAAACCAGCCAACATACAGATAGGGGTCTGGATTCTATTGCATACCAGCTATAATCTTTTTCTCTTAAGAGTTTGTACATTTGCATAAAAAAATCCACCAGTTCTCATCATAGTTTAACAACTGAAGCATTTGTTTGGGCTTTAGTTACAAGGTGCACATAGCACACTGGCAAAAATATGGAAAAGTCTCAAAACCAACCCAGTATCTAGCTCACTTCCACAAGGAAAACCCACAGTATCAAGTGTTAATACTTACAGCGTCCAAGTATGCTCTGGAACGTATTTGGAATTTTTTCGTAGAGCACGCACACACGTTCCAGAACATACTTCACTTTTTTCCCTTACCAAATGTGCCATGCTAATGCTTTTAGTCTTGTTAGTACATTCTGAAACACCTGAGTGCCTCGCTGTTGTTGCGCTACATGGTATATGTCTGGGAGAGTCTTTTTCTCTTCTTTAAACTTACTTGATGCGATGTGTATGTGAAGTGCTCCTTTTGCTCTTGGGATGATAATAAGAAGTTTGTTATCACTGGTGCCTTGTCTAGTGATTTGTCAAGAGATCTAGTGATTTTTGGGCTGACGACAAACACCTTTCATGGAGAAAATAGAAAAGGAAAAAAAATTTTAAATAATAGTTATATTCCTTAACCCTTAACAGCTGTGATTGGCCGGCCATTTTTTGGCCAAAAATCGCCAGCCGCTACAGCTTTTTTCATGGCTTTTACGTCATTTGCACCATCCGCTTACTGGCACTCTGATCCACATATTGAGCCGAAACATGGGTTTGATTAAGGGCATGTAACTGGGTTATGTCAAATGATATCGGATAGTTAATGATTCGTACGATAGAGGATGGTTTTCGTAAAGTGTTGTTAGAATTAGAAACTATCATTTAACATATTTGTTGAAAATTAGCTAATTCACTTAATGAAATTTTGGTGCTGACATCTGCATACTTGTGGACCAACCCTACAATAGTATAGTTATAAATATTCTTAACTCTTTGGCGTCCGCTAAGATTCAGGGATTTTCAAAAAAAAAAACGCCTAAACGCATGTGGCTTTGCCCGGGAATTTCTCCGGTCCAGTATGCCCTACAGACCCAGTAAAAGTCTCAAAAGACGCGGCAAGTCTTCTAGTCTGCACTCGAAAAAAATTTTTTGCTTGGGGGTGTAGGTTTTTTATGAGTGACGTCATAAGTGGAAGGCTTTTAGGCCATCTTGGCCCACTTTGTCTGCCCCTGGGTGCTAACCGTTAGGTGGTAGTATTTCGCTGAAGTTTTTACTGGAAACTAGGCTACAATCCGAGTCTTTTGATACTTTGGATGACCTGCTGGG
>Ga0210059_1011750_pt1 | contig 13345 bp, 10 predicted proteins | sample Ectturendosymbi2_FD_188042 | JGI IMG/M metagenome (GOLD analysis project Ga0210059, IMG submission 188042) | Ecteinascidia turbinata endosymbiont from Florida, USA - Sample 2 (SPAdes) (version 2) | ecosystem: Host-associated > Tunicates > Ascidians > Unclassified | place: Key West, Florida...
TTAGATTTGAAGATTTTTGCTGAATGCTTCCGAGGGCCACTGAAAACGCTGTGGCGGGCCACATGCGGCCCGCGGGTCTGTAGTTGGACCACACTGACTTGATTAATAAAAGTGCGACAAAAAGTATATGTTGTCAAATAATGGCAATAAAGTTTGTCAACAAAAACGCGTGATTGTCCACTAAATAACCATATATGAAGTGATATGACCAATTGAAAGAGCCAACGTCAACTTTAAAAAATGTACAACACTTACAATGAATACGTAACTTAACTATAAGTTGAAATTCCTCCCCTAAACTCATGAAATTCCTCCCTGGGGAGGAATTCCTCTCCGGTTGGGAACCACTGTACTACACCAAATATTAACATATATAAATGTTTACATCTTTAAATTGGGTATGCTCCCATCACATTCCTTAATTTGTTTGTTTGATCCCCCTGGAATGAGTAAACTATTAAAAAGCCAAGCTGTGGGCTTACCGAAAGTTGAAAACCAGCATGGAAGAACATTTGAAGAAACATGTTGGGTCCATATATGCATATGTAAAAAAGCAAAAATATAGGAAAGTAGTGACGAGAAAGGTGGCGACAAGCAGAAAAAAGCAAGACTCATAAACGACAATGAAAAACAAGACCCACGTCGGTTTTTGAGTGCTTGATTTTGATCTTCAGGATGCTTTAGCAATCCTCATAACTTTGGATAAGCACGAAACATGATCTTCTTCATATTAAATTCTTGTCAAATTTGAGGGGTGGAAAGGGGGGCACTTTTATTGTCGGTCCCGGACGGCACTTAGCCTCGCTACGCCACTGCATGCTTTACAAGACTCCGTAGAAACCCTGAATGATGAAAAGTGCTATGCCGCACAAAACCTTCGACCGGGCTGCGGGTAGGACATATAGCTGCTCTAATCCTAGTGTATTCTTTTTAGCCTGTACTTATTCTTATTAAATAGAAAGAAAGGCTCCCTTTAAGTCCCACATGCGCCAAATTTAGACGCAAATTGGCGCCAACATATTCGGCTACAACTCGCCAGCGGAATGAGATAGAGAGCTATTCAATCCCTCCAAAGATGCGAAAAGACTTGTACTTTCCATGAATAAATAATTGAGAAATTTTGGATTTGAGTTTTTTGTGGGTGACGTCGTAATGAGGGTAGGTTTATGCCTTTTTGGCCCACTTCATCTGACCCTTGGCCCGAACCGCAGGAGGGAGCTTTTTGTTTCTTTTTTTAAACAAACTAGGCGAAAATCAGCAGCCTTAGAGCCCTTGACTGGCCTCCTATCGTTTGTTGTTGCCAAGTTATGGCCTGAAAACTACAAAAAATAATTAAAAAATTAATTAATCCCTAGGGGATAATCATATGGTTTGTTGTTTTTAGGACATAACTTCCAAATTCCAGACGCTAGAAAGCCAATCAAGGGCTCCAACACTGCGGAATTTCGCCTAGTTTTTTTAAGAAACAAAAGGCTCCCTTTTGCGGTTGCAGCCCAGGGCCTGATGACGTAAGCCAAAAAAGCCTATTATGACGTCACCCACACAAAAGCTTAAATCCAAAACTTCCATTTTATGTTAATCGAAAGTACTGGACTTTCCGCATCTGTTGACGGTTTCAACAGCTCCCTAGCTCAATCTACTGCCGAGTTATGACTTGTCCAACTTGGGTAAATCTCGGGAGTAAGGGAGTTAATCCGTACGAAATTCGACCCGAAAATCCAGAAACAGGATGTATGCTTTAACTAAATGAAATGCTGCTAGAGATACTAGAAAAACAAGATGTTTTTATTATGAAGTCTGAAGCCAATAATGTATACAGTAAGTAACGTCACTTTTCAGGTTTGTCATTATCAAAATATCTGATATTATTTATCTTGAAACATAGGAACATATCGTATTTTTCGGACTATAAAGCGCACATAAAATCCTTTAATTTTCTAAAAATTGGCGGTGCGCCTTATGTATTGACGACGCCACACATCGGCCAATGGATCGTGGATGAGTGGGCCAAGGTGTCTGTCTCAAGTGTCGTCCGAGCTTTCATGAAGGCCGGAATCATCACTGAAAAGCAACGAGGCTGACTCGGATGTGGACAAGCGGGATCAGGGCATGCTTGACGTTGAAATGGTGCAAGTGTTGAACTCAGACACTGAAGGTGAAGAATTGGATTGGTGGAAATTTAATGCGCCTTATGTATGAAAATAAACCAATCGATGACTATTCATTGATAGTGTGCCTTATAATCCGGTGCGCCTTATAGTCCGAAAAATAGGGGTAGATTTTGAAAAAAAGTATGCCAAAATGAATGAGACTTTCATTCCGGACAGAAGGGCGACAGTTTTTCCTTTTAGTTCGTTTCTAATTGAAACATAGAACATGTATTTTTGAACTTTCAATTATTATGAAACAAACAATCTAAGGGGAAACTTAAGCAATTCAACATTTCGAAGAAAAAAGAAATCTATTACACCAGTTTTGCTTTTGATTTTCCACCGTGACTTTACACTTACAGCAAAAATTCTGTCTCAAGAGGTCTGCAATTTTTCAAACTATCAAATGTTATGCAAGTGTTTTTTGTTAAAATAGAAGTCTGGTTTGACCTCAGGGTAATTCATGCTGTTGCCTCTTTGTCGGTTGGCGTTGTGAGCAACTTATGAAGACATTGGAACGAAATTCCCCAGATTCCCTTTCAACGTACAACCAACAGTGTTCATGTAAATGAGAGCGGACCGTTGAGCGATTAACCTAAAAAAAATATTTTTGATGATCTGCTGCATTAGATCATCCATCCTCAGTCCTGAATTCTGTAAGTTATTGTAACGTCACAACCAGGTTCGTTGCGAGTGTGGAGCGTGAGCGCCGGTTCTCTATTGGCAGGATGTGATTACCTTGTTAGTTTTTTACTGTGCCCCACTCCGTACTTCGTTTGACCCCCTGACAACCAAAGCCTGATGACGCAGCTGGGACAACCAAACCCTACAAAGACGTTGAAACGTAAAATTTGACAAGGTTCAGTCGAGGATGAGATTTCTTAACTTTATTGATAAAAATATTTTGTCAGTGCACAAGCTCACGTCTATTCTCCATCAGCCTTTTTAGCATAAGAAAACAAACTGCTTACGTCTTACTTCAACGCTTGGTCAACAGAGTCATTCAGAGAAAAAATATGTATTGTTTTAGCTGCGCCATTATTCGCAGTTTTGTCTGCAACAATTAAAGCGATCTCTCTGCAGAAAAACAACACAATTCCAATTCATCAGACTCGTCATCTCGTTGTCACCTTGTCGAGACCGCAGTGGCAGGCTGGGGGGAATCGACAAGATGAGCTTTACGAACCTCCTACTCTCTAACAATTATTAAACAAATTCAGCCCAATAGCAAGTACAGTTGCACGAAGAGTTCTGGCAATGGTGCGCACAACTGCAGTTAGGATGGCAAAGAAGATAAGAGGGCTTTGCCGGTATGATATGGTTAATTTTCCACAACCATGCTGAACTAGTGGAACAACTTGACCATGACGAACACAATAGCAGTGCAGAAATTGTCTAAAACTTCGAGGCGTGAAAGTACATTCTCGAGAAATCAGCGCAATTAGCGACCGGACCTTGGCAAGGTCACGAACACTTCGAAAATTTATTTGCGAAACAATCACCAAGTTACTGCCGGAATCATTTGAACAGAAACTAAACTAACGAGTGTAAACACACCACCATGCTTATCAAATCGAAACAATGAGTTTTAAAACGCCAGTCTTGTGAGGACGAAATTTCTCATCAATTGTTTGCGCCAATAATACATAGTAGTACTTTTTAAAGAATAATTCTAAGTCGAAGAAGACTTTTTTATTTGAAAAGACTTTCCGGAAAACAAATTATTTGAAAAAAAGATGCAATTTAGACAAAAAATCGCACTTGCATAAACCTATCTAAAGTTTGCTTTGCACTAATTGTAGGTAATATTTTTATAAATATTTATGAAACTACAGTAGGTATCACATATTTTCTAATAATTTGTCTGGGTTTTACACGTAGACGACATCTACAAGGAGGCGTAGATCTAACACTGCATTTTCTATAAGTAGCAAGCACCGATCCAAAGCACCAGAGCAGTGGCGTAGCCAGCCTTAAATTTTTGGCGGGGACAAAATGTTTGATTTTAAGCGAGCAACAGTATTTTGTTTGAGATACCGCCTCTCAAAGCCCAAAATGTCTAGATATTCTAAATATTTGGGGTGGGACATGGCCTCCTTGCCCCCTCCCCCGGTTACACCTATGCACCAGAGACGCCGAAAAACACAAGTGCGTTGTGTTCCGCTCGAATCTACACCGGAGGGGTTTGAAAGAATTTTCGAGAAAAGAAACATCAATTTGTGCTTGACGTTATTTATGGCATTGTCCGAACGTCTTTTCATTTATGGCATTGTCCAAGCGTTTCAAATATTATCCGGCAAGAATCTGATTTGCTAAGAAACTTAAGTGAAGTTCACGTGAATGAAGTGAAAAAACACACCTGTTTGAAAATTTACAACCAACGGTTCGTTTTTTTATCAGGAATCATCTTGTATCGTCGCTGTGCGAATATAACGTGTTTTTCGCAAGCACGTTGCATCTGTGGTTGCCCAAGTGAAATACTGAATTTACAGCGAATTAGCTGTGAATAGAAAATCTTGCAAAACTTTCAGCCAACTCTGAACGGTTGGAGCAGCGCATTACTTGATCGAACCCAGCACAGGCCCAGCCACTACGTGCGGAGATCCTCATGCATGTGTATGGTGGGGCTGGTGCTAATGTACCCGCTCTCGTTGCCTTTTCTACAGCCTCCTATTTTGGGCACTCCAAGCTTGCAGCTGAGCAGCTCATCGTCGATGTCCGTGCAAGAAGCCCAGCCCGGGTGGTTGAGCTTCTTGTCGAACTGGAAGTACGTTCTGTTCGCGAAGAGCGCGGACGGTGGGTCGCGGCTGCGCATGATGTCGTCATCGCGGGAACACCAGCCCGGAAGTCCCCCCTTCGTCTTTACTGACGAATCACGGGCGGGCGTGGCTTGGTGGTTGCCAGGGACGAAGCGCTGCTGCTTTGACAACAGACCTTCCAAGTGCAACACGTCAAGACTCGTTCTCGCGGTGTCGCGAGGCGGCGTCTTTCGATCACCCCGACCTCCGGCCGACAGGTGCGCGTGGCGAGGTTTGCTGACGTAGTTGAAGGTCGAAACAGGCCCAGCGGCGTCAATTTTCACCTGTTCCGGTTCGCCGGACGGGGCAGTGACGCACACAGAAGGGGCGGCGTCGGGACGACAAGGGACGTTGCTGCTTGCTGACGAGTTGAATGACGTTGCGTTGCCTTTTTCCTGGTTCGGGTCCGTTTGATCGTTAACGTCGCTGTGCACGGCGGAAGTGAACGAATCGTTCGAGAGGTTTCGCGACCGCAACGTCGGAGTGCTGCAGACGGAATAGGAGAGAGGTACTTGAAGAGTTTCCCCGACTTCGTCGTCGGTCTTGAGCGAGCAGTAGTAAGACAAAGGCTCCTGGACCAGCGACTCTCTGCTCGAGACAAGTCTTGGACTCGGGCACCTGTAGAAGTCTTCGCTTCTGCCTCGGAACTCTGTTCGCAGAGCTGCAACCTGAAACGGTGGCAAATAAAGATGATGACGGAAAAACACACGGAGTCAATCTAAGAGGCGAATATTTCGGGATAACTATCAAAGATTAAACGGGGCACACCTTGAAAAGAAAACTTGTTCAAGTGTCTTTGCAGTGGCAACCACAGACTGTACACAAAGCTTTTCCGCATCTTTCGCTTTCTGGGTTGGCGGGATTTCGGTCAATGTTGTAAACCACATTACTTCATGAATCGGTTCAAAATCTGGTAAAGCTGCATTGAGCTGAGTCAAACTGTTCTTCGCTATAATTTTGCGCGCCTGGAATCTTTTTGCTTTAAAAACAATCTGAGACTCAACTAGAAAGTTCGTAAATGATTCAACTTGAATCAACAAAGAAAAAAAACATAGGCAAAGAACTGCTGAGCGCTTTCGATATTCTGTGAATCAAGCTCAAGCGGTGATTTTTATGAAAGATGTCGTACATTTTTCTGACATGATTTTGACGCTGCCAGGATCTGTGAAACAAACTAGAAATACCCGAGTGCCACAAAATGGAAGATTTATGAACTTAAAGCGACAGGTCGGCCACAGAATCAGTAAATGATCTCAAAAGCCGACGTCCACATCACCTTAAGATTCACTTTCCACATCTGAGTGTGTAACGTTTTATATGCCATGTCGTCGAAGTGTACGACAGAGCCAGTAGCCACATGATCAGATGCGGCCGCAATGGTGTGCTCCCCCTCCAGGTCCAAAATGCTTTGATCGCAGTTCAAAACAGCCAGTAGATGTTAGGAATTTGCCTTTCATAGAACGATGTTACCTCCTAAGTACTATTTCAAGAAGTTTATGTTTTGTATAATTGAAATAACTATGAGGTCGTTGTCTCAAGCGCTTGACATTCATTTCTTGGTCTTCCTGTCATGGCAGTTTTTTGTGGTGTGTAAGCTGCGGAGACGCAAATAATTCTCAAGTAATCATCATTAAAATGCATATTTAATCTTGCCAAGACAGGATGCCAATGGTGATCCCGCCCGGACTTGTCAAGGAGGATACAAAAGGTGGCCAACTTCTGAAGTAGAGGTCTCTTACTGAAGTGCGCCACAGAAAAACAGGACAGCACAACGGTAGTTTCTTTCTACCCCTAAGAACTTGTGCCCTAAGAAACAGACGCGGCATAATGCGTGAGGTTTGTCCCCCCACCAAAAAACATGCGGCCGCTTCTTCAAGCGGTTGGTCCGCTTTATGACCAGGCCGCTTTTGAGATGCCTGCAAGAAGTTTCGGCTGCTTTCAAGTCTCACGTTATGAAGCATACCATGCAACCGCCATGCACTACTACGAGGAACAAAATAGGATTGCTAAGACTACTGATAATGATGAATATATTTGCTTAAGTATTTAAAACCTTAAAACAGCCAGCGGTCCAGGCAACATGCAGGTAGGCGGTGCTTTCATAGGCCAATCAAGGCCTATAACTTCCTTCTCCTAAAGTTTCGGGATTTTCACTGTTATTAAAAGCAGCTGGAAATTATGCCAATGCTCTCTTCAAGTTTTTTACTCAATATAAATTCTCACAAAAACCCTTTTTGGGCAGATCTGTGCAAACAGTTGACCTGTTTTAATGGAAAATATTGTGATTGCGCAGTAAAACAGTATTTTCACTTCTAAGCACGATTTTGAAAACAACTAACTACTTTTTTTAACATCGCTCAGCATGCATAGTTTGTTCGCATTTGTTGGCAGGAGATTTGCTGGGTGGAAAGTTTTTATCGCTTTGCAACCAAACAAGCAAACGACGAATTCACAAAAATCAAAGACCTACACATAAAACGTTTATCCATCATTTGCTTCAAACATCATAGCCTCACCTCGGACGCGAGTTCCCTCAACTTGTTCAGGATGCAGCGACTGATGTTTTGGTTCTGATCCTCCAAACTCGACAGTTCAATGCTCCTCGTCGTGAACGCTGGCATGGCTGTAATGGACGGAGAGTTGAACACACTGTCCGATATCAGGCCCTCTGACCCTGACGACTCGGACCGCAGATGGGGGGAGCTACCAGATCGCACGATGCCCTGATCCCGAACAGTAGTGATGGGGTGGGGCTCGCATCCTTCCAGGTGCAGCTTCTTACTTTCGACCCGGGAAGACGCTTTCGGCGAAGGCGATTTGCGACGCGTGCGTCTCCGACGTCGCCCCACCGGTCGTTGTGACAGGGGGTAAGCACCTTTGAGCGGTGAATTTGGCAACGATATGGCCGAGGGTTTATGAAGCAAAGGCACTTGCAGTGTAAAACTGGTCGTGGTCTTTCTGGGCTCCGACTGGAAGACATCTGAAAAAGTCCTTTTGCTGCTCTCATTGCCCAGATTGAGGTCGTTGCTCTTACACGTTGTTTTGCTCTTGGAGTTGGCCCTTTTTGGACCGAGGCCACCTGTCCCCTCCGAAAGCGACTTGAGAGTTTCTAGGCGGGACGCAGATGACACATGTTTTCTGTAAAACACCATTGTCCACCCTTAAACACCCGCATTTTTAAAAAAATGACGACGCATCGCAATCATAGAGCTGTCAAATCTTATGCGCTATTCTATGCGCCATGAACTGTATGAAGAAAAAGCAAAACGTAGGCACGGAAAGACAAAATGAATTTTCCTTTGCTAGGTTACCGACACGTAACTGTGCGGGCAGCGTCAACGTAGCAGGGTAAACTTCACATCGTTTCATAAATAGCGTTAAGTTGCATTAGCCGCGTCCGGCGGTTGTGAGCACCGTTTCGAATATATCAAATGATTGTGATGCAATAATAAACAACCAGATGTTGCTTGAGATCAAAACAAAACTAGCATGAGAACCAAAGTAATATATGTACAAACAATTGCTATCTTGCATCACGTCACAACACACATGAGTCTTTCCAACAACTACGTCATGGAGCATCCGAGCATTGTTACGCGAGTGCCACTGGGATGAATCTAATGACGCATGTGTCCAGACTCGTAGCAACAAATCGTGCCCACCACAAAATGTATCCCCCCCCCAAACCTTAAAACCTGGCTACGGGCCTGTATGATGTATGAGTTTCACAGTGAAACCCAAACTTCTAAATGTTGCCTGCACGTGACGTCATGTTGTATGAACATGACGTCACATGAATGAATGGCTTCTCTTAATTATCCATAAGTTCACTGAGCTTGATGATGGTTGAGTCTAACGTGGAGAGTGACTTTAAATGTCACTAGATATCACTGCTAGACACCAAAAGTGTGTTGTATTTTTGGCAGCAAGAGGCAAGTATTGCTCAAAAGAATCGATTTCCGGAGCGAAAACGGTGAACTGCAAAATACCTTTTGTTACATCATAACCCACATCGCTACCACCTGCGAGAAATGGGGCGCATAAAAAGTGCAGAATTATTTTTACATTGTTGCAGTAGACTAATGTTCCAACTGCACGAATTCTGATCGGCAGCTGTTCGACTCTCAACAAGGTTGAACAAAACAACTATATCATCCGCAGTCCGAAGGCACTGTTGCTGATTTGAAGCTTAAAACGCTTGGAACTTGTCCATGATTTCACGAAAGCTACACGATCACAGCAAATCAGGAAATGGCTAAGCACCTGCCAAAAACGTTTGAGGCGTTATTTGCTTTACATTACCTTTGTGGCTTTTTGGGCGCTCCTTTCCCGCTTTACCCAGTGTCTCCCTTGTTTTCATGAAACATATTTGTCTGAATTATAGGTTGAAACACACATACACAAATAGTCTTCAAGAATTTAAACAACTCAGTTTGGATTAAGAAGACAAAACAAAACTTTCGTGAGAATCAATGTAGACTACACTTGTGATACAGAGCACAAACGGCACAGTGGAGGAGTGGCTGCAACGTTACTCGCTTTAATAGACTAGGTTTTCTAGGCTTACTGTACAAATCTTTCACTTATAACTTCTGGGCTTGGCATGTTGAGAAGTGTGCTTCGTCATGCGGTGCTTCAATCATTTTCATACCCTTTTCTTCTGGGGAGGATCACGGGGCAGCAACCCAAGGACTCGAAATACCTAACGGTTTTCAGCAACTGCGGGTAGTTGATCTGGCTCCACACCAACACGGGACCAAGTAAGGTCGGAGATTTAATCACTCCATCTGGTCCAGAGTCGACCTCCAGGCCGATTTCCCTTGGGTTGAGCCAGTAGGACTCGCCTTGTCGATATTTCCTGAGACATTCTGGTCAGGAGGACGAACTATTGCAGCTGAGAGCTTTCTATTCAGATAAGTAGCTCGGACATTCATGGTTTTACGAATTTCACAGCCCATGACCTGCAATCTTTCCTGCAATTATATGTTTATGGATTACAGCACAGTGCGCAATTAATCAACTGTTTCCCATCAAAATTATCGGGCTTATCGGTCTTCCAGGATGAATCGGCCACTGGAAAAATGCTGTATCCAGATATGGCTGTATTTGTCTTCTAGCAAAGAAACCATGTGTCCAATTGCGGTGAAAGTGAAGTGATACTGGATCCAGACTTATTCCATGGAGAACCAGAAATAACCAAGCAGTGACAAGTACGTCACCTGTTGTTCTGGTCATGAAAACTTCCACCCTGTCTTGCAATGAATTAATTTTAACGGTAACATCTACAGAATGTCTAAATGTGGATGAGTCAAGTATCGACGTCCAACTCAACTTATCATCGAATCGGAACCAGGGCCAGTTTGGGCCTTAACCTTGGCCGTTCCAGAATCAATTATAAATACTCTTCCCGTTTCGTTGAACATTTGAGGTAATGGCAGTCAACAACGAACGCTGCAAACTCACTTGATGTCACTGGCACAAATAGAAGCAGACTTTTGTCTTGTTCTACGATCTCGTTCCGCTTGATCACCTTCGTCGTCACCGATCATGTCGAAAAACGTCACTCTTTTACCGGAGTATATCTCGGAAGCTGACCGGCAACGTCTGCTGGGTGGAGAAGCAGAAGTTATCATCGTCCGGATGAAGAGGTGCAGTTTCACAACATCAATGATTGCTTTTTTTCACGGATTATCAAATGTACATCAAAAATGCCTTTCTTTTAAAATTAGACAAAGCAATGTGCATTAAGTGTAATGTTAAAAAAAATTATTTATCAGGAAAAATAGCTTGCGTTCATGAACTTTGCAAATATAAAACATCAATCAAAAAGGAGTTTTCAAAAAACATTCAGATTTTAACATTTAGGAAAAAGATCAGAGAATATTAATTTCAAGACACAAATAGTTGCTGCTTCTATGTGATGAATGTGGATCAAATATTAAAGTGAAGTTGAATTTGAGTTGAAAAAGATTGGTAGCAATTCTCACAAAGCTTGTACAAGATCAGCTCCATAAGAATTTGCAGTTGGAGAAAATGTCGTTGTTTGATATCACTATTTTATTTCCATTCCATGTAAAGTTGTTAAGAAATGTAGATTGCAGAAGAGCAATATATGTATCCTTGTGCGTCTATTCATTTTGATAAACGTTTATTCAATTTTGGGGACAAAATTCGCGATTGTGATGCAATAATGCAGTTGTTTTGTTCATTAAGTAAAGCTAGCGGGTATGGTGCGAATGTTTGACTTGCAATTTCATCGCCCTCTTCAGGAAATGTTACATTTATTTTTTGCGAAGTGCGGGTGAAACGGCGGTGTTTTGGTCAAACACTGAAGTAGACTAATGGTTGTTTAGAAAGTAATTTGGCAGAGAAAAAAAATTTTCTTTATTTTTGTTTCAGAATGAATGAACGACAATTCAGACCTCTGTGATGTTCATAAGCTGCGATGACGTTACGTTCAACAGCCATTACCGTGTTGTTCGATCAGTTGAATGGTGCGGAGCTTTCTTCCGGATGCAAGATGGACGAGGCGTGTTGTCATCGCCGGTCGATGGCGCTAAAGAAACGGCAGAAGTTTGACGTAGGCTTCTTTCTTTCGCTTCGTTGTAAGGTTGGACTGCATGAAAACAGATCCATAATCGGTTACTTTTTCGGGCCAGGGAGGGAAACTGTGGATCTTGATGGGGTCCTGTGGGGACCGTGTTTGCCTCTGCAGGCAAAGAGCGAACGACAGCATTTTGTCTGGCAAAATGTTATTGCCACATTTACCGCACTCGTTTGCAATCATCACATCACTTTTGAAAACACCTCAGATAAGCCAAAATGACGCCCTGCCAAACTAGTTTTTTTTCCCGGCAGTGAATAATCAGAAAACAAACAAAATCATCTCTTCCATGGGCTTTCGGGGGTGTGTTCATTCAAGATCTAGTTTTTGCCAATGAGACTATGCAAGCATTGAACCAAGCCACCAAAGAAAGCGGATAGAAGGTGAGTCTACACGAGAGATTTGAAATAGGTTTCAAAATATTAACCAAAGAAGCAAGTTGAGACCTTATTCTCAGTTAAATTAAAATATTAAAACTTTTATTCGTCTCTAAAAATAACATTTTTTTCAGCTACCCCATCGAGAGAGTATGAGAAAAGGTTGATTCGTGAAATGTGGGATTTTGAGAAACTTTGCTAATTTATGAAACCCGGTCACAGAGCAGCTTGCTCAATACTTACTAAAATTTTGGCTGAACGTCCTAAAAAACGTTATGAGTCGTTTGCTCTTCTTCTCCTGTTTATGGCTCGAATTAATCGAATCAAAGCATTTATTTGCGGCAACGTCCGGCTTACAACCATTATGCTTGATCGGCATGCTTTCGTCAGCTTTCCCATTCTCAGTCAAGTGCGTCTTTAAGAAACCTTCATCTTCCGATTTCAAGTAACTTTCACTTTGGGCCGGCGGTTCCGCTTCGTCGACTTGAACAATCACGTGATGACCAAGTAGATCTTCTGCAGGCGGCTTCGGCAGTACAGGACTACAAGGTCTTATTTCGGGCGAGTTGGTTCTAGTGGCAGGTTCTAACAGGCTGGTTTCTTCTTCGACATCTGTTGTTCTTCCAGAGCTTTCTACACGGATAACAAACACACCGTGATGAGGACCAAGGGGGGGTCGAGGTACTGAGATGAGCGCGCAATTGTTGCACAAGTTAATCACATATCCACACAAAATGGAAACATTTGAATGCGAAACACATGACCGTCACCGGATGCCCGAAGTGATCAACAATCTAAACTTCGAATTACATTGTTTTTGAGCGTTTTCAAACTTACCTTCAGGTTGCTGTAGTCTTACTAATCCCTTTTATACACTTCATAGTTTTGCTTAGGTCACTGTGTATGCAGCGTTTGCGCTAAAGCCCCTAAGAACAGTGACCAAAGACAACTACTGCAAGTTTATACTAAGCTTCAGCTTCACAGAACTTTTTTCAAAAAAGGCTGAAAGAATTGTATTGTATTGTGTAACGTCTTCACTCCCGCACGCAAAACGCTAGACTTAAACACACATCGCATTAAAGAGTGTTACGGCAAGAACGCGCATAGCGTTGGCGGCGCGGATTGGCGCGAAGAAATGGCCAGTGCGTTGGTCCAATGATTACTCATGTTGTGCTCATAGCGACTCTAATACGCTAGAATTTTTGTTTCTCGCACAGGCGAGGTTGTACCTGTGGCATTGCACGGGTTCACTAGCCAACACTTGCAAAAATATTTGAGAAATGATGGTGAATCCGGATGTGGATGGCTAAACAAAACCCTAAATCATCGGAAAATTAAGGCAGCAGTTGCGTTTTGAGAGGACAGCGGGAAGGAGCCAAATAATTGTTCTTAACCGCTCCATTGCTGGGTTGTTGG
>Ga0210059_1011751_pt1 | contig 13345 bp, 9 predicted proteins | sample Ectturendosymbi2_FD_188042 | JGI IMG/M metagenome (GOLD analysis project Ga0210059, IMG submission 188042) | Ecteinascidia turbinata endosymbiont from Florida, USA - Sample 2 (SPAdes) (version 2) | ecosystem: Host-associated > Tunicates > Ascidians > Unclassified | place: Key West, Florida...
TTTCCTTCAGGTCCAGTGGGACTGCATCAATCCTGAAAAGAAAAAGAAGAAAGGAAGTAAATACAAGAATTCAGGCGTTGTTCACTTAACATCGTGCAAGGTTAGTTGCATTGCTCGTCACTCGTCCAGTTATGTGCATGTTCTGTTGATTCCTGAATCGCTGTGAGTAGCCATCACTTATCTCGTCCTCTGACAAGTGCTGGAAAAATAATCATCTTGTTCTAACAATCACACGTTGTTTCTGTGAGGCAAAGAGAACTCGTTTTGTAGTACATAGTGTTGTCGGATGACCGAACTTCCACGAAGTATGACAGGTGTCAACGCAACCAGTTGGTTAATTTCCAAACCTTTTTTTATTTTCGTTTGTTTTCAGATTGAAACAGAATACACTTTTCTCGACTTCATTCTGGGCGGATGCCAGATCAATTTCACGGTGAGGAAAGATGGTGATATTGTGTTTTTTCTGAGGTTGTCAAAAGTGTTTGTTTCACCCTAGAGAAGCAAAACCTTTACCTTACCAAAAATATCGAAATTAAGTCATGTCAAAAAGGGCATTAATCACGTTTTTTATTCATCAGCAATTCCCGTCCGTTCTGAATTTGGTTTGAACTTCTTTGCTGCGACATGTTTAAGGGCAGGAAGCTGCTAACAGCGACCACACAGCCGGCAGGATCACACTTACAACAGTTTGTTGCCAGGTGGAAATTGAAAAATGCTTCACTGCAATGCACCATGCATACCGTCTTAAATCAAAAAAGTCCATTTTCCTTCTGTTATTAAAAGTTCAGCAAGCACAAAATCGCACACGCGCAGCTGAAGCGATTGACAATTGTAATTACTGTCCAATATTTCCTCGACCAAATGAGACAGTTCATTGCAGCAACTGGTATTCGATGCTCCGGATGTGGGTGTAACTCAAACGTGTGCGAAAATGCATTGGAGTTTCTACTTCCGACCTGCATCGCTCACCTCACAGATCGTAGCTGTGAAACAACGCAGTGCTTTTTGCTCACGCACTTCTAGCGTCGACTACTAACTTCCTGAATGACCGTTTGCATACGCATGGATGACGTAACTCTCGGTGATGACGTTCGTCGTCCTGTCAGCACAAAGCTTATTTTGATGATTCGTTTTGTCATTAAGCCTGAGCAGAAAAAATTACCCATATCATTTTACCCATGCAAAGAACATTCTTTGTCCCACACACTGTTGAACTTATTTACCAGTATTTCTTTTACCCACCTATTTGAGCCAAACCTTCATTACACGGAGGTAGGAAAGGTGCCTTGTTGGGTGTGAGCAGATGTTTTTCACCTCTGCAGATGGTAGTTGTCCGAGTACTTCATATTATTGTGTCGTAAAATGATGGTTCGTGTCGTGGTTTGCATTCTAGCGAGTACGCCGTTGCAGCTTTGTATGCTGTATTGCGAAAGACTTGAGGCAGTTTCGCTTAATTGTCAGATATACAGTATTTACGCTGGTGTGTTGCTACACATTTAAGCTGGTGTGTTGCTGCGCATTTAAGCTGGTGTGTTGCTGAAGCGATAACTACCTCATACTTATTGGATAAACACTTGCTGCACAGCGTTTACCAACCGGTGTTGTTGAATTTTCTTGATTCTTACAAGTGGCACAACATTTCTTGAAGGCCTAAACACCATCAGCTTGTGTTTTATGCCTTTGACAGGTTGCCATCGACTTCACCGGATCCAATGGCGACCCCCGGACCCCGCAGTCACTGCACTACATGCACCCCAACCAACCGAATGAGTATCTCCGAGCTCTTCGTTCTGTGGGCGAAGTGTGTCAAGACTACGACAGCGACAAGATGTTCCCTGGCCTGGGTTTTGGAGCCCGAGTACCCCCTTCCTTTGCCGTTTCACACGAGTTCCCCCTCAATTTCAATTACCAGAACCCGTTTTGTGCAGGTTTGTTTTAGCGTTTTATATTTGTTTTTTACCCGTTTTTCAATCGGAAGGTTTGGTGTTCGATCCACGCCGTGCCGTGCATCGAGCTCAAAACCTTCCACGGCGCAACCGCCTCGGCGAGAAGCGAGTTCGGCCTGCTGCTAATTGCCGTCAGCCGGAATCACGATAATAATAATATTGTTTTACATCTTCAGAACATAAGTGCACTTTCGACTTTTCTTGTTCTTTTCACTGTTGTAGTTCCTCTTGTTTCTTTTTCACTGTAGTGGCTTTCTTCTTTCCAATCTCCACACAAAGGAAATATTTAGAAGGTCGGTCTGCAGGCAGAATCTGTGTAAAAGTTTTAACGCTTGTGCACTTGTCTTGAGCAAGCGTCACTAAGCTGGTAGCCTCGGTTCGATTCCCGGTCGGGTGATACCAAAGATTTGAAAAACTGCTTGCGGCATGTCCAGTCTCGTGCTCGGCGTTGATGGGTGGGTGCAATTAGGAAACAGTTCACGCGCCGTGCTGCCATTGACTCGTCACCAGTGAAGCATTCGTTGCGAAAGTAGTTGCGAGTCCCACGGCGGAGGTGGGCACCTGCAGCCAACTAATCACATCGCGAAACGCGTGTATTGAGACTTTTTTACAAACATCTATCGTTTCAAACAACCTGTCAAGTCCAATGTCTCGCTCTGTGCTTTCCAAGTCTTCCCGATCTTCAGTTTTAAAAAAATCGAAAAAATCTGAAACGGCACAACATTTTGAGACTAGCGCAGAAAATGAATGAGTTACCGCAGTTACTTCTTAAAGAGCAGTTGATTTTTTCAATTTGTTTCGTGAATCACTTGCCAGAACTAAAACGACGTCCTTATTAGTTTAGGGACCAAAAATTAGTCCATGTTGTTTTGTGAATTCTTGCTGCGTTATTTCAGGCAATTTCATCCGTAATTCAATGCAACGTTTGCGAACAGTCTTACCAGTTGAAATGATAGCCTGCTGACATACACCACGGCAATTGGTCACGGTTTCCGGCGACTCTTGTACCCGCTTTGTGTCGTTATCCTATACTGAGCTGTTTAACGATGCGTTGTTCTGATTCATATTCAGCCTTCCCTCTAAGATGCGCAACTGCGCAGCACCACCAGACAATTTGCGCAGTGCCATCTCATTCTCGCGCACTTCCAACATTCTAAATTTAAAACGGTATATATATATATCGCATGGCCCTTTTAATGTTGGGAATGCTTCACTGTTTGTGCGTCCGCATGGTTGCGCAGTTGCATGCGCTTAGTGCGCAACAAAACGAACATTTGCTCAGGGTAGAATTTTCTTCGAGAAAACACTGTTCATATTCAAGTGTATTGAAGAGCTCGTTGTATATTTGAATATATAATCAAAGGAGGCAATCAATCTTGGAATGCTTTTGGAGAGTTAATAACCGACAAAATGTTGAGAGCCTTTATTTCGGCTTGATCACCTCAAGACGTCTGGCCACTTGGGACCCCGGGCTCTTGCAACAACTAGGTTAGAGATATCCACGGAGTTTCCTACAAACTTCAAATCCCTACTCTGGCGGATCTGCTGTCGATAACTTTGGCTTTAAATTAAACCGTTTTTCTTTCAGGAATCGCAGGTTTGGAAGCGGCGTACCAGTCCTGCCTCTATCAAGTCCAGTTGTACGGACCGACGAACTTCGCTCCTGTCGTTAACCACGTGGCGCGATTCGCTCATGAGGAGGCGCAGAAGGGCGTGGCCTCAGTAAGTCGTTCTTAATTGACGTCCGTGTGTTGGTGCTTCATGCGGATGTAGCGGTGACGTAATCTAAAGCGATAGAACTGCGGAAGTGTGACGTCATATTTGGCGCTAATGGTTTTATTCCTGGCAGAGATTAATTACAGATTCTAACTACGCGTGTCGAATATATTTTCATGAAGTTGACAATAGACAAACATGTATACTGGTGGTGTGACTTTATGCTGATGTTTGATGGTTTTATTCCTGGTAATGATCAATTAAATATATATACTGTACATACGCCATGTCGAACTTATTGTCATGAATACGACAAAATTGAAAAATGTTTGCTGGTGGTGAAGTTTTACGCTTACTGCAATGACCTTACAGATAGAAATAAAATACTTTTGTTAATTTATGCCCGTTCTGTTGTACGCAGGTATCAGTTTCATGCAGCGATTTATATCTAACACATTTCATTGCTTTCCTGCAGAACTATTACGTACTTCTGATCCTGACCGATGGCGTCATTTCCGACTTCCACCAAACGCGAGACGCGATCGTAGCCGCCTCCCACTTCCCAATGTCCATCATCATTGTTGGCGTCGGTACGCTCAGATCTTCTCGCGTCTGCATCGCTAAATCTCCTAAATATAACGCGTCAGCGCGAATCAACGCTTCACGTGAAAATTGTAGTTACGTTATTTTGTGCTGGCATAGTAGAGAAGCAGCGTTCGCAGCCTGGATGTTTTTCTCTGAGACATTTCGGTCATATTTTCCTTAAACGTTTTGGTCACTGAGACATTTCGGTCATTTGTACCATAGTACTATTGAAACTCGCTGTAAGACTATTCTTTAGGACCTATATTTCCGACCGAATTGACTTAATTTTTTCCGGTCATTCAAAAAAAATGTTGGTCTATGACGGAAAAATAACCGAAAAAAAACAAGTTCGCAGCAGAGTTGTAAGGGCCAGGTTTTTCGGGTCGGGCCAGGTTTTGGTGGATTGTTTGCACTTAAATTTGTCAGAATGTTTCGCGCCATGCCTACAAAATTTTGTCGCCAGTTACTGTTGAAACAATTGAGTTGATTACATCTTCAATAAAAAATTATTTAATTGTGAACTATTTAGATTTGTTTACTTTGCTGCCTCAGCAATACCTCGCAGTCCCGTGTGTCTTGCATCACTCGGTAAATTTGCCTTTCGGGCACAAATCGGGCTTGAAAAATAAATTCCGGACGCAGGCCGGGTTCGGGCTTCAAAATGAGGCCCGTTTACAACTCCGGTTTTCAGTGCGTTTGCTGAAAAGCACAAGCCCACGTGATGTGGTTTGTTCGCGTAGCTCCCAGCAGCATGATTAGCTTAGCGCTTTGTTAAAGGGAAACAAAAAGATTAGCTTTTTCCAAACGCAACTTTCCAGGCGGAGCTGACTTCACAGAAATGAACGTGTTGGATGGCGATGACGTGAAATTGCGAGACAGAAGCGGGAAGCCATGTATGCGAGACATTGTGCAGTTCGTGCCTTATCGAGACTTCAAAAACGTGAGTTACAACTGCTTGCCGTGTCCCGGATGTACACACCTGATTGCGAGAGTCCAACGACTTTCTACGTATAACGTATTCGAAACATCGTTTACTTTCATACTGACATTGTTCTTAACCCACCTTTGCACTGAAATCGAAGTGCAACGTCTGCGTGTCACTCCGAAATCAGGGTTTCCCAAAGTTTTGAGGCCACGGACCCCCGTTTGCGAATCTGCATTTTCTAGGACCCCTACCTTATGTCGCAATAATTTTTTCGCCCAACCAGGACGGAAAGATAATGATACAAAACGAGAAATGAATGATGTTGAATCGTCTTTGATGGTGCAATGTACACAGCTGACAACATCGATGGGACGGATTGGGATGTTTTATGCAGCACAATTTATAAATTCTCAGAGCTATTTCTGTAAGGTGAATTCGTAAAGCAGAGTTAATGGCAACACTGCACCGGTATTTTGTCTTCTTATTTGTAAGGGCAGAAAATGCTGCCTCACACACGTAGGAAGTGGTGAAAGGCAATAAAACTATAGTTCCCTTATGTGAGAGCAATTGATATTCGTCCTCAACACTTCACCAGAAAGAAGAACGAGTTGTTTGATTGAAACTAATCAATAAACTTCGATCAGATAACAGTTCCGCTGATTCTTCTTCGCGCTGTGAGTGACCAGTTTCAGCAACAACAATAAAGAGCTTAAAAATCCAACCAAAATTATCGTTTATCTCTTAAGTGCTTCTTAAAATGTCCAGAAACCATTTCCAAGTGTTTTTCAAAGTCACTGAAAATCAACTCTAGGGTTTGTTGACAATGTAGTCACACAGAGCATAAAAGAATAAGCAGGATGGAAAATTCGGACATGATCTTGACTAAGCGCGAGCATTTCCGACGAGCGATAAGTCATTGTATGATTAATTATTACGTCATAGACGGGGATTACAACAATCATTACAAACATTTTCTTGACTGCCAATTTTGAGCTGGTGCTACAACCAAGATTTACAGCTGCAAAAGCTTCCGAAAACATTTCAATTACGAATCGCTGCGATCATTATTTGCAACAATGCACATGCTATACAGTGTATATGTTCGGTTCTTAGTTTTTGTCATATCTTCATGGAACCCCCCAGTGGTCCGCAGGCCTCAGTTTGGGAAACCCTGCTCTGACTTTCTCCCCACTCCCAATCATCACGTCATCGTCCAGCGGCTTAACTGCTCCAACTATTTTGCTTCGATGCTTTTTTGCGGCGAATCTCACGAAAACAGCGTTCACCGTTTACTCCCGCCAGACCGATTTCATTATCCTCCCCTTTTACTGGCACACAGTGTTCAAGCTAACGTAAAAGTTTTCGCTCACCTCCCAATGCGCATGTAGCGTTTGTCCGGCACTGCTGGCTGCTTTGTTTTGCATGCAGGGCGATCAAAAATAACATTAATCAACAAGATTAGCTGCTCCTTTCTTGTGATACGTTGTGGAGTCGCACATCTTGCTTTCCAATGAAAGTTTTACCAAATCACAGCCTGTCTGTCCCCTCGTGCGGGGGAGATAAACAGTGTACCCCGAGGGCCCGCTTCTGCTGGGGCCAGGCTGCCCCTCTTATTGCTGTGACTTCTGAATGCACGCTGGGTAATTGTTTAGCAAGTTGAAAACGTCTGTCAGTTTTCTGAATTACAGCTCTTCCCTGTCGGAACTTGCCAAGTATAAAAAAATACCACATCGAATAGCGTTCTTGGTACACAGGGAACAAATTAATTACCTTGTGCATCGAGTAAGGCTGGAGCACCCTCTAAGATGCTTAAAATCAATGCAAGAGTAACCAACACCATCTTACTAATGATAAACTACTGGACGTTGTATGGATTTCATGAGTTTGGAAGTCTGGCAGTGTGTCTTTTTAGCCTATGACTTGACTGCAGTAGCTTTGACTTAGCTTTATATCTTTCTTGATCTTTAACTCCCCAACGTCTTCGCAAAAAATACAAGTCTTCGTTCTGGTGATTTCTTTCAGTTAGTCTATTGCCAAAACAAAATTAAAGAAATCACCAAAAGAAAAATTTAAGTATTAAACCTGGTGGCAACACTTGCGAATTACCGCAGTGGCGGTGTGTAAGTGTTTTGTTAAAACCCTCCCCAGGAATCCTTATTTCACTATACGCGTCAGTAAAAATTGGGTATAATGCTACCCATAATTTGCATACGTCGTCGTGGGACACGTGACATCCGTTATTTCCAATTCCAGACCAGACCATTTTTTACTTTCATATGTCCATTGTTAATTACGCCTGCAACAAAATTGTATCTGCCCAGTGAAACACGTGCATATCCTGCAATTTTTATGCAGGATACCACCAAAAAAAGGATTTTTAGAGGGGAGTTTTCGTTCGTGCGTAGAAAACGTCATGCACGTGTTATATCCGTTTTTTTTTCAGATTAAGTCATGGTGTTGGAAGAGTGTTCATATATAAGGTATAGGTGGTCATATCTGGCCAAACAGGTTTTGCACTTGAAATTGCATTGAAATGCTAACTTAGTAAGGTGTCCACAATTCGCTCCACATCAGGTAACTCTGGGTAGCATAGTACCCATACATCCTATATATAGGCTTTCAGAGACATTTTTGTAAAATATCTCCGGCACTATTCCATTTGTCTCTGAAAATCAAGAAAAGTCATGGAAGCACAGGTTTCTAACATTTTTCTAAGTGTATGAAATCAACAAAAAGCAAGCCCCTGGGGAGTGGACCGCCCACGATTCCTGAGCAGGGTTGGTGTTTGGAGTTTAAGGACCGAAATGGTGTCTCAAATTTTTCCCACGGTCTTTCAAAATACAGTGGAACCTCGCTTTACGACCACCGCTAAAATACAGTAAGGCCTCTCTTTATGACCATCTCGGTGTTCAGATGAAATAGCAGCGGTCTATCAATGTCCTGACGTCACCAAGGTCAAACATTACAAAATCCCTGGCGGTAAGAACAGCATTTTTGAAGATTTTTTTTGTTCCACACGTTTTACGGTAATCAAGTATCTGACGTCTTGCGTAGAGTGGTTGTTCAGCATGACCTGAAGTCGTGCGATTAATCATAGCAGATCTTTTGTTGTATATTCGAACAGCTTGAAACACAGACAAAAACATCTGTAGTATCTTTGATCCTCTTTCACGCGATTACGTTCTTTTCTGCCTTGTTTTCAATGCTTATCCGCTCCCGCCTGAATGGGAATGCGACTTGAATAGAGCAATAAACCCCACAAACAAAAAGTTATAACCTGTGTGCGGGAGCTGCAAATGTTTCTCGCGGTATGCGTGGCACTTGTGTTGTCGTCGTCGTCGTAAAGCTGAACCACACTTCAAAAAGTGCTCTAGACTGGTGGAATGCACCGTGCTTTGTTCCTAAGGTTAATAGTGCGTTGTTTATGCAAGATAGTTGTGCGTAGGTTAACAGTCCATTGTTTATGCAAGATAGTTATGCGTAGGTTAACAGTCGGTTATTTATGCAAGCTACAGTTGTGCGTGTGGACTGTGGAAGTACCGGCTGTGTGTTCTGAAGTCTTGCTCAGCTACTACCGGCCTGGATGTTTTGTTTTGCGACGTCGCCTTTGCAAATAACTTGACCGCATGAAATCGCGCGCGCGAGAGAGTTCGCAGTTTTGGTAAATCCCCCTGATGTGGACATCATCAAACCTATATGCGTTGTGCTTACATCATCAGGCACCAAGTCACATTCTCGCTAAAAACGTTCTCGCCGAACTCCCCGACCAGGTCGTGTCGTACTTCCGTTCTCGACGCATTCAGCCAATGCGGGACCCAAAATTGGCCCAGCAAAGCCAGTTCGGCTCAGCGCCGGGCGCGCCACCTTACTCTAGTCAATCTCAACAAGGTAGGCTCGATCGCCACCCTGCGTTGTTTGCGCTGGAATCGCGACCAATGCGACCGGCTTGAAGTTTCTATTTGAAGTAAAAGTTTCGTTACACTACCTGCCACATCTTTTGTTTGCGACTGTACAACATGCGCGTGTCGCACGCGCTTTAACGACGTAGGTGCGTTGTAAACCTTAAAAATATCGTTGCAAAACTTTCCGATTCGCCGTCGTTTTTCACAGACCAGGGTCATAGATATTAGAGTCCTGCGCGGGTTGACATTTTTTGTCCGCACCCGCAAAATTTGAACCCGCCCTGCACCCGCAGGTATATGAGATCTTGCCCCTCTCGCCCCGCACCCGCTAAACCCACACCTGACCCGCCCCGCACTGTTTCCGACCTAAACCTGCAACTGCCACTGTGTGTCTGAAAACCACTAAAAACTCATTCAATGTGTGTCATCGCTAGTTGCTATTTGTTCAATAGTTGCTTCAAAGCCAACAGAAGCTCTTGAAAAACACTCTGAAGTAAAAAAATGTGAAAACTCTTAGTCAACTTTCAGCGCTTCTTTCTCAGAGCACTGTTGAAAAAGAGTGTGTCGTTCACGGGGGAACTCCTTAAATTTGCACTTCAATTCACGACAAGACTATCGACATTGAACACTCGTTCATTAGTGGCGCTAGTTGTCATCACGCAGAACTTATTTCCTGCAAGATCACTGATTGTGGTTTCGCCACCACTGGAGAATGTCTTTACACCCTTGCGCTACAAACTCTAGCATTGAATTTCTTACTCGTGTCACTTTCACATGCACTGGATTAACATTCATTTACCCACACAAAGAATTTCTTATCCCGCTCCCGACCTGACCCGCACAAAGTTCAACCCGCACCCACCCGGGAAATGCGGGTACCCGCCCCGCGCAAGACTCTAGCAGATATCCAGAAGGTAGTAGGAACCGTCTTTATCACCCTCTTGCATTAAGTTTACCTTTGGTCTGCATTTGATTTGCATACATATAAAACGATTTTTTGACTTTACGCCAATCGCTGATACTGTGTTTGCATGCATTGTGCTATGCAGCTTTTTTGTACTTTTTAATTAATTGAACGGCTGTATTTTGTTTCGTTTTCATTGACTGAGAGAGACGTTGTGTAACGAATCTGTGAAGAACACGACTTGTCGACTGCATGCATGTAAACCTCCGAATGCGTCATTGTTAACGTCACGCTTATTACGTAGTGACGTCGGATTGCTGAAGTGTGAAGTCAAATCTCCAAACTTGGCGACTCGCGCATCGTCCCATCCCTCCTGCTTGGCTAATTTTACGCTGATTACACCTGTTCTGAGCGTAGCCATAACTTGATAAATTATTTTAGTGAAAACTGCGTGGTAGCTTAATTGTTGGACATAGACAAATATCAGCACCACCTTCAGTTTCCAATGTTTGCGGTTTTATTGTGACAACTGTTGCTACCACTAAGGGGATGATGCATCTGACCTTGCTGCAACATAGGCAGTAAATGATTTCGAGACGATCAAGACACTAAGTTACTGTGTTTTGATTCGAGACGTGCTAAGTAAGTTAATCGCAACCACTTGGTATTGCTGACCCTCCACCCACTAATTGCAACCACAATGCACAATTGCTCTTCTCAATGCAGGCACCCCCAGCCGCTTTGGCAAAGGACGTCCTGGCTGAGGTTCCGGGCCAAGTGACGGCATACTTCAAAGCAAGAAACATTACCCCCATGCCGCGGCCCGCTGCTCCCCCGCAATACCAACCCAACGCCCCTGTCGAGAACTTTCCGCCGTCCTGATATTCCTGACATGTGAAGTGTTGAATGAACGACAGTTTCTCGGGTTCTGCCACTGGGTGACACTGGAGCGCAATCGATACAACGTCACTGTCGGCCATGTTGGAATGTTTACGTGTTGTAAATGTTGTTATGAAGAGATTTATGTTTGTTGAGCTATTGCTGGAGTGGACAAGACAATGGTTTGCGTTCACAGCAAGCAATAATCGTGCATTCCTCAATTTCATTTGCTTCTATTGCATTGCAGAATGTACAAAGAGAGTTCACCATGTCTAACGATTTTCGTGCTTAACTACTGTTCCTTGATGTAATTGAGAACCACGTCTTTGATCGAGTGCATTTTGATACCCTGCCTGTATCGTATGAAAGTTCGAAGTGTCACATTATCAGAACTTTATATTGAGGTCAGTGAGATCGTTTTGTGCCTTACGCCACTTGCCCAATTTTAACCCTCCAACTTCCTGATTACCAGACGTTTCTGCAGCAAAGTCAGTGCATACAAATTGTGGAACATGTCAAACTTGTGTGAAGTTTAAAACCTACGCAATTACATGGTTTACCAACATGTGCTATTATCTTGATCGTGCCTGCTCGTTTAAAAGTTTTGTTTCATTTGCTCATTCTATGTCTGTGCATTTTTCAAATAAACAACTCATTTTTTTATCTGAAGGTTCGTTGTAGTGTGAAGTAAAGATCGCATGAAGTAAAGATTTTGTTGTTTCATAAAGAAAGACGATAGTGTTGGTGTGGAAATGAAGGTGCAAACCCATTGTTTGAACTCTCCGACTCGGTGAACATCTTAATACTTTTCATCGTATGCGTATCCGTTCGAAATTCGACATTTTCAGTCGACAAATCGTCCTTATTGAAGCGCTGCACACTGATACGGGGAACTGGAACTGACTGTGGCCACATGTTCCAGTGCGTTGCCACCTGCACGTGAGATCTTCCTTTCGAGGCGTCATGTCGGTTGTGCAAACTAAAGTGCGCACCGAAAGGTTTAGTGATCGATCCACGACCTCTGTATGAACTGACGTGCGCTCCTTGGGCATCCGAATGGCCCAAACAAGAAATTCCCAACACCTAAATAATACACAAATGGTCTTTTAACTGAAGCAAAACGACGCGAATCGTGACTGCTTGTTTTTTACATTTTTTTGCACTAAAATGGACTCGCCCTTTATGTATCTGCCAGTACAAGATATGGCCGGGTTTTAAGCAATTTTAAGAGCTGAATCGTGCGCGCATAACTTGTTTATATTTACATAACTTTGCTTTGCATGTTGATGGCCTGTTAGCATTGCAAACGCCTCAACTTGTTTTCATCGTGATTTATAACTTTCGGCAAAAAATTGCATTCCCACTTACGTGTCTACTTCTCTATTCTTGCCTTGCCCCTAAAGATTTACTATTGTTGTTTATCAAAACCACGAAAAGATTGTTACATGGATGTTTTACATATCGTCCTGCTCAGTCATCGCAGGCTATATGTTACTGTATTCGCTACTTTGACGAAAATATTTTTGTGGGCCGCACAGCCAGACAGGGGCGTAACGACGGAAGGGCACAATTCCCCGGGCGCTGGATCATTATGGGGGGCTCCGAATCAGTCCCATCGCCACGGGCGTCTTTGGTGGGCTTAGCCCCCCCAAATTGAAATATGAAACATTATAAATCAGTGGAATTAAAAAAAATTTGAATGTCAAGCCCCTTTGCACAAACGTAAAGCCCCCTATTGGCGACGATTCGGCGCCGAATCACTGCGGGGGACGCCGAAAAGTCTCAACAATTTCACAAGTACTTTCTTCAATACAGTAAATTTCTTTCCGAAAGACCTCGGGTTGGAACATGGGGGGCCAAACTTGCTTCCTGCCCCGGGCGCCGTCTAACCTCGGTACGCCCCTGCAGCCAGGTACTTGAGGGCACTGAAACGTAGGAGACATGTGAAGTTTTGTGAAAAATAAACGTACGAAAAAATCTCATGTATGAGGCGTTTGTTTCTTTTTCGCAATTAGTTCCATTTTGAAAGTGTAAAAATCTTTAAATTGAGAATATGGCTTCCATGGAAAACTCCCAAAACGCCAGCAAACATGCTGTTCACTGAATTAACTACCAAAACAACCTGATAAACGTTGCACTGGTATGAGCCGATAGTGGTAGAACATGAAATCAACAACTTTGCTGGTTAGAGAAGAAACTGCTTTTTTATTGTAGCCATTCTGTTGAAAAATCAAAATTTTAAATGCTCCTGTTTTCATGGAGGGCACCTGTGTGGCAATCATTGTGAGACTTCAGTACTTTCTAAAGCAGCTTTGAAGGATCCACCGCAACTTGGTGTTTTCTTAAAATTGCTTTCTTACCCACGTGTACTGTGTGGTCGGTGTTTTTTCAAGTTCAAATTTGACACAACCTGCAGAGTACGCAGATTGGGAAATGTAGCAGGCTTATAGCAGCCTTATCGGTAGGTCACTCGCAGTAAGACGCCGTA
>Ga0210059_1011752_pt1 | contig 13344 bp, 10 predicted proteins | sample Ectturendosymbi2_FD_188042 | JGI IMG/M metagenome (GOLD analysis project Ga0210059, IMG submission 188042) | Ecteinascidia turbinata endosymbiont from Florida, USA - Sample 2 (SPAdes) (version 2) | ecosystem: Host-associated > Tunicates > Ascidians > Unclassified | place: Key West, Florida...
GATTTCAATTATGTTTTTTTTCCAGACCATCTTACATGTAAGTGCACCTTATATAAAAAAATGAGGCATTTTTGTGACATTGGGTTACACAATTGCAATTTCTTGTTGGATTATAATGATTTGACCCTTTATCATTATGCACAATAAGATTCAGTTTTTCCTTGATAATGATAAAGAAAAATTGGTTCTGTGTGGAATAAGTTATAAAATCTATTTTGGCATATTTGAAAGCAACAGGGAAATGTTCAGCACTTCCATTTGAATAAACACAATTGGTAGCCTGTGCTAGACTTAAGTTTTTAGTAGTCATAAATGTTAAGGACACATTTTCAGGAAATAAGCTTCAGTTAATATCACACACAATACAATAAGCAACCTCATTGCAAAGACAGGAATATATGTGGTTTAACTGACCAAGAATCTTTTGCCACAAACAAAAATTGTTCAAGGAAATGGAGTTGAATGTGTGTTGCAACAATTGTTTGGTTAAAGTAACTGATAGAAAACACAACCTGACACTAAAGCAGTGCTTTTCAACCTTTTTTGTATCACGATCCATTGTAGTAACCAACTGTAACCCAACAAACCCCCATCTAAAACTCAAATAAAGCAAATGTAATACAGCTGTGTACATAAAGTATCTACTCACGACCCTTCCAAAAATGGTCTATTACCCCTGTGGGTTGTGAGACCAGGTTGAAAACCACTGTACTAAAGAAACAACAAATCCTAGACCAAACGAATTATCAGGTATAACCTAATCGCATCCAAGGCTTTTTAATCAGCTTAAATATGGAGCACATATCTTCCACCTGGTCTATCATCACATTGCAAATACATCAACTAACTGCAATCAACTGCAAATACAGCAACATCAAGGAAGATACCGAACATTGTTCTTAAACTTAACCAGAGGAAGTTACAATTATAAACTCCAGGTTTGCTTTAAGTTTGAGGAATCAGTTGACTGGTCTCTGCTTTTATTTTTTTCCAGTGATTCAATCTTGCACATATCTATATTTAAGTATGCACTCTCCACAACAGGGGTAAGCAGGAATTGATCACCAAATTTTTAACAGAAAATCAATTTCTCAGAAAATTATGCACCCTCAGTCCTCAAATCTTATTCAAATAGAATTCACAAAACGAATTATTTGATTTTTGCTATTTTTTTACATGAGTAGTATTTATAACTAAGAATGCATTGAAATATAACAGACTAAAACAGCAACTCATTGGGCATGCTAAGTTTTTTTTGCTGAGACATTATGGCCATTTGTCTTGCAATAGTATTGACACTTGCCAGAACAGTATTCGCTAACCAACCTTTTCATACATTATGACCAAATTTACTTAATTTTGTTCGGTCTTTAAAAAAATTTTTGGTCTATGACTGAAAAAAGCAGCATGCATGTGCTTATAACCCACTTTAAAATGTGCATTATACTTGGGTCACCAATCTTGAAAGGCATCCTTAATTATAACTCATTTGTAAATAATGCGCAGTTGTTACTTAGCACCAGGGTTGCAGAGTCTGACCCGGCTGTGTCATAAGGATGTTTTTGGTTGGAGTCGGATTCCTGACAACACTGGCAGTTGGGGTTGTTTTTTTTGTCCGACTCCAGATGTCCAATTGGATCAGTTTTTACATTACACTCCTAAATTGGGAATTCCTGTTGAAATGGTACAATTTCTTTTGAATCTTATGTTGCAACCGAGATTTCTTTCAAGCTATTGTAGAAAATAATGAAACTTAGTCGTTTTTGAAAAGTTTGGGATTCTAGAATCCCATGCGATAAAGCGGTTTATGCGTTTAACCGGTATGCAATTAGCCGAAGTCGTCTGCATTACAGTGCAAGCTTATCAAAATATTTTACAACTTTCTTGACTTTTTTTTACATAAAGTAAACTTGTAATTATCCAAATAATATACAAAATGTCTCATCTAAAAATGAACCATTACAAGAAAGCACATACAAGGAACTACCAAATACCAAAAAAATTTGGGGATATCTTGTTTCCCACAAAGGAATTTTGTGGGTTGTTTTCAGCTTCCCCAAAACAATAAAAACCCTCATTAACTACTACTGCCTGAAGCTATAAATGGACTTCATTTTTTAATTCTGCACTATGAAAAATGGTAGAATCAATACTTCACCTAACTTCTTACCTTGAGTACATGTCACAAATTGCAAATTTGTTTAAGCTGGTAAAGGCACTAACTAGTGGTGGCCGAAGTTTCAAAAGCCAAAATCTTGAAAACCACTGATCTGAGTTTGACGATTCCTTTTTTGTTGAGATTCATTTTTGCTCTTCTACAACATACACTAGAATCATTAAGTTCTTAAATGTAGTGGTTATCATGATTTTTTAATTACTTTGAAATACCTCCTATATGGATGGTATATTTAACCCGTGATAAAAAACGCAGATAATGTCTGAAGTTTTTCATTTTCTATGCATTACAAAAGTGAAACTATGAACATAACATCTGCTGTCAAAAGCACACCTTAAATGAAAATCTACTTGTTTGTGTTACAAAAACTCCACTTTTAGTGTTGTAAAACCTTGTTGTTAAAGTAACAAGATGGATGATACTCCATGCTAGCAGATCTTTGTAACATTAAGCCAAATCACACTAATCCTGCTAGTACCAACATCAATAATAGCAAACACATTAACCACATGAACTGTGAATGTTTTTTATTACATTAATAGTGCGTAGGGCAGCTAACAGCACCACTTATTCTTCACCACGTTACTCAAAGGTCAAGCATAATACAGAAATGCAATCCTTTAAAGTTTTGCATGATGGGTCAGAACAAGAGAATGCAAAAGCAGCCAAAAATTTAATGTGCAGAAATTTAGTATCGTCTTGGAGGACCACCTCTTCCTCTGCCACGTCCTCGCCCTCTTCCTCTTCCACGACCCCGTCCTCCACGTCCACGATCTCGAAATCCACCTTTGGGAACTTTTGGTCCTTCATCAACCAACAAAGTATCAAGTGGAAGACTGTCTGGCAAGATGTAATACCTGATATTGTTTCCTCTTATACTCAGTGTATCAAGGTTAACAGGTTCACGATTCTTAACAGTCATTTTCACAGACTTCAAGTGAGTGTTCATGCAGATATCCACACCAGTAATAGTACCATGAACTTGAGTGCCATTTTTCAGTTCAATGGTCACAGTCTCGTGGCTGAGTTTCATTAAAAATCTAGCCAACTTCATCTTCAAAAAATTGTAAACAGAAAATATAGGCTAAAAACAATGCCTGTAAAAGAACAACAAGTAGTGAACTTTGTCAAACAAGAAAAGGAATGAAGATTGCATATTTCTTATAACCCACAGCAATGTGTGTTATTATATTGTTTTATAGAAGTTTACAACAGTATTTATGATGACACTGACCTTCAAAATGCCCTTTAATTCTACTCTGAACAAAGCAATGTCTTCACAAAAGCAAAACAAAAACTGCACAATGTTGCTATAAATTTGGATACACCCTTTGCTTCTGTTGTTGGTACAGATGTTGATGTGCTGCAATCAGGTTCTATTCCATCAGAGGATAAACTCGGTATGCTAAGGCAAAAAGCTAATGAACTTGATGCACCAATAGAGGATTATAAAATCAAAATTAAGGCAGTATACACATCCTCTGAATACGTGCAATTTTTTATCCTAAAGTCATTACCTTGGACCTTGTATGCAGACACTTGCAAGCCAACCCAGATTATGGGGTTGACTTTCACAACCCTGAGGTCATTGGCAGTGACTGCAGATTCTTGAATCTTTGTTGATTCAAGAACACAAACCAGAGCTGAATGCAAACATCCCGTCGATGCCTCTATGCATTTTTAACTTGTAACAGATCTTCATCCTTCACTCGTGACGTCACGCGCCATCACCATTGGCATGTATACAACTGAGTCATGTGACTACGTATGCTTCGCGCCACTACGTCACTACCGAAACAACCTTTTGCGTTTTTCATTTTTTTACAGCGCTTTTCTCCTGAATGACCAATAAGAACCTGCAGCAAGATCACTGCAGTTCCATTGCTATGCACTGATGATGATAACAGGAGTTATCGAAATGTTTGCAATATGTCATTTGTATTGTTTGCTTTGGCTGTGATATTGATCATAAGGCTATTCAGCACTTCTGCTTTTCGTGTACCTAAGTTAGTAAAAATATTTGACTAATTAGCTAAATATTTTGTTTATTTTAGATCATAGCTTTTGAACCAGAAACGCTAGAAAGTCAATCAAAGGCTCAAAAGACTCGGACTCGAGCCTAGTTTCCAATGAAAACTTCAGTGAAACACTTTGGCCTAGTTGTTGGGCCCTAGGCCAGGCAACATGAGCCAAAATGACCCTAAAACTACTTCACTTATGACGTCACTCACAAGAAATCCGCATCCCCCAACCAAAAAATGTTTTTTGAGTGCAATCTACTAGGCTGGCCAATCCGTTTGAGCCCTTGAACAGCTCTCTAGCGCAATCGGCGGAGGAGCTAGGGCATTGGTAAGGCAACCGAGAACTGTTGTTTTTTAGGCCGAAATCGAAGTACGAATATATCGTACGCCGGCTCTCAAAGTGTTTGAGAATGTCCCCAACAGTCTACAATCAACGTAGAAAACAATGACTAAACAGCATGTATGCATGATTCAGTATGGTGGATTGGCATCATTATGGAAGTGGATGAACTACTACATCAAGTTCTCCCTACTAGTCCCAATCAAATATTTTCAGATTATATTTGAATAAGGACTGATGATGCACTGCACAACACAAAACTAGTTACCCTGTTTAATGAACTGTGACTGATTTACTTGCCGCCATATTTGTGGCTTAGAACTTTGGAAAAATATATATGCTTACAAGTTTTAATCGTCGCAGAAAAATGCAAGCAGAAAGCAGGCAGATTCCTCAGAAACTTGCCGCCAGGCTGAAGTTTCTTTATTGTAAATATTTTCAGTGGCCATCATGAGAAGACGTTGGGTAATTTTAGCTCATAAATCCTGATTTTTTAAGTTTTTCAAGAAAGGGTAATGTGTAGAATGCACTACATTTGTGATAATGAAGCAAAAAACAAGATTTTAAAATTTTGGAAATATCTGTTATCGGTCCGTGAATGGCCGATATATTGGTATAGGCCCCAAAAAAGCTATTGGTCGATCTCTAATATCAACACTCCTTGCATGCAGATTTGTTCCACTAAACAAAAACGACAACAGCATGAGGCCAGTAGGCGTCAGTGAATGCCTACGGTGAATCATTGGCAAAAAAAATCACAGGACTGCTAAAGGAAGACATCATCCATGCAGTGGGAACACTGCAGACATGTGTGGGACTGGAATTAGGCATAGAAGCAGCAATACATGCTGTATGCAAAAGTTACAAAGAGGAAATAGTGAATGCCTAATGTTAGTGGACGCAGACAATGCTTTCAACAAACTCAACAGAAAAGTTAGTCTAGAAAGCATCAAAAGACTTGTTGCGATCGGAAAGCCCGAGTGGCATGTGCGCAAAGCTTTGCACTGTGGTAGCAAGCAATAATAGAGATCACACGCCACGATCACTCTGTTATTGCTTGTTCGCACTACGTATATAGGGTGTTTTTCTTTGCACACATTCCGTTCGTGGTGAACCACGCATTCCAGCGCAACACTAGCAGAGCGGTTGCAACAACATCCCCTCCATTTTACAACAAACCGAGCGATCGCACGTTCTTTGTGTGATAGCTGAACCTGGCACGACCTCCACATCCTGGTCACAGCACCATTTTGTTGCAATCAGAAAGCCTGAGCGGCATGTGCGCAAAGCTTCACACTGTGGCAGCAAGCAATGATAGGGATCATGCACCACGATCACTCTATTATTGCTTGTTTGCACTACGTATACAGGGTGTTTTTCTTTCCGCATATTCCGTTTGTGGTGAACTGCGCATTCCAGCGCAACACCAGCGCAGTGGTTGCAACAGACTGTGTCCCCCATGTACACATACCTACCCAACAGCTATAACACACCCACCATTCTTTATCTGAAAAATTGGAACCACACTGTCACAGGAGGGTGTGATGCAAGGGGACAATGCAGCTATGGCAATGTATGCCTTATCCACACGACCATTGATACAAGTACTGAAACTGCAAATGATGAAGTGAAACAGATATGGTATTCAAACAATAGCTCTGCAGTCGAGTCAATGGCAGGTGTGAAAAATGGTGGGAATACCTACAGGCCAAAGGACCAGACTTTCCGTATTGCCCATTGGAATGCCCAAAACCTGCAAAGACCATCCTCTTAACAAAAGACATACCCTTGTCCCTTCAACATCACTTGGTGACACCATGCATCTGGTTGGAAATAACTCATCAATGGAACTCACCCCATTATGGCCATGAGTAGTTTCTATTTCTTCATGATTATATGTATAAACATTGTTTTCTGCCCTTGATACTTGTAATAAAATGATATGTTTCTAATTGCATTGCTCTTTGCCTCACAATGCTTACTGCTGTTCACTTCCTTCACCTTTGTGCTTGCTTCAATTGTCCATCTGTATATGCCTAACTCTTCACCCATTGCTTGCCCACCATCATCTGTGTTATGTTGATGTACATTGTGAATGTACTATAAAACGATTAGTACTACAACACAATCGTTTTATATACTTCCTTTTTCACTGTATTGTTCTCTACCCTTGTTGTTTCTGGAAACATTTTTTGTCACCATGTTTGTGCTGCGCACTGTATTTTTTTGTTAACTTTGTGCCTGATTCTTTCCAATGATTTGGCTTGGTTTTCCGTATTTGGGTTTTTTTTATCTCTTTAGAAATTTTGTTTTGTTTGGATGGATATGGATCATTTTCAAAATCATTATATGCTTATTGGTAAATATATTTTTGTTATTTTCCTCTGTAAACTGATCTTATAACATCAAAAGCGTCATCTCTATTAGCAAAGCCAAACCAACAACAGTAGGAGCTGGACTGACAAAGCCTCGCATAGTAGGAATGGACACTTCCTACTTCATCAGCTACACTGTACTACTGCCATGAGCTCAGTGTTATATGTGACACAAAGCCAGATATAGTTTTCAAAGCCAGATTTGTTTTTTCAGTCTTTCGAAAGCAAAAACCAGATATGAGTACAATGTAAACAATGGATGTCTGTCAGCACGGATATAATTTACAGATGTGTGATGACCAGGCCAACCAATTTTTTGACCTAAAAACTTGACTTTATCATTTACAAATTTTGACTTTATTTTGACCTATACAAACTTTCTGCGTTTGCAACTGCAAAATAATTCAGCCTTGGGTGTTGAGGTTAATCCAGAAGTGTATTCATGCACTCTAAGCTTCAAAATTGAAAAATATTTGGTTGTTCAACTTCGGGGATGATATATTGATAAGTACATGAATAACTACAGTAGAGTCAAACCTGAGAACATCATAAAGCTGAAATACTATATGCATAATGGATTGAGCATTTACCAAAACAACTGCCATAAGACCACATTCCTCGCCTACCATGCTTATCCTACATAATATTCAATCGTCCAATAGTGGGCAAAACAACATTGTCAGAAATCGCAATAAACCCACTATTATTACAGAATTGCAACTAAACTTGCAAAAGCATATCAATATCTGTTGTTGTAGTTTCAACAAAATATCGTTATTTAAGAGAAAAAACCGCTGGGTCATTCTCTGTCACATGTCCCAGCCAGTCAACCCACCATCTCCGATTTTCCTCAAATTTCATAAGCAGATAGAACTTTTCATGCTGATTCCAAAAAACTAAATTTTATTGAAATTGGTTACGGTTTCGCAAAGTTATGGACCATACAAAATGACTACTTTTTGTGGTCAATGAAGCATAATGACTAGCAAGAAAATCATCAACTAACTTTGAAACTAAATCATTCTCACTGTAACAATTTAATTGTTGCAAAAACTTGACAAAAGGTTGTCGCAAGTATCTTTTCTTCAGTAGTGAAGAAACATTTTTTTAAATCCATGCATTTACCCCAATTTTGGGGAAAAGCAAATGGGTAGTCATCAAAATCACTCATGCGTGACATACATTTTGAACGGTGCTAACTTGGCGAGCACACATGCTATTGGCATGTGCAATACATCATCTGAAAGCTCTCACAGAGGAGATTTTAGTCTTAAAATGTCCTCATTGCTTATTTTATAAATAATCCCCAAAGGGATTTCTGGGTATTTCCCTAATTTTTCTGCCTTTTTTGGCCATAACTTTTGAACCAGAAATGCTAGAAAGCTGATCAACCCCTGTAAAGACTCGTAGAACAACCTGGTTTCCAATAAAATTAAGTCAATAAATTGGCTCTTGACATTGACGCCCAGGGCCTGATAATCTTATGCAAATATGCATAAACTTACTCCCATTATGATGTCACCAACAAAACAACAAATATCTAAAACTTTCCATTTTTGCTTTTTAAATTGAAACTGCAAGACTTTCCGCATCTGTTGAGTGTTTGAACAGCTCTCCTGCTCAATTGGCTGGCGAGTTATGGTCTTCAACCAATATGGCCAAGGTTACCTTTTGCCCAACTTGATTTTTCATCAAAATTTGGGTTTTTTAGAGCCATAATTTTAGATCCAGAAATGCTAAAGAGGCGATCATGGGCTCTAATGACTTGAATTATAGCCTAGTTTCCAATAAAATTTTGAGTCACAAAATTGGGTTATTGGTTTTCTGCCCAAGGCCCGATGACCTTGGACAAAATGCATGAACCCACCCTCATTATGACGTCACCCACAATAAAACCAAAACCCTAACTTCTCTAATTAAAAAAAAAAAAAACTACAAGACTTCCCGCATCTTTATAGGGTTTGAACAGCTCTCTTTCTCAATCGGCTGGCGTGTTATGGTTGTGCAAAGTTCAGCAAAAAAGTGGTGCACATGGCACTAAAAGGGTTAAAGTGTAATTACATTGAAATCTTAGGCAAAAACTTTGTGGGATATTTATTCAAAAGAAACAAAATAAGCAATGAGGATAATTTAAGACTAAAATCTCCTCAGCGAGAGCTTTCAGATGATGTATTGCACATGCCAATAGCACGTGTGCTCGTCGAGATATTACCATTCAAAATTTACACCACGCATGAGTGATTTTAATGACTACCCATTTCCTTTACCCCAAAATTGGGATAAGCACATGGATTTTTTGGAAATTCTCTTCGCAAGTGAAGATAAGATCCTTGAGACAACCTGCTGTCAAGTTTTTACAACAATTAAATGATTACAGTAAGCATGACATAGTTTTAAAGTTAGTTGATGCTTTTTTGCTGGTCGTTACACTTCATTGACCGCAAAAAGTAGTCATTTTGTATGGTCCATAACTTTGCAAAACCTTCACCAATTTCTAAAAAAATTATTTTTTTGGAATCAGCATGAAAAGTTCTATCCGCTTATGAAATTTGAGGAAAATCTGAGATGGTGGCTTGACTTTTCCAATTTTTTTGGTTCATTTGACATTGAATGACCCCGCTGCAAAAAAAGTTGGACCCAACGATAAATTTTGACCTAATGATAAATTGACTTTTTTTTGACCTAATAACCTGGATTCCCTCATGGTATGAGCATGAAATTTGGTGTGTGGACGTTTTATGAACTTTCAAAACAGCAGAAAAATTGACTTTATTTACTTCTGGTTGCCCTAGTGATGACAAAACCAGACTGGAAAAAGACTTTGTTACATAATAAATTTAAATACACAACAGAAAAAAACGTTTTTCATTGCAATTTAATACAATTTTCCACCAAACATGTAATCCTAAAAACTTGCAGTGTAACTTTCCAAACCTAAATTTCAGACCCACTGGATCTTTTTCTTACAAATGAAATAATCTTCGTGTGAGAGTTGGTGGCTAAAAGTAAGTCTAGGCTAGCAACAAATATTTTTACTACCATTGTGGTGTTTTTTCTCACCGTAAAATATCGGTTCATAACTCCGGCTACGTCATTTTATATCCGCTATTTACAGACATCCGTCTTTTACAGGGCACCTTAGATACGGTCATCCAGACACCTCTGTAGGTCTCCTAAGTATTAACTCTTCATCATGCATTGCTTGTCTACCATCATCTGTGTTGTTTGATATATATGATTTGACTGATTTGGGTTTGTCTTTGTTTCATTTTGCCATTCTGATATTTTTATGTTTCATTTTGCCATTCCGATATTTTTCTTGCCATTAATTTGTTTTACATCTACATCATGAAACAAACTCTTTCTCACTGGTGAAAAAATAATTACATCTTTTCTTTGAGTTAGCCTATAATTTTTAGGTTTATGTTGTTTTCCTTTGCTTTCTATCATAGTTACCCTTTGGATCAGTACCACAATCTATGGAAGTAGGCAACAGAATATCAATTCAATATGGTAAGAGTTGATAACCTAGGGCTCCAAGGACTTTCTAGCTTTAAAAATCCAAGCCACTTTCTCAACTAATCCCTTTAGCAACAAGCTTTATCAAAAGACCAGAATCAATCTGCATCAATATCTGTCCATCCTAAAACCTGTCAGATTGATAGTGTGCTACAGTAGCTAGGAGACACAGGCAGTAAAAGACCTAAAGGTTTGTCTTTGGAATCACTGAGTTAGAGGTTGCAGTTGCAGTCTCAGCTTGGTATGGGATATGTCAGTCATGGATACCTTTGCTCTACACTAGTTAGTATGGGATGCAACAGTTGTGGACATCTTTGCTTAGGCCCACAACAAAGCCAGTGCCAGACAGGCAGGCTTCACAGCAACAAAAGGCTGAGGCTGCAAAACCATGCCAAAAATACCATTAAACCATGAACTCCAAAGTATTGTAATTACCACTTTCAACCAATTGCAATTGAGACTACTGATGTGTTAATATTATCATGTGCAGCAAGTCCACCACCTCTTCTTTGAGTGGCCCTGCACAGGAACTTGTTGACATGTTAATGTTTAGCAACCCCAGTGGCTCCACCAGCACCTGTCCCCCAACAGTGGCTCCACCAGCACCTGTCCCCCAACAGTCACAGTGGCTCCACCAGCACCTGTCCCCCTCCCTGACTGTTGTCAGAGGAAACATTGACCATAATATTGGCCTGCGTACAAGTTTGATCTGATTTTTGCTGTTTTATAGTTGTTCTTTGGTTACTAACCAGCATCGCCGCCTGCCACTTGACCTTGTTTCATTGCCTATGTAGCTATTTGCCTTCCGAATCCTCATTCTTTCTGCAAGTTTCAGACAGTGTTGAGGGATAACGCTAAACAAAGGGCCTGACAGGCAGTGTTTCTAAATGAAAAACATGAATTTTGGGGGGCTGGCGGGCTACACATTAACTAAGGTGGGCCAGCTGGCTGCCCATTAATCTGGGCTGCAGAGAAGTGTGAGCCAGAAGGCTGCCTTTTTCTGCAGCCTGCCGGTCCGCTCCATTTCTGCAGCCTGCCGGACCACCCTTTTGTGCAGCCTGCAGGCCTGTCCTTCTGTCTTTGGTGCAGCCCAGCAAAAATTCATGTTTTTTATTTGGAAACACAACCCACCCAGCCCACCGCCCTCCAATTAATGTTATCCGTGCTAAGCTACTTTGCGCATTGGTTAACTACCTTGTCATTTGCACAGCTTATATGATGAGACTACAGCGTTGGGTTGTTCCACCCTGCTTCAAACCTCTCAGGAAGCCATAAGAAAAAGAAGCCTGCTGCACCGAGCAATGAAAATTAACTTCTTCACGCCAACAGTATTTATCACAAACCACTGCACGCGTATTTTGTATATATTGCATCACACCATTATGCCTTGTTACAATGCAAAACAGATGTCACTGTCAGCGGAAGGAGCTGCCTAGCATGTCACAGTTCTGTTTCCACATACGAAAACGCATGCCACGCCGCCCACCAGCAGATAGTCTGCTTGGTCAGGTACGCAATATCAAAGAAAAGGTCGACTAGAATTTACAATATTTGACGATTTCGCGAGCACTGCTAGTGCAACACATATGTAATCTCAATTTGCAACAGTACTCTTGAATTGAACAAACCAAATCAACATGGCAGTAATAGCAAAGGCTCACCCGTAGACGCGCATGCCGCCGTCAGAGTAATGAAGCATGACATCAGGGTTGCCAGATAGAAAAAAAAACTGTAGCCAACCTCACCAGTGGTTTACAAGATCCGGATTTTGAAGTCAAATCCGGAGGGATATTTGGATTTTTTTGGATTTGGATTGGGTTGGATATCGTTTCCCTTTCAACCGGATCCGGATTATCCAAATGATATAAAATGTGAACATGCAAAAAATCTTGACATGGAATAATAGTTGTATGAAGAAAAATTGCGATAGTTCATAATCATATTGTTAAAAATCTACTTGTCTAATTTCTCGCGATAGACTGCAATGTTCCCTTCTTCTCGGGATCCTAACTTTCAGACTGAGGACATCCCATTCTTAAGCAACATGTAGTTTGGAACTGCGTGAAGATGAGCATGATTGATTCTATAGTTTTGTTATGATGCAGCCCGTCGTTATTATATAATAATAATAATAATGATATTTTATTGCGGACTGGTGGTCCATATCACAGACACAAGAGCACAAAAAGTGGTTAGCTATACATCAGCGCACATTACAGAAACGGTGTTTGCACATGACCAACACTCGGAGGAGCAAAGCTGTTTATCCTCACCACAGCTGTATCGTCATTCACAAAAGCACAGAAAATGGATAAACCATACAGTAGGGCATTACACAACCGGTGTTAGTACGTGTCCAGCCTTGATAGGAGCAAGGCACTTTCCCAGCACTTCTTACTTTTTATGCTTGGTGTGTACACAGTGTCCACATATTTTTGCTACACAAAAGCAATACTGGTGAGACGCAGACTCCGAAACAATTCATGGACAACTACTGCATTTGGTCTCCATACAGGAGTTTTAAATAATTGAGGAAAAATGAAGATTTGTAAAAAGCATCAGACATTTGAAACGACTGAATAAAAAAGTTGGATGAAGATGTGCATCGTATAAAAAATCGATACAAGTTGTTTCTTAGCACGGCATCAAAGGTCGTGACACAATGGTTAACCTGGTGTGGGCGAACACTAACATTCCTGGGTATGTAATGCATAATTCGATAGGCATTGTTATATGCAGCACGTAATCGCTTCATGCTAGTCTGCGTGTATTTGCTCCACAATTGGCAAGCATACATTGGCATGCAATAGGCACGAAATAAAGAGTTTTTTACTGCAGTAGAGCACTGATCAAAAGTGCCTCTGAGTTTGTTTGCTGCACAGTATAGTGATTTTACTTGTCTCTGAATGTCAT
>Ga0210059_1011753_pt1 | contig 13344 bp, 10 predicted proteins | sample Ectturendosymbi2_FD_188042 | JGI IMG/M metagenome (GOLD analysis project Ga0210059, IMG submission 188042) | Ecteinascidia turbinata endosymbiont from Florida, USA - Sample 2 (SPAdes) (version 2) | ecosystem: Host-associated > Tunicates > Ascidians > Unclassified | place: Key West, Florida...
GCTGTGGAGATGATAAACTGCTTTGTTCCTCCCAGTGTTGGTCATGTGCTAACACCGTTTCTGTAATGTGTGCTGATGTACAGCAAAACACTTTTTGTGCTCTTGTGTCTGTGATATGGACAATGAGTCCGCAATAAAATAAAATATTAAAATATATATCAAATATCAAAACCAAACAGAGGTATGTAAATTTTATGCAGGACAGCTCGACGCTTCACACATCTACAGTCGACTAAATACATGAAATTCCATTTTCATTTAATAACAGATAAAATGTGGAAAGTGATGCACTGTAGTAACAAAAAACAGCCAGTTGAAAATCTGACAAGCTTATGGAGCTTCATAATGAAAGTAACGGCCAAAGAAAATGATTTGAACGACATGCAGCTTTCCTATAAACACTGGGTTTCCTCCGAGAACCGGTGAGCATTGGACTTCAAACGCATGTCAGCCACAAACGAAGATTTCGACTCAGAAGAACATTATATTTCAATGTTGTTTATTACATGTGAGTTATGATATTTTAGTTTCAGATGAGTCTGTTTACCTCTAGTGCCGTGTCGATTCCGTGATTGCCATAGTGATTTGTGCAAATCTTTTTTGTTTAAAATGAACTTTCTTTAAGTCTTAAATAACTCAGTGGCATACGAAGAAAATTATCATGGTAGGGGTTTCATTCAGTGGCATGGTGGCCATTTGTATTTGGTGTGCATTGTTTGTGACGTCACGATTTGACGTCACATTCCTGTTTCCAAACTGACGTTTTAGCGAAGTTTGACATAATATGCACACTATTCCACACACTCCCCTTAATTTATGTGTCATTGAACTGAATATAAACTAAGTGCTCCAGGATAGGGTGTCGGAGGAAAATATACTCAACCCTGCAACACAGTAGTTCATAACTGCAAAAATGTTAGGTTGCGCATTAAAACAGTGGAGTGAAACATACTCGTCACTGCCTCAGAGCAATTTACAACTGCAAAATGAGGCTACGCTAATGTCTTGTCAAATACGAGCAGTGGAGCAGAGAAAGTGTGCCACTGGAATGTCTGACACGCACCCCGGTTTGCAAGATGGGATCTTGTTAACTACATAAGAATTGAGAATGCGCATAAAGTACGCAAGAAAACTTCTGTTTTCTTGTTATATATAGAAATCCAGCAAACATTTGTTTTTTTCCCTGCATGTTCAGACATTATCAAATGCCTGAATACTTTTATTTTAGCAACTGCTGTTTTTGAGCTCATGCAACAGATTTATCATGGTACAGAAATTGGAAATATAACCAATGCGGTTAGCACACTTGCGCTGCTGAGCCATAGCTGACAAAACAAAGACAATTGTTTCGGATAAACTGAACTATCGTGCAACACAATCTTAAACATGCATAGTTGACGAAATGTCTGCAAAAAGCCGTTAGATGGTATCTGGATGCAGACGATCACCCAGATTCTCACCAAAACCTATTAATTACGTTTTGGCTCATTTACAATGTTGCTTGAAATTTGCATGCAAATTCATTCCGTGGTATTTGCATTGTGTCGACAAATTAACAAGCAGAAAGCGTGCGAAAATAATTAATCTCCTTTGCGCAGGTGATGAAGTTTTCGTGAAATATCAAGCTCAAGAAAGGTGGGGTTGAACCCCGAACCCCCCCTTGAGTACGCCCTTGGAATAAGTTGAATAGGAATAGAAAAGTGCAAAGTAAACAGATTTGAGCACTGAAATGCTGGTATAGTGTTTTAATTTGAACAACATTCCACATGATTTGGAGAGTTGTGTGAGTAACTTTTCAATTTGAGGTTTACAATTAAAGGTTATCATTACGTATAATGCCAAGATATTTTCAGCTGCTTAGTTTTGATATTGGGTGATGGTTAATTGAAACTGAAAAATTAATATTGTTACAGTTGTTCATGAGTATGAAATTTCTATTGGAATAATTGATACATAATTTGCTAGCACGATCTCCGTGATCAATTTTTTTGAGCTCATGGTTTACTGTTTTTTCTAAGATTTCATGGTTTTTCCCCTAAATATGCAGATTGATATCATCAGTATATAAAACAGCATTAAAGTTGGAGGCTTTCACGATGTCATTAATATATATAGAATAGTAAAGGCCCAACAACAGATCCTGGGGAACTCCACATGTTTATTCAAAAAAGAATATTTAGTGTCTCTTATTTTAGTACACTGAAACCTGTTGTCCAAGTAAGAAGCAAGTAGTTTTAGGGGTGTTCCTTTCACTCCAAAGTAAAACAATTTTTCAAGTAATATTTTAAGATCAACACAGTCAAAGCTAGTGTTTTTTTCACTCATAGTATTTTTCCACAAGATTCATAGTGTTTTTTGATTTCATCTAATGTTAAGAGTTCTTTATGGCTATCTAGTGTTTTTTATGAGTGAGCTGAACGTAATTAAGTTCACAATTTTGTGTATTTGTGACTGTAATTGAGACCTTCTGATTTAGCGCAATTGTAATTTGCTAAAAATTGTAGTTCTACCTATAAATCTTAAATTACACAAGACAATGTAATATGTTTTGACTTAAACCGCTGTGAAGTCACTTAGTCATCTCTAAAAGTTTCAGTGTCCTGTACAAACAAACACAAGCATTGCTGCTATCTTCCATTTTCGTTGTCTCTGGTTTACAATGATTTGCACAATGTCTATGGTTAGCATTGCAACACATTTTCTGCCCATTTTCACTGTGTGTAAGTTTGCTTTTGCAATCTAGTGTTTTTTGGTGAATCTAGCGCTTTTTTATCATGAAATCTAGTACTTTTCTGTAACAACAGAGTGGCAACACTGGTCGCAGTAGTGTTGTAACAATTGTTACATGTTAGTCAACATTGGTGTTGAATGTGTCTCTAACCTTGTGATTCTACCAGCTCCAATGCTTTGCAAAACGTTTTGTTTTGTCTGTTTTTATCGACCTGCGTTCTGCAGAGTGTGTGTGTTTATGCTATGGATGGACTACGTGTCTAGTCACAAACAAATAAATTAAATTATCCTTTAGGTCTTGTAATTACTAGATTTTGTACAAGTTATCCCTTGCAATCAGTAGACTTTGTTTTAGTTGGACCTGTCATATGACTCAGGGGCAGATCCGAGGGGTGATTACCTCCCTAAAACCTACGAAAGTAACTATTCACCATAATTTCATACAATTTGGAAAACAAAATTCACGAACAAAGGCCATTTTGTCATCCATTGTTTTGTCAGAGCAATGTTGTGGAGCACACTACATTTCTCTTGCAGTAGCAAAAGCTGTTGTGAGATTTAACTACTAAACATTACTGAAATCGCTCCCCCAAACCTTACTGGCTGGTTCTGCCCCTAATATGTTACAGTGTTTGCTCTCAAGTGTTCTTATCCTTTTGTTCATCTATGCGGACTTGATGGTGTTCAGCAGGTGATTATGGTCATCAACTTAGTGCAGTTCACGGATTTCATATCTTGCTTGTATAATTGGAGCACAGACCAAGAGATTTCTAACATTCAATTGTCGCTGGATTGAAAAGTTAATGTCAAACTGTTCAACAGAAATGGGTCAGATTTGAATCATTTATCCACAACAGTTTTTAATGACTGTAAGATAAAGAAAGACAAGTTGCAGACTGTAAGATAAAGAAAGACACGCAATTTTGAGTGAGTTTATGGCAGAAATTCTTGTTTTGGGGCCAAAACCTTCTCTGTTGGAAAAAACAGATTTTTTCGGCAAAAATATACTGTTTTCCCAAAATTTTCAGTCCCCTATGATTATATAAATTGTAAACCATAATTGAAAGATTTTGTGATTTTTATCATAACTTCTTAAAAAATCAGCCATTTTGGCCATTTTTTATTAAGATTTTGTCCATAAGCTATGGAAAATATATGGCAACCCAGGTGCAGTCATAGTTCAGAGTTTTGTGTAAGCATATGGTTAAAATAGGAAGCAATATTTATGAACAGATAGACAGCTGCTGACCTTCTTTGGAGATTTTAAATGAGTCTTTCGAAAAAATAGAAAATTAACGCTCAGTTCAAACAATTTTCAGATGTCTATTTAATTATGAAGTTTGAACTAATCAACTAGTGGATCAACACAGTCAGTTAACACTTTATACTGAAATAAGAACCTATAGTGTTGAAGAAGCAAATCTGATTTTCCGTGTCTCTTTTGCCTCATGAAGCAAACATTGTTCTGCAGCTATTTTCCCAGTAGCTAAGCACAATATTGTTTGAAGTGGTCTCATGGACCAGTTCAAAGCACGTGGCAAATCAGGAATATACTTAACTGTCAAGCTGTCTATAATATCTACAACGGCTTAGTCTGACATGCATGGACAAGTGTTGTCATAATTAAAGTGCAGGCTGGTTTTCAGTGGCTTTTGTCTGCATTGCCTGAGGTGTACGCTAAACCATATCCACAAACCTCAACATGGTATGTCTTTCTGTACATGGGCGTCGGAAGGTTTTTTTCCAGGGGGGGCCAGTAGGGGATTTTCCCAAAATTTATTCCAGGGGGGCCAAAAGTGGTGAAATTTGTTTTTTGCCCCTCGAAATTGATAAAACAACCCTTTTTTGCTAATAGATTCAAAATCCAGCGGGGGGCAAGGCCCCTCCTTGTCCTCTCCTTCCGACGCCCATGTTTCTGTGTTGTACCTATCACATAACCACATCAAACAATTGTGTTCAATCAAAGGCAAAATAGCCCAAGCATACATTTTACCTCATGAGGCAAAGTAGACACAACCTTTTTGATATGAGTTACTTAGAAGTTTTCAGAGTGTTAACAGTTGAGTCGGAGTTGGTGTCCAAACAGGAGCAGAGTCAGATTCTGAAAAATGTGACTCTGCTCATCTCGTCTTTTGGGTTGTATCAGTGCACACTCAGGGTTGCCATTAAAAAATGAAACGGAAACTAGTGATGCAAGAAAAAATCTGCTAAATCAAGTTTAAATGTGACAATTTTGAAATTTGGTTCAGAAAATCAATGAGACGTCCATGATTATTTTTGAAGTTTTTTTGTGATTTTCTCTTGATTGCAGAATTTGGAAAAAGGCATGTCATGATCAGTCTGACTGGGTTGTGCTGCACACCTAACTAGCACACCCTGGGGGTAAAAAAACTTTAAATTATTGATAAGAAAAAGTTTCAAAAGAATTGACGGCACAGAGGCATTCATTGAGACTTTGCTTTTAGTATAGTCAAATGGGGTACAAAAATATAGTCAAGTGGGGTAAAAAAAGAGTATAATGAAGTGGGTTTAAAAAAACCTTCAAATTATTAAAAAGAAAAAAGTTTCAAATGAATTGATGGCACAGAGGCATTGATTGAGACTTTGTTTTTAAAATTTGTAATTTGTTGCAACCCAAGTCCTCAAATAAGATTCGCATATTTGTTTGAAATTTGAATTTTATCAATTTTTATGCTGCATTAGAAGTACATACTGCTTTGGTAATGCATGTCTCTACATACCCATGCCAATAAAAAATTTGACTGAAAACTTTACATTTTGAGTTTTACGGGCTAGTACATTTTTAACCCAAATGGATGTATTTACTCTGGCAAAAAAAAACTAGCTGCTTTTTATCCCAGACAAGATTTTTTAAACCCATGTTTGCATTGTTTGTATGATCTTACTGTAAAACAGATAAAGTAAATTTCTCTATAGTACTGTTCTACAAAAAAACAAGAAACTTCATTTGTTTCTTGGCATGTCAGCTGTGTGTATTTGATTGCAATGATAGTTCAGAAGCAACTGCCAATTACCTTGTTGAGTCTAGAACAGAGATTCTTAAACTATTTTAGGTGCATCTCCTTTGGCATTAGTCATCGATATTAGCATCTCAGTTAACCTCACAATCAAATACAAAAAATAGTAAGAAACTTTATTTGCGATTAATGTGTTTTTTAAAAGTATATTGCTACCACACCCATGACCCTCTTGCAAATCTTTTATGCCCCTTAGTTTGAGAATCCAGAGCAAGGGTTGGGAACCTTTTTGGGCAGGGGTTGGGAAGCAGGGGTTGGGAACCTAAAATATTATATGAGTCTCACGGAAATACAATTAAAAATATGTAGGTTTCAAGGGAGCTATGAAACCTACATATTTTTAATTGTATTTCCGTGAGACTCATAATATTTTTCAACACATAATGCAAGTAACTTACTACTAACGTGTGCATTTTTAAGCAAAATCAACAATTTTGAACAATAGTAAATGGGCCATTCTCTGTCAACTGTCCCAGCCAGTCAACCTACCATCTCAGATTTCCACAAATTTCATAAGCAGATAGAACTTTTCATTCTGATTCCAAAAAACTAAATTTTATTGAAATTGGTTAAGGTTTCGCGAAGTTGTGGACCATACAAAATGACTACTTTTTGTGGTCAATGAAGCGTTACGACTAGCAAGAAAATCATCAACTAATTTAAAACGAAATCATTCTCACTGTAATCATTTAACTATTGCAAAAACTTGACAAAAGGTTGTCTCAAGTATCCTTTCTTCAGTAGTGAAGAAATATTTTTTAAAATCCATGCGCTTACCCCAATTTGGGGGTAAATAAAATGGGTAGTCATCAAAATCACTCATGCGTGACATAAATTTTGAACGGTGATAACTCGACGAGCACACATACTATTGGCATGTTCAATACATCATCAGAAAGCTTTCACTGAGGAGATTTTAGTCTATCCTCATTGCTTATTTTATAAATAATCCCCAAAGGGATTTCAGGTGATTTCCTTAATTTTTTTACCGTGTTTGGCCATAACTTTTGAACCAGAAATGCTAGAAAGCCAATCAACCCCTCTTAAGACTCGTACAAAAACTTGCTTTCCAATAAAATTTCAAGTCAAAAAATTGTCTCTTGATGTTGGCGCCCAGGGCCTGAAAATCTTATCCTAATATGCATTAACTTACTCCCATTATGATGTCACCAACAAAACAACAAATGTCTAAAACTTTCCAATTTTGTTTTTAAATTGAAACTACAAGACTTTCCGCATCTGTTGAGTGTTTGAACAGCTCTCCTGCTCAATTACCTGGCGAGTTATGACCTTCAGCCAATATGACCAAGGATACCTTTTGCCCGACTTTATTTTTCATCAAAATTTGGGTTTTTGAGCCATAATTTTAGATCCAGAAATGCTCAAAATTCGATTATGGGCTCTAATGACTTGAATTATAGCCTAGTTTCCAATAAAACTTTGAGTCAAAAAATTGGGTCATTCGTTTGACTCACAGGGCCCGGTGGCCTCGGAAAAATACATGAACCTACCCCCATTATGTCATCACCCACAAGAAAACCAAAGACTTAACTTCTCCAATTTAAAAAAATATATAAACTACAAGACTTTCCGCAGCTTTAGAGGGTTTGAAAAGCTCTCTTACTCAATCGGCTGGCGAGTTATGGTTGTGCAAATTTCAGCAAAAAAGTGGTGCACGTGTCACTAAAAGGGTTAAAGTGTAAGTACATTGAAATCTTAGCCAAAACTTTGTGGGATGTTTATTCAAAAGAAACGAAATAAGCAATGAAGATATTTCAAGACTAAAATCTCCTCAGTGAGAGCTTTTAGATGATGCATTGCACATGTGTGCTCGTCGAGATATTACCATTCAAAATTTGTTTCACGCATGAGTGATTTTGATGACTACCCATTTTCTTTACCCCCGAATTCGGGTAAGCGCATGGATTTTTTAAAAATTTTCTTCACAAGTGAAGATAAGATACCTGAGGCAACCTTTTGTCAAGTTTTTGCAATAGTTAAATGATTACAGTGAGAACGCTTCATTGACCACAAAAAGTAGTCATTTTGTATGGTCCATAACTTCGTGAAACCTTTCCAATTTTTTTGTTCAATTGACATAGAATGACCCAAATGTTTGAATTTTCTCTTTACTTACATGCTTCTTACTGGTAATGCGACTTCTGGTGCTGCATGGTGTTGCTGATGGCTTTGTAGGAAAATTGCAGAAAAAGTTTCATCCATAACTATTGTGTTAAGAAAATATCAAGCGAGTCAGCTGCCGTCATTAAAAGAACCACATCTGGCTCACGAGCCATAGGTTCCCGACCCTTGACCCAGGGTCTAGTCCAGAAAGTAATAAAACCGTGGTCATGAAGGTGCATCATAATTGCATTATTTAAACTGCATCACAATACTGTTGTGTGGAGAAAAATAATGGTAGGTTCAAAAGATTCTATGCTGGAATCACAACAGCGGGTTTACCTTTGAAGGGCCAGATCATAAAAAATAGTATTTGGTTGCATACAGCAAATGATAGAGCAAGATGCATTTAGTCAGATAAAAACAATGCAGAGATTTTTTTTACCAGGTGAAAACTGTTTTGGACACATGTACCTCAAGACAGTGAAACATCTCCAGAGGCTATTTTCAGGTCAAGAGACAGGCCAGCTTGAAATTTCACCCTCCAAAAAGGACAGTATTCATGCAAGGAAAAGTCATTACAGAAAAGTTCTTTTTGAAAGTATGAAGTGAGAAAAAGAAGAAAGGTATGTTGAAACAAAAAGTTGAATCAGATGAGGAACCTGTTTGTCGAACCAGTTACTAATATCCCAATGCACCACTAAATAATCAATTAAAGTTTCTTAAGTACTACGCATAATGGTAAAGCTGAAGACATAAAAATTAGTGAGAAGTAAATATGGTAAGTTTGTGCTGTTTTTTTACCAAGCCTTAAACCTACTACTGGGAACAACTTTAAAAAGTCTTCTTTGATGATGTCGATGATGAAACACCAACAAGTGTGGAAATGAACTTCTTGCACAAAATAGAGAGTACAACTAATACAAGTTGCTTGTTGTGGGATTGGCCCACTGTGAAAGACAAGGATATTCTCTTCTGCTGCATTATATAAGTATTGTTTTTATGGTCCAGACCAGTCAATACTTACAGATCCCGGCAGAGGAAATGCTTGTTTAAAGCTAGAGGATGGTGTCCAAAAAGTTTGCCAACCTCTGCAAATTTGGAAAAGAATACTGATGACCAGCTCAAGACTGCTTGAACTGAAGTGATCATTGTAATAGATCTGCTTTTGCATGAAAGCATGCTGCAAATAAATCATTGCAGGTGTACATTATGGTTAAAGTTAAACACTTGTGCAAAAATGTGTATTACTTTTAATGTACAGAACACAGTCAAAAATGGATGAAAGAGCTGTAGTTTTTTTTACCCAGAAAAAAATACTTTTTATAATTTTTCTTCGGGAATTAAGAAAACCAAAAAAAATTTATGTGACAATATAGGCCTACTTTGATATGGGATTACTTTTTATTAAAAGACCAAGAAAATACCTTCGCTTGTTTCAGAGATATTACAAACTTAAAATTTTTGTTTCTTTTACCCCATGTGACTAATGACTATTACACCCCATGGAAGTAATGTGGCGACGTGAATATGCCACATATAGGTCTAACGTTGAATTCATAGCAGCAATAGAAGAGTGAACCTGGTCGAATGGGGAATCTCTATTGCTGTTATGCTGAGGGCCATTGGTTTGACTTTCTCTTTGCTTGGTTCAAGGGGGCGCATAATTGTGGCTGTAACACCCAGATGTAATTCAACCAGTGTTCCCTCTAAGATTTTTGTAAGTCGGCTGGTGTTCAAAAAGTGCCATCAAGATCAAAAGAAACTTAGTCGCCCTTTGTAAATTTTCCTAAAATGAGTCCATTTTTACCGAAAAACCTTTCATAACCATTTTTGATGATTGACCAAGAAAAATAAAAAATAGTCTTCACTTTTTCCAACATGTACACACGCAACAATATCTGATAAACAAACGAAAAATCAGTCATCACAAAAGCAATAAATGAAATCAGCTGCATACAAACTTCTTAGCCAGATGTGAACCTTTTCTCTCAGACAGTGGTTGCCCTCATACGGTCCTGAATGACTGTTCTTGTCTTTGTTGTGCGTTGCTTACTGCCGCACTAAACCAGTTGTTTTCAACTGGTTGTACTTGTACCGCGACCTGTTATAGCAACCTACTCTAACCCAACAACTCCCATCAAAAACTTGAATAAAGCAAATGTAATACAGCTCTGTACATAAAATACTGTATCTTCTGGTGGCCCCTCTAAAAATGGTTCACGACCCCCAGGCTGAAAATCACTGCACTAAACCAACAATACAATTGAATCAGGCTGATGATCTGATGATACTGCACAATTTCTTTGCTTTCGGTCACAGCCGTTTCGGTCACGGGACTTTCGGTCTCGGTCGTTTTGGTCTCGAGACATTTTGGTCAGACTATGAAATCATGCAGAAATCTTACATGCTAACGTTTTATTGCAAACGTGCTTGAATCAACGAAAAGATTTTTTTAAACGAAATGAGAAGAAAAATCGCAAAGGTGCTCTAACACCAAAAATGTCTTTCGCTGCGAGATTCTCGTATTGCGCGACTATCGATTTCAATGCAATATTAAAATACTTTCCGAGGGGGTTATGATGATAAATTTTATATCAAAATCTTTGGAATTTATCCAGCTATTGATCTGTAAAAAAATCGCGGGGTTATTTTTGTTTAAACGAAATGAGAAGAAAAATCGCAAAGGTACTCTAACACCAAAAATGCGTTTCGCTGCCAGATTCTCGTGTTGCGCGATGGTAGTGCTTATATCTCCTGTAAAATGTCTTTTTCCAACTCTTTAGGTGTGCACCCTCTAGTTAGTTGCAGTGTTTCAGCAGGGAGCTCATCATCTAATACTTAATCCTTTGTTTATTTCTTACTGCGACATGAAGAAATGCCTCTTTCTGCACAGGTTTTTGCTTCTCTATTCATTGTCCTGAGAGCAAGTCAGCAGGGAGCAAGTATCACTGATTCTTGTCGCAGTTGAGATTGTGCCTCCTGTCGTTTCAGGTGAGTTACAAATGATGACATCAATGTTATATTGTGCTTTGCCGTTTAGATGAAACTTCTAAATTTTCTCACTCCCATCATGAAAATGTTTGTTGTAGGAGTGTGGTTGCTCGAAGCTCGCTTATATATTGCTTGTTGCATGCGTTGCCAACTAATTTTTGTTGAGTAATTGCTGATGTTTGTTGTGTTGGATGACTATCCATTACCATGCCTTCTTATAGTAAGGAAAGTTCTTTGCTCACTTACGCAAATGCAAAGCACTTTCTCCTGTTGAAGAAGGAAAGTTGCAGCAAAGCTGATATCAAGACGTTGATACTGAAATGTCGTAACAGTTCGTCTGCCTATAGTACTGTTTTGCGTGAACTCCAAGATTTGTCGAAAGACAGATTTCATAAACCTGTTAACGTATGTCCTATACCAGTGGTGCTCAAACTTTTTGGCTCGTGGGCCACATTTTCTTTCAGAAACCCTTCGCGTGCCACAAGAATTAATAATCTCAATAAAAACTCACTTAAAAGATTCAAGTGTTAAGTTTTCTTTACAATGAAAATTGCTTCGCAGGGCCATGGTTTGAGCACCACTGTACCATACGTTTCAGCAAGGATGTTTGGGACAGATGCATACTTAATCAGAAAGGTAGAGGTTTTACGGATTCTGCATGGAGGAACGAAGTGATTCGAAACTTACACTACTTGCTCATTCGGATTCAAACTGCATGTTGTGCGACTGACAGAATCAAAGCGACTTCACCTTCCATTGTTCAAATGCGAAGGTTATTGCACTTCATCCACGTACAATGTGCAGTTCAAGTTGCATATACAGTAAATGAAGATTTTCAAGGAAAAGTCTCATTTCAAGGTAAAATGCCTGTTAAGCTTATTACAATATGTCGTTTACGGTTATTTGTGGCCAAGACGCAAATTAACTCCTTGAAACGTGCATTTATATGCTTAGCTGAGTCGCGTACAAAGTGCTTGATCCATTTCATCGTTAATTTAAGGAAGATGGCCAACCTTGATCCTTCAATGTTTGCCACAGTGGTTCGCAATCGTTTTTGTCGGCATTCTCTTTCCCACCAATGCCGTCTTTCATTCAACCTTGTATGTATGTTGGTGCAGATCCCCAAACCCTCGTAATGTATTTATCTCTGCATTTAAAATGGTAACAGCAAAAATTCGCCCTTTCAAAATATTTAATTCCTTATCGTTTGTGATCCACCGATGTGAAGTTAAAGTAAAAAAAATTTCAACGACCCTACCACTAACGTACGGAGGGGGCCACTGTGCCATGGCCCCCCTCAGACCCTAAAAATAAAAAATGTATAAACAGTATTCGGCATTTTATACTGTCAGTATTCGGCAGTGTAAACCAAAATGTTCAATTTCAGGCGAATAACACTATTTTGTTTAGAAAAACGCCTCTCAAAGCCCAAAATGACTATACTTTCTAAAAATTTTGGGTAGCATGGCCCCTTTGGCCCCCCTGGCTACACCTATGCTTTTCCCCCCCTCGGAATTTTTTTGCGTACGCCACTGGACCTTACCAAATTCTTTCAACGTGTCTACTTGTGCTAGAAGTCCGTTCAATCGCACAATGCAAATGTCACCAACCAAATTATGCTTTGAGTCTTACGTTATCATTTGGTAACATGAGAGTCCACAGAAATTTTTCTGTCGAAATTTGCTTATTTTTTTCAGGTTTCTGACAATGCAATTAAATGGACGTTAACAAAACGCTTCACCCTTTCTACCCCATTAGTCTGTGATGGTTGAACCTGAATTTTCGATATTTTGTCTGAAATGTTTTCTACTTCGGCTATCAGAAATGCTTATTCTTCTCATAAACTGCCCAATACCCATTTTTTCGAGCACTTTTTGCTAATAAGCCATGATTTCAGAATAATCAACGGACAGAAGAGCATGCGCGTTGAGTGTTGTGCAGTGTCAGTCTCATACCGGCAAATGATCTGTCATTGCAACAATTCAAGAATTTTATCGAAACATAGGTGCTAACTTCACGTTTTCAAAAAATTTTTGTTCTTAGTCCCAATTTTCAGGGGTACAAATGCCCGTTTTGTCTCCCCCCCTGCGGACGGCCATGGTTAGTAACTTTTGCAAACAGATACAGAATCACTAACAGAAAGTTCGTGAAGCTAAGTCGTTGATTCTTCATATATTTGTACTGAACCTTTCAAATCGAATTACAACCTTCCAGGTAAACGTAAGTAACTATTACCTGCAAGTTGTAACTCCACCAATCTGATGATCAAAGCGCTTTCGCGTTTTGCAGCTAAACTTACAGGAACATCTTGATTTTCTGTTAAAAGTGATCGCTGTGCAACAAGGCTGTTACAGCAATAATAAAAAAGTAAGAAACTTTTCAAAACGCTGTGACCCAACATAAAAAACGTTTTCTTAAAAAATGTGAAATTTTAAGGACATTTTGTAAACTGTTTCTTCTA
>Ga0210059_1011754_pt1 | contig 13344 bp, 11 predicted proteins | sample Ectturendosymbi2_FD_188042 | JGI IMG/M metagenome (GOLD analysis project Ga0210059, IMG submission 188042) | Ecteinascidia turbinata endosymbiont from Florida, USA - Sample 2 (SPAdes) (version 2) | ecosystem: Host-associated > Tunicates > Ascidians > Unclassified | place: Key West, Florida...
CGTTTTCGAGTTTGCGCTGGGTAGAGGTGCAGGGTGTTAAGATGATAGACTTTTTTGATTAACAGGAGTTTTTGAAGCGGGCAGCACGGACGTGCAGATTGCTTGGCTCCTTTGAGTGTGCGTCTTCAAGTGCCTTGCTCAAGCGCACAGCAGCGATTACACAGGCAGGTTTAGGGAGTGAGATCATACTATCCGGAAACGCCGCTTTCAAAACATTGCGTTGCGTCATCGAAGTCGCGTACATATTTGCATCAGTAAAAGCAATTACCGCAAATTTTTTTGTCTGGGAGAAGACAACACGCAAGGAACTTCAACCCTTTGAGTTAACAAGCAAAGTAGCTACAGAATTTGCCCATAACGGCACCTCTAGGGGATTGCATGAAGAAAATTATTGCCGAATTGACATTATAAGCGAAATGAAATGCATATAAAATATGCCATCGAAACCAAACAAAATGCAACATTTAGGTTTCAGGCCCCATAAGGTTTCAGGCCCCATTCGGATTAAACTAAAAAGTTAGTTTCAGGGCAAGTTGTCTATTTTTAGGGCAAACTGTTATTTTCAGGGCAAACTTTTTCCGCCCCCCAGTAAAATGCATTCACGTACGCCTATGGTTTGTGGGGTTCAGCAATTTGATGATTGAAAACAAAATTTGAGAGTAACTTGAAACATATAACTCATTCTTGATATTTCTACATATTTTTTTAAACTTTTAAAAATTTTCGTTTTTTTTAGTTTTCATGTGAAGACGCCCTCGACTGCCGGCTAGCCTGAAAAACTAAGAAACGTGGTTGTCGAGTGAATATATATATGTGATTGGAATGAATGAATTAATTAAATGTTTGCTCTAAAAGTGTGGCGCCAAAGTTTTTCTTCCCAGTGTCCCACAATCCGCTACACAACAATTCGGTGCCCGGACATCTTACGTAATGTGATTGTTTCGAAATATGTTGCATTCCACCAAATTGACAAATTTATCTTGAAAACAAAGTTTTCTTATTAAAGACAAAATACATTTGAAACCGGATGAAATGGCTTCGCAGGCCGGATTGTGCCTGCAGGCCGTAGTTTGGAGAACCTTCTCTGAATACAGGGTCAAATCCAGTGAGCCAAAGTACCCCAGTATTTGTCTTAAAATCACGAATTTTTTACTTAAATACTTGTGGAGGAATTGTCCAACAGTTCTACACCTTCTTCTGCAGCCCCAATAAAAAATACTTTTTGTGAAGGACAGAGATGATCTTCGACCGCAGTCTACCATGTCATTGATCCGGTAGTTCGAGGTTGATATTGCCCCTCCATCCAAACTGTGATAAGAAGGACCCCGCATGAAATCATGGTAAATATTTACCTGACTAGGCATTTTTGCTGATTAAAGTGGATGCTTTCTGGTCCAGATTTGTGGAGCATTAGCCCAAATTTTTGACAAACCAAAACGTTTCTAGTTGCACTTGCACCTCTTCACGTCAAGCTCGTGCACCACTGTCTGAGAGACAGCCGATAGTCAGCGTGGATTTCGTAAACGTAATTTTTACTGGTACACTCAATATTTGCAGTCATGTCAAACGTCATTTCAACCAGAAAAGCTAACTAAGGGTGCTGCTATCATTTTGATAAATTGAAGGCATGAACATTTTTCTGGAAACCTAACGCAAGTACAAAAATATGTTTAGGTGTGATTGTGGTGAAGGCTTTTGTTATGAAGGAAAATAGTCGAAAACGTTGCACAACTTTGCAATATCTGTCCGGAATAAAGTTGTTCAGAGCGATTTCCGTTGAACTTATAATTATTGCTGGGCATTAAAAAGGCAGATGTCTCATCAGGCAGTGTTTGGTAATACAGTAGTTTTCGAAAAAGACTGTTTTTGTTAACGAACAATGAAGTGTCGGGCGGCACTTAGCCTTGCTACGCTACTGGCTCATTCGCACCGACGATTGTTGCGCAGCGTGTAAGCGTTTAGCAACTAGCGTTGTACATGTTTCGCCACTGGGTCGAAACCAGGGGCACAACTGGGCAATTGCCCTCACCAACATTTTCAAAACGTTTTGAAAGCACCAAAAACTCTTTTGGCCAAGTAACCAGTTGCAAATATTTTACCCCACAAACACATCAGCTGGTTGCGGCCGTTTTTCACTGGCCACATGACCATTGAGACCAATTCATGTGAGCCAGGCTTGCTCAAACTTTTTAGGGTTGCGGACCACTTTCAGAAGAGGAAATTTATTGCCGGCCACACACGTCTTTAAGAAACTTAAATACCAATCAAGTTCATTCACAATGTTTTGTTGTGCAATGTACATAATTTACGTAAGAATATGCAAATGAACATAATACATAAAAAGCAAGTTTATTTGCATAAAATCAATTAGATCAATAATTACCCGTTAATGAGCCACTTGACTTTGTTTTTCTCGAACTGGAAAATCTATGTCAGGTTCTAACGATGCTGTGGCTAAGCACATGCATTGCTCCAGGTGACCATCAGCGATAGAAGATCTAATCTTATTCTTAACGTGTTTCATTCGAGAAAACATCTTTTCGCAAACATATGTACTACCAAATAGAGAAATTATTCATATTGCATTCTTTTCCAACTTTTCAGATGTTACGTAGTCATGGGCGTCGGAAGGATTTTTTCCAGGGTGGCGAGCAGGGGACTTTCCCAGGGGTAAAATTGTTTCCAAGGGGGGTCTAATGTGGTGAAATTTGTTTTTTAACCCTAGAAATCGAAAAAACAACCTGCAGCGTGGATAGATTGAGGACTATTCAATGCAGTGTGCAGTGAACAGAAGCGAGGTTTCGGCATCAGTTACACCTAAAGTAGCATAGCAGAGTCGCAGGTTGGTGTGCACCGGCGTTTGGGCGTGTACCTGGTAGCAAGATGTAACAGCAGGCTAAAAACTTATTTTGCAGAATATTCCCAATGAACTCGTTAATTTTAATATTCGCACTGGATTTCCTCTGACTGTTCCTCAAAAGCTGACTTTTCAACCCAGCATTGATTTATGACTTTCTTGTCATAAGCGAAACACGCACTATTTCTGAATCTAACAAGATTCAGACAAATAGACAATAAGCAATATAATTCCCACACAGATCCCTGCACAGTCTACGTTAAAATTTTATATCATCATCACCTCAATATAACTTAATCCTTCGTTTATCACGTGTACTGTCAAATTCATCAACGAAATCATCTAAACCTGTTTTTCAGTTAGTACCCTTCTATTGAAAGTAGATCAAGTATCAGGGCCGGATTTAGCTGATGTGAGGCCCTAGGCTAATCCACTTGTGAGGCCCCCTCCCCACATTTACGAGGAAAAATTGGAAAAGCGTTAATTAATTTGCTAAAGCCGAAAATGACGATACAGATGCTCTAAAGTACGATCAATAAAAAATTCTATGTATTACTCTAGAGTGCCCCATGATCACTGCGTCTGTTGATACCTTCGACGCAAAAATTTCAATGACACGGAATTGTGGAAATTGTGATTGGCCGGCGGGAACAGGATTATCAATTTCCAGAGGTGAACCAACCAAAAACTCCATGGTTGAAATATTTGAAAAAACACATTGCCTACATTTTACATCTGCCTTTTCGTATCTGCGCTCATAAAAGAAAACCACACTGCACATATGTATGGCGGCGTAAAGATATTAAAGCACAACGTGGGGACCACATTTTGGCTCGTTTACCACGTCTGTGAAAATCTCACACACACGAGCAAAAAACGTCATGTAAAACGCACCCAACTAATTGAACCGCTAGGTTCACGACTCGTGTGTTTGTTACTTTTTCAGACTGAAAAGAATCGAACGCAACGAAACCGTCACGCGAAATGATGTGAGTTTCAAATCAGAACCGTCGCCAGAATGTCTTCCATTATGGGGTATTACATTGGCGCAGGGGGACTTGACATTCTGAAAATTTGATAAAATCTCCACTGATTTGTAGTTTTCATATTTCAGTTTGAGGGACTGAGAACCGAGCACTAATCTGAAGCATAAAACCCAAACGCACTTTTGTAATTTTCTTTCTGTTTCCCTATTTTTTATCTCTTTTGGAAAGAGTTCTGTGGTTGCCAATTGGCAAAGTGACTTTTGCTTGCTCTTCAAGATCACCAATATCTCTCATTATACAAACTTGTGCAAGTACTCGATAGCAATCTGATTTCTGAATGACTATCTGAAAGAAAATTAAAATGGAAAGAATCACATCTAAAAACACCATTAGGTCTTTACCTAATAGAAACGCCGACAAAACCACTGTATTTGTTCAGAAGAGCAACTATGTTCAGTTAAGGATACTGCTGTTAGCCCTAAACGTACAGCTCTTATCTGTAAGAGCCAGGGGGGAAACTTAGCTGAAGGGAGTCCACTGGCCAGCCCTACACTCTGAAAAAAGTTGAAAACTAATAGTGAATCCGGATGTGGATGGCTATACTAAAACCGGAAATCACCGGAAAACACTCCGAAACTCGCAAAATATAACAACTTACTGAAAACCAAACGAATAGTAAATACCAAAATACAAGCTAGGTGAGGACCTGGTTTTCACATTAGCTTGCCAGGGGGTGGTTCACACCCCTGCCCCGTCTGTTACGTCACTTATCCGGTGCATATCAATCCCGAACAGCCACAAGTTCTTTCGTATGATTCATTCGCAACAATCCGTACAATTCAGCAAAACGTAAGACGCAGCCAGCGTGCTTTGCGAATATCGACACAACAGTCGGCATGCGACTTGACTAACCGTCGTGTTGAGATTCATGGAAAGACTCTGGCGTTATCACCACAAAATCTGAATGGATGAATAAAACTAAATTTAATGAATTATTCTGATACAAATTTTTCATGGATATTCATAGAAATAATCATAAACCGGCAATGTGCTCTATGCGTATAGCCTACCACAGTTTGTTGGAGGCCTCCTTGGATCTTGAAGCTCTATGCTCAAGCTTATATAGCCTATTGGAAAACCCGGCCCTGATTTCAATGTTACCCAATCTTTCACTGGTCATGGAATTTCTGGGAAATGTTTTCACTAATATCATCTTTGAAAAACTTCTCTCGCATGAAGCGCTGGTGACGGGAAGAGTTACAGCTGCCAGCAACAATCAGACGCAGCTTTGTAACTAGCTATTAATGAAAAAACTTGTTCGGACGATATAGGTAGTTTCGACTCCTTGCGAAGCAAATTCTTGCCAACGTTATTTCATGTTTCAAATCATTTTCACTAAATAAATATGATATGAGGATTCTTTTAAGTGTTTTCCTAATAGAAATATTTGACCTCCTTGGAAACGAGCTGAATTACGCGAAAGAATTGCTTCTGACTCATCACAGAAAATCCGTAAAAAAATCCATGAAGCTGCAGGACTTTTTGGTAGAGTTAAAACTGCAGTCACGAACCACTTACCTAAGATGCCTCTAACTCGTATACACAAGGCAGCATAATGCAAAACAACAGCCAAAATAAATTCAGATAAATAAACTGAAAACAATTATTAATGTTTTCACAAATGTTTGGCTACTGGAACAAGCAACAATCTGCTGACAGTAATATCATCCGGTGGCGTTTCAAACTTAAATGCACAAAAGATCAATCTACCCATTTCTGCGACTGTTTCTTAGTTTATAAATTAAATTTTCAACACGAAGACCGCGGTCTGACGAAATTTCACGCTGGATCCGAGCAATCACTGGTTTGTGTCGTCATAATCAACTTTATTTACCCGAACGTCAAAAACAATAACGCGGCTTATCATGCATTTGGGAAATATTGAATGCAGGCTAGAGTTTTCCAAATTACTCTTTGAAATATTGCTGGCCGAAAGTTATCTACTGTATATGTCTACCAAATGTACTTAAACGGGAAATTAAGAAAAAAACTGGGTGGACAGAGCAGGGGACCAAGCAAAAATCTGGGGGGGACATGGCCAACCCAGACCCACCTTAGAATAGCCACTGGTAACACGACACAATTACACCTAACCGTCAGGGCACGCAGTCAACCCTCATTCTCCTAGTAAGACTTAATACAGTCCACAGGCAGGGCAATTGCGACCAATCACGCGGAACGAGCGTTTCCTTCCTGTGTAGAAACAGCACGTTGATGGCGGTTTAGTAAAAGCTTGTGGCAAGATGTTAGTGAGTGATGTTTCTTAGCTAAAACGCAACATTGAATTGTACGTTTCAAAGATATATTCGGCAAGCAAAAGAAAAGAAACCAACAGTGGTTGTTATCTGATAAAAACAGTAGGAAATAGAACCAGCCAAACAAACTGTCAAAGGTTGTAAAAAATGAACTTAGAAATAAAAGTAACTTTTTGAACTTCATCATTGCGGAAGCGAAGTTACAAGCTCTCGAAGGTTACCAAATCATTTTCAACAATTTCAAAACATTTCGACTGTAATGAGTGAGATTTAAAGCAAAAGAACTATGTTGTTAAGCGTTGAGTCTGGCTGCCAGATAGATCTGAAGCAATCAATGCTGGGCTACGAACATCACTCGCCTTCACAAAACTCGGCTACGAGGTCGAGCATTAGCTGGAGTCTACATGTGACGTTTGAATATAAATTTTGTTGCTTAATGACAACACTGCAGATTGGTATGCAAAAACGTGAACAAGATTCTAACTTAATCAAGAGCTTATTTGCATTCTTAACGAAAAAAGTACTGTCATTGCTTCTTTGACCGACCTCGGTTAGTTGCTTGATGACAGCTCATAAAGATGTTGCCACCGCAGTGCAGCAATGATCGGTTGGTTAAACGCCTGAAAGTGCTTGTAACGAAAGATGTGATCATGCTGAATTGTGCGAATACAAGCAAGGTTTTTACAAATATCACTGCAATAGCATGTTTGATGTGTCTCAAACTTACCTTTACAGGTGTAAATTTAGGCCCACTCAGAAACGTCTTTGCCCCAACTGATGTCTCAAGCTGCTTGCGAGACTATTTCCGTTACTTTATATTTAAGTTTTGGATAAAACAAGACGTGAAAAGATTTATTATGATTTTAACAAAAAATTTCATTCTTTGCGATATCAAAGACATAAATTATATCAAGGAATACATTGTGCAAGTCTCGGTTTAGGCATGCTATGGTGAAATATCGATATGTGCGTACCCATACATTGCAGAAAACATCAATCCACTTGTAGTATGTGTCTTCAGCGATACCAACATCATGCGAAGCGTATAGCACAAGTGTGTCATTTATTATCCATGTATGAACTTGTGGCGTCTTCTTTGACTTGTTGCATATAAAAAGCAAACAAGGATAAGAACAACTGTTGACATATAGCATGACAAACCTCGCAATGTCAATAGAAATTGAGTTTGGAGGTTTAATTTGCGTTTGGTCAATTAAAAAATGGCAGTTGTGTTTAATCTGCACACCAGAGAAGGACGCAAATAATTAATTCTAGTGCTGAAGTACGTCAAGCCCGCTTTCAGATTTCTCATGCACTGGATTCTGCAGTGAATTTCTCAAACATAAAACCAGGAAATTCAGGCAATAACCTTTGATTCGCTCAGTTTAGGGCCAAACGACTGCGATATTTTTCAAGCTTTGAGGTACTGTGATCCAAAACGCAACATTTCATGTACACATTATTTGTACATATCTCAAACTGTTGTGTCGTCTGCACATGACTGATCCATGCAATAAGTGATGACTAATGTAAACTGCAAACAGCAAATGTTGTTAAAATCATTCTACTATTTCTTTGGTGGAGGTAAGTATACATTGTGTTTGTTTGAACATGTTTAGCTCCTTCCGTTTTAATTGTTTTTTGGTTCATTTCAGCTCATGTCATGGGCTCTTTCGGAATGGAAAAATATGAAAGTGAAGACGTTTTCGGTGCATTTTTGAGTTTTTCAAAAATGGAAGTTTTTTTCAGATCGGAAACCTTTGTTTCAAATTCAGTCTTTACCACATAATTCTTTTCAAACGTTACAGGAATTTTTTAAACTGCTGTTTTCCTTTAAACAAAGTAATTCAGAATTGAAAATGTCTGCGACATGGAAGTGTTTCGATGGAATCCAGCGTGAGGAAATACCAGTATCAGACGTAAGAAATGAGTTTCGATTCCAAATATAAAAAACATTGCTTCCGTGACAGTTTGGTTGTGAAAAGTTTGTTCAATATCCTTGAAGTAAAAGGAATGTCATCAATGCAATCATCACTTATCAATTGCATTTCCAGAGATTTGCGTCAGGCTGTCTGTCAAGATGTTATGATTTATGAGCTTGTATTACGAAATTTCGATTGTAGTCTTGAGATTTTTTTTCAGCCTTTCAACTTTTCACCTGTAAGCTTTTCTTCCAATTTTCAGGACTGAGGATGCGTAATTTTACGTGAAATCGATTTCCTATTAAAAATTTGCTGATCGATTCCTTGCTTACACCCATCGTGGAAAGTACATACAGCATATTTTTGTCACTTTTCTATGTTTTCAAACTGCACAAAACGATATTAACAAAAGCTTAGTGTATGTTTTCAACAATTTGAAGATATTTTTCTAAATGATGCTCAGTTTTAACACAATACTTATATTATTGTTCTTGTTTGTCGTTTATTCAGGTTCCTTCTGAGATCGAACGATCCTCAACTACTGTGAAACAGCTTAAAGATTATTTCGAATTGAAGAACGAAATTTCAAGGCAAGTTCACAAAATAACTGCAATTATTGTCTGCTGATATGTACAGGATCTGCTGATGATGCAGATCAGGTGATTGCCAATGAATGGTGGCCTGCATGTTATGTGTGTTGAAAAAACGATACGAGTTATGTGAAATTGTTTTGAGAGGTTCTTTACACGTTTCAATAATACTCATTTGCTTAAGTTTTTGAAAGTATATTCTTTGAAATTTTTCATAAACAAATACCAATCCACGAAATATCAAAGAAAACACGTATGACACAAATTGCTTAAAATTCTTTCGGTCCAGGAAAACGAAAAAGAACTATTGTGGATTATCAAACACGCGTAAAAATTTGAAACTGATGCCAGTTGACAAAAATGTGCAGTGAGACATACACGTAATATTGGAATAAGTATATAACTGACTGAAGATAAATACGTTGAAATTCCGAGAACAACGTTCTTTACCGACTTGTTCATTTCAACCGTTTTCAGTTGTTCGTTTTCAAGCCCTGCAATTGCAGAAGGCGATGAAAAGAATTCAACGGCGGGCTCAAGAGTTCCAGGTATGAGTTCAAAACACCGATTTGCTTTTCTATGATATTTTCAAAAACAATGAAGCATTTACGAGGAATTCTTGTTATTCCTACATCTTTTTTTGGAAATGTTTGAAAAAAGAAAAGTTGCATTATGATAAAAAAACCAAATCATCATTGGCAAATAAGAGCACCTAATGCGGCATAGACGTTACCATGGAACGGCGTCAGCAACATATGCAACATATGCTTTCTCTGTCATAAATATCCTATGTACAAAATATACATCCATAGCCCGAGGAAAAAGCACCCGCTGGCTGTTGTGGACCATGGTTAAAAAGGGGCAACGTTGATGAATTCACGTTGGTTGTGACCATTTTTGCATAGATTAATATAAATTTTTTCAGGAAAATCAAGTTGCAGATTAGTGGCGTAGCTAGACATTTCAGCAACAGTGAGAAACGTAGCTGAAGGAGGCACACTTACCAACACTTTTGGAATTGAGAAATGATAGAGTATCCTAATGTGGATATCTGTACGGTACCAACAGCAAACATACCAAAAAGCTTCCAAAAAAGGCAAAACACTACAACCTACTGAAAACCATAAGAATACTGAATACCGAAATGCAAACCAAATGGTGCCCGGATTTTATATTTAGCAAAGCAGGAGGCTCGCACCCATGTATCCCCGTCAGATACTCGATTGCTGCAGACCTGTGTTGTATCCACTCACTGTGCAACCATATAATAGCCGGTTTCCAGGGCATACTTTTCCAGGGTTTTGCAGGGCATAATTCCAGGGCAAACTCTCCAGCAGTGTTGCGTTGATTGTGGGATTCACCACGAACGGGATGCGTGTGAAGAACAACACCATACATATACGTGGCGCTAACAAGCAATAATAGAGTGATATTGGCATGTGAACTCCATCGTTCCTTGTTGCCACAGTGCGAAGCTTTGCGCATATGCCGCTTGGTATCTCCGATCGCAACAGTATCCTCTCAATGTGTACGACCATGCAAAATCATATTCGAAGCCTGCACCTGTAATATCCGGTGCATCTTGTGCCAGGGTTGTCGAATAAAATACAACACCTTTCACCAATACAAAATCCAGTTGTTTAAGCAATAACACTCTATGCCAGTGGTCGGCAAACTGTGGGCCTCTGTCCAATTTTGGGCCATTCAGCACTTTTTACTGGCCCTCGCAGCACTCATTGTTGTGGGTCGCATGGTATGTAGGAACTAAAGTGCTGCGCAGGTTGCATTGGATAAAACATAGTGTAATGCAGTGTTTCCCAAACTTATTTTATCTAGTGCCCCTTTTTTTAAAAAAACAAATGTCTATCACCCCCTACCATGTCTACCACTCATATCAACACAATTTTTTCTAATTGTATATTTGGGATGTTTGAAAATGATTAAAACAAGAATGAGCGCAAAGATGCATTTCACTATAAAACTTAATTTAGTAAATTTGACTCATTTAACAGTTGGAAACTGTTAGAGTTAATGATTTGGAAACTGTTAGTGTCCATGAAGGGCTCGATTTTGGTTGAACAGCATTAAACTTGGACAAGAAGGTGAAGATTGCTGATTTGGCTTCAATGAGGTTAAAACCATTCCCCTTCCCCTATAATTTCAAATTAACTTCATTGAACTTCGTGAAGATATCTGTGGAGTGTGACAGCCAAGATACTGTATCTATGACGTACTTTGACAGTCACCTTCTGTGTGCAGCAACAGGCGTGCAAACTCTCTTCATCATTATCCGAATGTACCACATTGCCTAAACTTAGCAGAACACTTCTAAACCCTTTGGTGTCCTTTGATCAATTAATCCATTAATACTCTGACACATATTTTTTATTTAGTAGCCTAAATTTTGAGTTCGCAGCAGTGCAGGATTGAATTTAATCTGCATATTTTAAAAGTTTTTGAACTTAACCGTGACACTTGCAATCGTCCACTGACTTCTGTTTTCCAGAATCTTTTCGATTCCCTTTAGGTAACTTATTCTTGTTTACATCTAACACTATCTGTAAAACATATAAATTGCATTCCTGGTTTGGAATTGAACTCGTACAAGGTTATTATTATATTCGTGATCATTAAACCACTCCATCCAAAATTAGCTCACGTTTTTGGTTACAGGCTGAGTCTAAGTGCAAGCGTGCGTTGTTATATTATCAAAGCTCGACGTGACACGACAGGATTGCACCAGTCGGGCTACCGCCTGTAGCAAGATTGTCGTTAAATAAGTAAATACATGAATAAATAAATGAGTAAACAAATGCATTCGTGCATTCTGACATCTGACCGGTGATAGTCATTGTAACGAAACGGGCATTGCTAAGTAGCAGTTTTCCCGTGCCAAGAAGTACAGCTGACGAAAATTCCAATCATAATCATTTAATCATAGAGGAGAACAGTTTTACTGTGCAGCTTACCTTTAGTGATGGAAACTTCAGTTCATTAATTTATCTCCTAGCATTTCACCTCCGTTTTGTTTCCAAAACGCTAAGTTTTCATTTACAAATAACATGCATACATGTTTGTTGATCATACGGTTTTCATGACATTTGGTCACTCAAAGTTAGGAAGACAACAGAAATGTAATTATTAACTGGATATCCTATCGCCCCAACCGCCCATTTCTGCTTCACTGTGCCCCAATCGCCCGTTTCTGCTTCACCGCCCCCCTAGAGTTTCACACCGCCCCCAGAGGGGAGGTACCGCCCACAATGGGAACCACTGGTCAAATGGAACACCTATGGAACAATATGATTGTGTGACGTTAACATCTCATTGATTTTGTCATTAAACGGTTTATGACATTTACATAACACTGTTATGTTCCAGATACACAAAGACAACATACATTAGAAACTGGTCCTTCAAAATAAGTACAGGCCTTTAATTACGACTGAATTGATGATTGTTCCAATCATAACGAAAGTTTGCCGATCACTGCTGTACGCAATGCCTTCGAGGGGAGCTTCAGCAAGATTAATATGATCAAAACATTTCACCGAGCAAGCATGAATTATGAAAGGCTAACAATCGCTGGAATGATATGTATTGAAAGTTACATTGCAAAACTTATGATTGGAAATAACTGAGAGGACAAAAACATTTCTATCCCTGAAAACTCGGAAAAAGTCTTTTTCCTATCTTAAAATATACCTAATGCTAAAAGCTGATTACGTTATAGTTTGCGTTGATGCTCACGAACTCGCCAGAAATTTTTCAATGGAGGGGATCTACGCAGTGGCGTGCAGAGGTCTGATGTGGCCGGGGCGACTGATTGATTCGATGACCCCCTTTCAAATTCTAGTGTTGAACAGTGGCGCATGCTGGTCATTGTTACTGAATATACACTGTTTTTGACGTCATAGTATGATGTCATTTTCACTTTTGGAAACAAACGTTTTGGCGAAGTCTGTTGACACAACATTCATATTCAGGAACGCCTGAGCAGTGGCAAGGGGAGCAGTAAAAGAATTTAGGGCCATGGAAACTTAGAAAAAACAAAAAAATCGTTACCAATGATGTTTGTTTCTGTTCAACAACAATGTTGACCACAAAGATGATAACAAATTTATGCAAAATCATTCTGAATTTTCAGGGTGCCCGAATAGCTGCAATAAATATGTTTCAACTCGATCTTGATAAAACATGATATTATTTATGATAATGTTATGATAAAGCACCTCCGCCCCCGTTGTCCCCCTTTTGAAAGGGCAAAGGGGCAATGCTCCCGCCATGTTTCCATTCTCTGGCGTCCCTGTGCATATTGTTCTGCACGCAATAACTTTACTCGTTGTTGTAGGGTACAATGTGTCAATGCAATGAACATATATTACCAGCGGTCTCTTAACACAGAGCAGTTCATAACTGCAAATATATCAGACAACGTTTTAAAACAGGGGAGTAGAACTCAGTGCTACGTCAGCGCGGTTCACAACTGCAAAAATACAAGGCTGCGCGAATGTCTCGTTGAATAGCAATCGATCAGAACGCATAGGGCTGGGTTGGACACCCAGGGTTGACAGCTTGAATCTTGGAAATTACACAAGAATTGAGAATGCGCATAAAGTACGCAAGAAAACTTTCGTTTTTCATTGTGTAGCTGTTTTATGTACAATTACTAAG
>Ga0210059_1011755_pt1 | contig 13343 bp, 12 predicted proteins | sample Ectturendosymbi2_FD_188042 | JGI IMG/M metagenome (GOLD analysis project Ga0210059, IMG submission 188042) | Ecteinascidia turbinata endosymbiont from Florida, USA - Sample 2 (SPAdes) (version 2) | ecosystem: Host-associated > Tunicates > Ascidians > Unclassified | place: Key West, Florida...
TCAAATCAAGGGAGTACTTTTACGCAACACATGTTTGTCTGTTTATGGATTCGCTTGCACGCTTGATTTGAAGTCAGACCAGTGCTCTTCAACCTTTTTAAGGGCGGCAATGGCTCAGTGGTGAAGTGTCCGCCTCCCAATTGGATGGTTGGCTGTTTGATCCACGGCCACTGAGAGAATTGCCGTAGCGCTTGTTGGGCAAGAGCGTTCACCTCAATCGCCCCAGCTGGGGGCAAATTTCAGGCTTCGACCTGCCGCTAACTGTCGTCACCAAAAATAAAATTAAAACTTTTTGTCATTGTGGAACACCTGATATACTTTTGCGTTTGTCATAGAACCCCCATGAACAAAAATTTTGAAAACACGAATTACTTGTAAGAATCAAATCATTCGTTATCAGACTTTTCAACAAATAAACAGTTATTACAGAAGTTAAAAATCAAAAAAATTAATTACTCGGTTGTTCTTGCATTTCTGGAATGTATCTGCTACAGCTACATTCAGAATTTGGTCATCCGGCAAAGAGAACCCGTATCTCAAATATGTGTCGTCCCATTTTCCAACTTTGGCAATTGAATTACCTTTGGTCCTCCTCGGATTAGGTGCCTCTTACATTTCAGCTACATTGCTCACTACCGTCCACACCTTCGCTGATGTTACTATTTTGCTTCACATAAGAAAATATGATATTTTGCTTCATCTGGCTTGAATAAATAGTAAAAAGTTGGGTCTCACACTGTTATTACTTTATTTCTATAAAGGTTGAACAGCAGCTCTAGTCTGTGGCTGAATCAAATCTCTAGGATCTCTACTAGACTCAGGCTGAGTCTACTTTCTACTCAGTCTACTCCATTGTGAACTGTACATCGGCAATATCGTATTTATGTTGCAACAATAAGGTTCTTATTTGCACAACAATGAACAAGTGACGCAACAACTCTCAATATTTTTTGTTCCACTATCTACACTTAACCTCCTGTATAACTAACTGGTCTCATTGGAGTCTGAATGAGGCGCGGTGATCTAAAAAATTTCTTAATGACGCATCAACATACTGAAACAAGAAATCATTTCCCGTGAACAAAACGAGGAACCCTCACGGAACCCCACTATGTTTTGCGGAACCCCTGTTGAAGAGCACTGAGTTAGACTATCGCGAATCCTAGAAATTGCTAAGGACTGCAGTAGCCACGACAAATGAAAACCTCCCGTCACAGTACATGAAAACATCTTGTGAGTTGGTTTAATACGCATTATAATGTAGCACTATGTGTGATGGTCGGAACTGCGCGATACTGCTGAGGCAATGTTACAAAATGTTTTTTTTGTAGAGATAGACCGATTATATCGGCCTGGCCGATGTATCGGTCCATATTTAAGTTTTACCGATATATCGGTATCGCACAAAACGGACGATTTTATCGGCCTGAGTAGGTGTTGACAAAACACTGTTATATTCCTCACACATCCAGTCAACTTGCGCAAGAAAACAACGAACCAAGTCAAGACAGTAGCAACGCTAGCAGGTGCTTTTTCATAAACAAGCGGACAAGATGAACCATGGAGCACGCGTCGGCCGTCGCAGCCGAAACAAAAGCATCATCATTAATCAGATTAATTAAAAATCATAACAAAATATTGAAATTGCTGCAATTTGAAAAATTTTTGCTCATAAATCCTGTATTTTGAAGTTTTTGAAAAAAGGTAAAACATAGAATGCACTATATTTTTGGAAATGAAGCAGAAAATAAGATTTAAAAATTTTGGAAATATCGGTTGTCGGCTATGGATCAATGAATGGACGATATATCGGTATCAGTCCCAAAAAAGCCATATCGGTCGACCTCTAAGTAATAACATTGCTGTTTTCTTTTTCTCTTTCGAGTGCCTCTGGTAATTTGTTACCAAAACATTGTTAACTGACATTCTGCAACTCTGTTTCATCTTAACCTGATGGACTACCCGTTTGGATGAATTCCATAACTGTTGTTCAAGTCATTTTCATCTTATGTCATGTATATAATTTAACATCTTCGTAATTACTCTTTGCTGTCATGCTTTGCGTCATTTGTAGATTTTATCGCTGTTATTGTAATATGTTCGTAATTTATCACAATCTGCTATTTAATTTGTAATTTACGTAATTATTCTATTTGTTTATGTGGCGTGCATACTGAAGGAAAAAATGCGCTGTCATCACTCATGTCTTTCAACTGTGGTTTGAGTAATGCAAAAATATCGGCATCGGTCATGAACAATGAAAAACATCAGTGTCGGCCCAAAAAATCCTTACCGGTCAAGCTCCAGTTAAAACAAAACACATCAGAATGCTTTGCGGTAAAATGTGTTAAGAAGCAGTGTTTCATGTTGCTTTAAATAAATTTTCACACTTTTGCGAAGCTAACGACGCCTTAAAAACTTGTGAATGAAACAGAAAGCAAGTTGTTCTGAGAGGATGTTGCCTTTCTCAAATAATTCGCTTTGTGACTGTATTCACTTTTTTTCAAATGTGCCCCATGCATGCAGGCCGACTGCTGATTGGTGTCAACAGTGGAATCAACATGGTCGTTGCTCCCATGTACCTCACCGAATGCGCCCCTGTTGAATACCGAGGAGTGTTTGGTACATTGGGACAGTTTGGTGTGGTGACATCTATGCTCCTCTCGCAAGTAATCCGCCGTTTGTTTCATGTTTTTTATGCCAGACCTCTATTACGTTTATGCAGTCATCAATTGTTTGTTTGTTAAGGTGCTCGGCCTCCAGTGGCTCTTGGGAACTAAAGCACTTTGGCCTTTACTGCTCGGTCTCACTGGAGTTTTTGTTCTCTATCAAGTTCTCGTCCTGCCTGCCTGCCCTGACAGTCCAAGGTATATCGACGCGGTTGTGCAGAAGGTTGTAGAAGCTTCAGAACGATAGTACGCGTTGTCGAGGCTTCGGCTTGAGCAAAAACCCCTGCTATTGTTACACTGTTACGAAGCGCTGCAGCGGTTACGAAGTAGATTTCGCTAAGCACTGTCATTGGTATAATGAAGTTACGACGGCTCGCACCCTGCTCGAGTTTGCGCTTAATTTAACAGGCAGTGAATGTATAATTGGTCCAGTTTTTCTTTTTTACGTAAAACTCCTGATGTTTTAGCGATGTTCCGAAAAATGCAGGTTCTCAGCAAATTTGAATTTTGTAAATTCGGACTCAATTTGATTTTAATTCAAAAGATACCATTCTTGTCTTGTCAGAGGTAAATTAAAGCAACCTCATCTGGTGCTTTATTGAAAAGTTATTGCTACTGTTTCTCGCTGTTAGGTCCTGTATTGTTGAACTGTTTATCTCGTTTCAAATAACCTCTGTACCGTGTGCTGTCAATTTCTGAAGGAATCAGGTCAAAGACATCTTCTGCCTGCTTGGAAAAACATCTACAATTTTTGTGTAATTATGAAACAAAATCAGCCAAATACTGTACTTCCAGATTTGTTGGTTTTGATATATAGCATTTTGATGCAGGTGGGGCAAAAAGGACCAAACAAATGTTTTAGAAGAAAGTTTACCCCTAAACTTTAAATCTCGTGAACCGTTTTTTGGTTGCGATGCTCTGCAAACGATTGTTGTGTAACGGTGTAACATGCTTTGTAGTAGCATCGTACCGAGTTTGGCAATCACCGATGCACACGTTTAATAAGCAGTTGCTGTGTGTGGTGATAAAGTGTATCAACGAGGTAGTTCATGATAATACTAATGTAGCGTTTGGTGACTCTGCACTGAATCGGTTCTGGAATTGTGGTGGCGTGTTTCTATGAAACGAAACCTTCACAGCTGTTCGGCAGTGGTGCTTTCCTGTGAATTCGGAGTAACTTCCTTTTCCAGCCGATATGGCGTATCAAGTGCTTTTTCTCTGAATATTTCTTTCCAGCTTGTGGATGGACCGAATGGTCCACAGTTAGCTGCCACGCTCTGTTGTACTGCTTCCTGGCGTTTGTTGCTCTTTCTTGAAACTGGGCTGCGGCAGTTGCTCTGGCAGTGGGAAGATTGAATTACCGCCCGGCTGTTTCTTTTTTAGTGAATAACATCTGCTTAAAAAAATTCTGAAAACCTACTTCTTTTTACATGGAATGATTAATAATTCGGTAGAAAGTTTGATAATTTTATGTTTTTTCAATATTTAAATTATGTATTTTGGAAACGTTGCTCGTGTTAATTAAATACCAATTTTTTTGCATAACATTTATTCATTTCAAATGGGCATACTTATTCAAATACGGTCTTAGAGGGGGGGACGTGGTTGTATCAGTTTTTCTTGTCTTCGTTTGCGCCTGTCTTCGTCCTGTTGTTTCCTGGGTGTCTCGAATGACTCTACACCATCCCTGATTTTCTCCAAGCTGCTCTGTCATTGGCAAGCTGTTCCCAAGACTGTGGGTTAATGCCAGCTTGTTTCAAATAGCATTTTAGCTGGTCTTTATAACGTAGCTTTGGTCTTCCATGGGGTCTTATTCCTTCATCAAGTTCGCCGTAGAGCACGATTCTAGGCAGTTGGAGGGGTCCATCCTTACGACATGTCCTGCCCAGCGGAGACGGTGTTGCAGGCAGTAGCGTAGTCAGCCCAAAAATTTTGGGGGGGGACAAAATGTTTGATTTTAGGCGAATACACTATTTTGTTTGTGATACCGCCCCCAAAGCAAAAAATTCCTACATGTTCTAAAAATTTGGGGGTGGCATGGTCTCATAGGCCCCTGGCTACGCCTATGGTTACAGGATGTGGCTTCCACACTAGGCAGCCAATCACGCTTGACGATTTCATTGTTTGAAAGCCGCAGCTCCCATCGAGTGTTCAGCAGTTGCCTTAACTTTCTCTGTTGGAAGCTCTCAAGGCGTTCGATGTCACGACGGTACAAGGTCCAAGTTTCACGGCATAGAGAAGGGTAGAAAGAACGACGGCCCGGAAAACCATGATATTGGTGCGGATGGACATCATGGTTGTTGAAGACGCGATGGCTAATGTGGACAGTGTGCAGCTTTTATGCGATTTTCAATGTCCTTGGCACACGTCGTAGTTTTTGAGAGAATGCTGCCAAGATATGGGAAGTAATCCACTTGACGCAGTTGCTCTCCATTTATGTCGACATTGGTCCTTGAGGACGTTTGTCCAGATGGCGGTTGGTTAAATACCTTGGTTTTGTCAGTGTTTACTTCCATTCCAAAATGTTGGTAAGAGACGTTACCCATGGTAGCTCTCCTATGAAGGTCGTCAGTGTTCTGAGCTGGGGGTAGCATTGTCATTGGCAAATTGCAGCTCATGGGTTGTGATAGTAGAGGTTTTTGATTTTGCACGGAAGCGAGCAAGATTAGAAATCCCTCCATCCGTACGGTATCGTAGGTTAATGCCAGGACTTGTTGGTGGGACTTCATTTAGCATTGCAGCCACATATAATGAAAAGCAAGTTGGGTCCAAGACACATCCTTTCTTGAGACTACCAGTAATTGGAAAAGGTTCTGACAGAATGCTTTGGTGGCAAACTCTACCAACCATGCCATCATGGAGGGCATGGATCAGGGTGACAAAGTCTTCTGGACATCCAAAACGAGCAAGCACAGCCCACATAGCAGGTCAAGGAACTTTGTCAAAGGCTTTCTTGAGGTCCCAGAAGATGAACATGAGTTGTTCTTGATTCTTTTCTTGGAGTTGCCGAGCACAGAAGATCATATCTACAGTACCGCGAGATGGTCTAAAGCAATAGTTTTGCATACATGTGCTTCTTTGCTATCAATTCCTTCAAAATCTGCTCTGCCCAGTTTGCAAAATTTTGCATAAATGCATGCATAATCTTTGTGATGAAATGTACAGCAAATCAGTCCCGCAAGGCCATAAGTTTATTGAAACACCAAGTTATTTTTTATGAACAGCTGCCTACGAGTTAGGACGGTGAGCTAGTATTAGTAGTATATCTGCACAAGACAGACATGCTTGAACGTATGAACAGAAATAAGTATTAATAAACTAGCTTTGGTCTATGTACAGTAGTTCAGGGGTGCACAACTTTCCGCTTTTGCCAGCCGTATTGTGTTTATTTTTATGAATTACGGCCACCAGTGAGTTCAAGATGTTTTTATTTTTGCATTGCTTCTGTTCTGCTTCCACACAGAAAGCCTATAGCCGCTTCTCCACGTATGTCCAGCCGTATTTCTACTAAGTATCCTCATGCACCAGACAAAGAGTTTTTATAAATGCAAGGCTCCCATAATTTACGTTTTTAATTACATGCACATGGCCGCATAAAATTTCATCAAAAGCCGCGTGTTGCACACCCCTGATCTAGATTGAAAATAAATGTGTTTTGTCCTTTACACACTCACTCTTTCAATATAATCCTAATCAGATGAATTTATACAACGAATATGCACTACGCTAATTTCAGCATAGGGAACATAATTTGTCCCAATTTACCAGAATTTACTGACTGAAACCCTCCTTTTCAAAAATAAAACGAACTGAGCCAATAAAAACCTAGAATTTCAAGCAACTCTGTCGTGGAAGACAACAAAACTAATGCTGTGTATTGGAAAGATATGTTTTCGTTCGTAAATCAAATGGAAAAGTTCATTCGACGGGTCACCTTGCTTGATGTAAGCAGTGCCACTTGGTACGTAGGTGGCTACTGGTGGTGAAGAAAAATGAGGATGAGGCGTTCGCCTCTCTCCAGTGGTTGAGAGGAGAGTCGTATGACGTCAAAGGCGAGATCGAAAGTATTCGTCAAGAAATGCAAACAACTGAAGACGAACAAGAAAAGATCCGTAAGTTTTTAATAAATCGTCGTCGTAGCCAGATTCCAAGCGATTGACTTTTTAAGGCAACTACGTTTTGCGCTGGGCGTATATAATGTTTTCATTGCTTGAATTTACCCACGAAGTTAGCAAAAAGGAAACCTTTCATTGACGCTGTGTTGCCAGGGAGCCGTTTCAAAAATATTTTTTCAAGCTATGTGCTTGATTGCGTTAAACGCAACCACAAAGGTCCGATTTCACCTGCTCAAGCCCTTTACGCACTATAGCATGTAATGATCTTGGCGTGACAGGCGTTGATCCGTTTATTGCCACAGTTGCTGCTTCGGAAAACCATCCGAGCGGTTAGGGGTGCTGGTTCAATAAATGCATGAGCAAGACTCGTTTTGGTCTAAATCAAAAGGTTCATTGCTACATCAATATATCTGAAGGAAGAGTTTTTTCAAAAAACGTCAACCCGCGGCTTTGTCAGAGGTTTAAATTTTGCCAGCTGTGTGTGTATTTCAATTTGGCATCCTTAGTTATTTGGTAGTTATTTAATGACATTCCGTGATAATTACTTCTAAATGACGAATGTCTATTATAATTATGCAAACTTGAAACCATTTTTGCAATGTTAAACATCAACAAAACCATGTCTTACCAAATCGGCTTCAGTTTTGATTGCAATGGCTGACGTCACTTCATTATTCCGTAGATACGGTGTTTCCTAATTTAATAATATGTTCTTGAACACTAAAGAAACAATAAAGCGACATAAGGTTGATTTCAGTGAAGCTCTTTGATAAGCACGAGGGTTTTAGGATGTTTTTATTACATTTGCACAACCGACATCAGTGGTTGATTTTTGGCCTCCAATTTTTTAGAGCTAAATCACAAAATCCTAGTGGTTTGAGGTTGCTCTTAGGGGCTGGAGGCAGTCTACTGGAGACACTAATATCGCTGCCAAAAGTTTCAAGGCACCTAGTACCAGGATGTGAGGATTCTTATTTTCCCAGGCTTTTCTTGAAACTCAATGCATTCACGACGGCCACACTGACCGAAGTTGTTGATACCATCGTTAAGTGTGGCCGCACCCTGGTTCAAGTTTGCAGAACCAGAGTTTTCACTTATTTTTCCGTGGATTGAAGCTTAGTCTCCATGTCCTACTGTTCAGACCAGAACTGCTGGCTTTCATCAGCTGTAAATGTAACAATTCTTGTTGGTATGAGTTTGAGGCTCCCACGTTATGCTTTCCATTGAAATGCCGGATGTAGTACGTGAAAGTCTCAGGGACCTGCAGTGGGATGTGGTTTGCCCGGCTTCACGAAAAACCGCTGTAGCAGGAAAGTTCGCTTCTGTCACTTTGCGATTGGTGTGTATGTTGCCATAACAAAATCGTTCGTGCATTTTTCATCCGGTTTGTTTTCCCATTCAGATTTTTGGAAACGCTGTGCAGTAGTGGCGCGTCTTGAGGGTGATTGTAGCTTCTGTAAGAAGATCGCAGTAGTAGGGAACCGGGGATTGAGCGGTCCCGCTCTTTTCTTTGTGTGTTTTTTATATTCACCGCTCAAAAATGCCCATTTTATCAGTCAAGCGTATCATGTAACCAGGTGGCACGTTTGGAAAGAAACTGTAAATTGTGTTTTGAGTTCTCCCATTCACATAAGACCCCTCGATCACATCAACATTGACGAGAATTGAATTTATTGATAAGGATGTTGACAACATTTTGCGATTCGTGAATACCCTCTTCGTAAACCTGATTTCGAAATCCAAGAACGCTTGAAATTGAATTTCGCGCCTTGAAATCAACCTGAAAGTCGTCTTGAATTTCCAAGACACTTTTTAAAGTGTTGGTGTTTGCTGTTATTTTAATAGATTCATCGTTATGCCCATTTCGTTTCATCGCAATTTCTATTGCTTCCGCAATATCTACGAGATCGTAACTGCCTTCTGAAATTTGAACTTTGACCCATTGTCTTTGTCGTGTTGAGTCGCCCTCGTCACCTCTTACCACCTCAGTGAAACCTGGAGAATATCGAAAAATGTTGTTTTCATCAGACAAATTCGGAAAACTATAATACATCTCTAAATTCACCAAAGCCATCTCATACTTTCGTGTGCGGTCCAACTCGATTGGTGGGTTAAAAGTAGTCTTTATTCTTGTTGAATTTTCTGAAACAACAATCTGAGTTTAAGTTTTCGGAGAAGTATTTTTCTCAATTTTTTCGAGAATTTCAGTGTTCATTTATTCTATGATATAAAACTCGTCAAACCTCGATCTGTATTTCCCACAGTTCTTTGGCGAGGTTAAATCAATCACCACAAAGTTATGAGGCTTCGAACACGCAGTCATACACAGCTTTTTGAACTGTTCTTTCGTCATGTCTTGAGACACGTGGTCGTTGAATATGTGATAAATATTTTTCTGGTCTTGAGGAAACAGACAAATGAAATTTGCATTTTCTCGAATTGTCAGGCGGGGAAGCTTGAAGTAATTTTGACTTAAATACAAGCAATCACAATTTGAATGCCTTCCACGAACGTAATAGGCTTCACACTTGTATTGTTTCTGAAGCAAGAGGTCATCAAACATCATCAGATATTTATGCTCAGGGGAGATTTCTTTTGGGTCTGGAACATCTTCTGCCGATTCGTAAAAATTGCACTCAATTGGCTCTTTGGAAAGATTCTTTCGATTTTTTGCCGACTCATGAATCAACTCGTTTGGTGAAATTTGTTCTCGCAGTATTTCATCACGATTTTCAAAAACTCTCATTATCATCTCCTTTGGAAGTTGTTTTTCAAAACCATTTCTCAAAATTATATACTCTGGTTGAAACAAACTCTTACCAAAAACTGACAATTTTGAATAGTCCAACCAACCTGGCTGAAGAAGAAGATTCAGCTACAAAGTAGTCTTACCACAGCCTGATTTGCCCACAATCAAACCCCGCAGACTCTTCGGTCAAAGAGGGTGATTGTTTTTATTTGCTATGTGTTCATTCCATGAAAGATTTTTGATGTTCATTTATTTAAGCATTTAATAAATGAATCAAATATATTGTGTCAAATGTCGTAAATTTACGGAAACGAGAGACGTGAAACAGAAAAAAACAACAAAAAACTTCAAGGCATCTGCGTTGTTTGCGGAATGAAAATGTCAAAATCCATAAGCGCAAGTGGAAAAGGTTTTTTGAACGACACAATCAACAGTCTGCCATTTGAAATGCACATGCCAGGTCACAACTTCACAGGGCCGGCACAAAGCTGAACAAACGTTTGAATGAGGATGTGACTCCAAGGCATGGTCAAAACCTATCAAAAGAGTTGACAAGGCAGATTATCACCATGACATTTGTTATGTTAAAAACAAAGACACAAAAACGCGCAACGAAGTTTGTGATAAAAATATGTTGACGGAGCTTAATGGCATTTATTATCCCACATTTCGAGAAAACATGGAGAGAGGTGTTGTTTCTACGATAATCGGAACGAAAATGCGCTTCAGATGGGGGTTAAAAAAACGACACAACGTGGACTGACTAGCTAGCTGATGAACTTCACAAACCCATCATCTTAAATTTTCCAAAACGAAAAGTGTATGTGAATGGAATTGATAAAATTTGGGCTGCAGACCTCGATGAAATGCAAGCATTTTCAAAGTTCAAACGTGGGGTCAGGTATCTGCTCACAGTGATTGATGTGTTTTCAAAATATGGTTGGATGCTTCCACTCAAAGACAAAACTGGAAAAATCTGTCGTAGACACGTTCAAGGAGATTTTCAAAAAATCAAAGCGAAAACCAGAAAAGCTTTGGACAGACAAAGGCCGAGAGTTTTACAAGCATGTGAAGGAGGAAGGAGTTGGGAGTAGAGCTTTACTGAAAATGAGGAGAAATCGTCGGTGGCTGAACGTTGGAGCCGCACGATGAAAGAAAAAATGTTCAAGTATTTCACAGCAAACAATACCAACAAATATATTGACGTTCTTGACAACTTTGTTGAGAGATATTACAACACGTGGTACTCTAGCATAACAGTGACTCCTGTTGAGGCAAGCAAGAAAGAGAATGAAGTGTGAGTTTACAGAAACCTCTATCTAGACTTAACAAGACGACCCATGAGAGCAAAATTCAAAACTGGTGACAAAGTTCGAATTTTAAAGAAGAAAGGACTCTTTGAGAAAGGGTTCACCCCAAACTGGACAGAAGAAGTGTTCACCGTTTCAAAAATTCAAAGAACCAACCAAGTTACTTATAAAATAACTGACTACAACAATGAAGAGATACAAGGGACTTTGATTGAACAAGAGCTTCAGAAGACATCACAAGAAGTTTTCAGAATTGAGAAGATTGTGAAGAAAGGCAAAACAAGGTCATTGGTGAAATGGAGGGGTATCCAGAAAGTTTCAAATCTTGGGTTGACAACAAAGATCTTATCAAACTTTAATATAAAATACCAAATGATCTTGGAAGAAAAAGCTCAACAGTCACTGCGTTTCTGAACGACAAACTCCAGCACAAATGTTGTAAAAACCAGCACAATGTAAAGAATTGATGAACCTTGAAAGTATTCATCTATCGAGGCTAGGTCTTAAAATTTCCAAAACATGTCAAAAAATTGAACATACAATAAATAAAAATTAAAGATCTGTCAAAACGTGACAAACTCGTCGCTGAATACCTCAAAACCAAGAGAAAATTCAAGAAGATTTTCGCTCAGAACGATTAGGTGAGCAATCAATGTATGAAGATTTTGAAAAAATATTTAAGCCAATAACTGAACAACAACAAAAGTCATCTAAAGAAATTGTTTCCAAGTTCACTACACTTCAAGAAGCGATTGAAAATACGCCGGCGCAGCAAGCATTGCCTTGGGTGCCAGAACTGGAAGGACAAGCTGAAGCGTTGCCAGCGCCTGATTATGGGCCTATGAATGTTGGACCACTTGCAACAAAGTATTTAGCAAAATGGACAGACAAAGATCTGGGGGACAAAACATATGGGCCAAAAGGAATAACAGGTAATTTGAAACTTGGTAATGCAAACTTTGAAACTGATGGAAATGCTATGATAATCAATGAAAAAAGATACGAGGGAACCAAAGGTCTTTGGGAGCTTGTGATGAAGAAAAACCCAGAAAATTATACTACTGATGACTTGAAAACTTATAGTAAATTAATAATTCCCACTAATGTAATGTCAAGATCAGGTGATATACGTTACCCACGAGCAAGCGCAAGTAATAAATGGAAAAATATAATGAGCAATATTTGGGAAAGTGTTAACGCACAACAACATCGAAAAGTGGAATTTCAAAAGCAAGAAGGCAAAAAAGAATTAAAAAGAGTAATGAAAGAAGTACAAATAATTCGAGCAAAATCAAACCCTGGAACTTCAGAACAAGGCTTTCTCCCATCTGACCCAAATGCGTTGTTTGAACGACTCGAACTTTTGAAGCTTCGAAACAAGCAGGAAACACTGGTGTTCGAAACGAAATTGTGAGCATTTGTGATGAACTTTTGAGGCAAAAAATTTTGCCTCGTGATGCTTACAAAAACTTAATGCTTACATAAATAAATGATAGTCATAAGAAGAGGATGTAAACGAAAATACCACTTCGGCGGCTCTGGGATTTTTTCAAAGCTCAGACTTTTTGTCAGGATTCATCAGTAAAAAGCAAGTTGTCGACACCGCTTTGAACATTGCTCGAAGTGCTGGGGAAAAGGCTGGACAAAAAGCTATTGATTTTGCGAGTTCAAAGTTGACTCCCAAATCACAACAAATTTTGTCAAAACTTGTGTCTTCAACACCTCCGCTTGCACCACAGAAGGCACGGCAGGGGACAACAAATTTGAACAACTTGATAGCTGGGGCAGGGCAGCGCGCGATCAAGATTCAAGACCTTGTCAGACAGTTGAATAAATGAACAAATCAAGAATGTTTTTCAAAAGCTTGAAGATCTGAAAAACAATATCGATGAACTCAAATATTTCAACAGGATATTGAGTTATAGACTACCTGATTTTTAAAGTGAAAACAAAAATAACGCCAATAATAAATGGATATGCCTAACGTTACCAAAAACCCTGAAATTGATCAATCGATCGAAGAATATACCACAGTTACGAGCCAATAACTGGCACTGACCTGAACAGACCGGGGGAAATTAGGATAAATATTGAAAGGCAAGATTTATTCACACATCTGAGTGAAAGTTATCTGGTATTTGACGGCAAGTTGGTGAAAAACTATGGGACGCCGTTCGTAAAAATATTATATCTGACAGATTTGACACAAAAACTGCTATCTCTGCGCGCATTTAGCTACCTCCGCGCAGAGATAGCTATCTCTGCACGCATTTAGGTATCTCTGCGCAGAGATAGCTATCTCTGCGCACGCATTTAGCTATCCATGCACATATATAGCTAAATCTGCATGCATATATAGCGCTGAAGCGTGTGGGAGGAAAACATGGTATCCTGTCTGAAGAAAAACTTGGTGTTCTGTTTCAGTAATCCAGACAAAAGCTAGGCTACTGCAAGGCATGAATTCCCTGGCGTCATATAAAGCTAGGTGGTTTCAGGTCTA
>Ga0210059_1011756_pt1 | contig 13342 bp, 4 predicted proteins | sample Ectturendosymbi2_FD_188042 | JGI IMG/M metagenome (GOLD analysis project Ga0210059, IMG submission 188042) | Ecteinascidia turbinata endosymbiont from Florida, USA - Sample 2 (SPAdes) (version 2) | ecosystem: Host-associated > Tunicates > Ascidians > Unclassified | place: Key West, Florida...
GTTGTTACGAGTTTGGAATAGTCCAACGGAATTAAAATGTTGCACGAATCAAGGAATTCACAACTAGCACCAAAATAAGATTCAAAATTCGGCAGTGGTAGCGATACACACCTGCTGTGCAGGCGATACAGTGTGATTGCATTCAAATGTAGTAAACTTTTCAACGAAAGCTCTGCCGTTTTTTCGAACTTCAATCCTAGGCAACTCAGTATTAAAGGACAAACAGACGATGTGGTATATGATGGATGCACAAGCGATTCACTTTTTCCTAGTGAAAAGTAAGATTAAGGAATACACAAGTGCAATAGAAAGAAAATAAGTTTAATTTCAGTTTGAATCATTATTTACAACGTTTTGATTGCAGTTAACGTTATATCGGTGCAATCATGATAATAAAAATGTACCTTGAGTTCAGCATAGTTCCTTTCAATACTAGGCTGCGAGATAATTTTCTAGGCGGTTTCGTTTTGGCTCCTAGCCTGAGGCGTTCGTCAACCACGCGGATGCGGCTAAACTGTTATCAGTGTCATGGCTCATTAGTTGAAATCAAAAAACTTGGAGATGAGTAAGCAAAAAAATGCGAGAAAACTGTCAAATGCTTGCGTGACGCGCCGCATCAACTTCAACAAATTTTCTTATCATTTTGCGCAACCTGAAGCAAAGGTTGAATGGAATGTACATCTTACTCATGGCACCACATGGTTCGTGTCATTGTGCTATAAAATGTCTGTTTGGATCCATTTGACACGTGACCCTGCAGCAGATCTTGTGATGTCCGGAGAAGCTTTCCTGAGAATCCATGCTGTTCTGTGGAAGGACGGAGGCCATTGCATCTGAGGACACGATCAATTATGATTTTCATATTGTGTCTGAGGGCATCATGATTTAAGACAGGGCTCTACAACTTCACCACTTAGTTTCAGTTTCTTGTGAGGTTCAGAAATTCATCTGAACGCTTTTTCAATAAAACGATAAATGTAGACATTTGCGCAAAAGTTGAAATATCTTTAACAAAGTCATGACTTTCTCCTTTTAGACTGCACTGAAATCTCTTGCAGATTATTCTGCTGAGTTAATATAACTTGTATGACATTCTTTCAAAACAATGCACTTGTTTACATTTGAAGCAATACTGCAATTGCAGATAGATTAATGTTTTCAGAAATTCTTCCCAGGGGCGCCGGGGAGCGGGTGCGTGACAGGGCATTGGCCCCTGCCCTATGGTAAGGGGACAACGAGGGTGGAGGTGCCTTTTAATAAAAGTATCACATTCATGGTTTATCAATATCGAATTGAAACAAATTTATTGCAGCTATTCAGGCACCCAGAAACTTCAGAAATGCTATTCTATCATTTCTGGTATTATTTGTGAGGTCAACATCGTTGCTGAACAGAAACAATCATAATTGATGACGATTTTTTTTGTTTTTTATAAGTTTGCATTGCACTCAAATCTTTTACTGCCCCCTTGCCTTAGCGCTGTTCCGGCATCTCTGATTCTTCCCAAAAATCCTGGATAAAGCTTTTCGATCTGTTTCATTTTCTGCAACGAATTGTACCAAGTACTCAGAAATAAGAGTGAATGTAAAGTGCAGTACTTCTCTTTTGTTGCAAATACAAGCATAAAGAAAATTATCTGCTAGACCTGAAAAACATTTTGATGAAGAAAATACTGGCACCGTAATACTGTTCTGTCGGGTGCCATTTTAGTTTATAGCTGGACGATGTCAGACAAAATCGTTCGTTTCAACCGGTGCTTATGCGTACACATATGCGTACGAGACCAACAATTTGTCTCCTACGCATCAGGAAAATGTGGACAAAACGCTAGGAATACGGGTAATTTTGCTGCGAAATTAGGTGAAGATTTTTTCCCCAGCCACGCTAAAAAGATCACAGAAAGCGAGGAAAGAAATGCTCTTGCTCTGTACTCTGTAACAGGGTCTCAAACACACGGGCTACATGTGGCCCGCGAGAGCGTTTTGTGCGGCCCGCGATGCTTTTTGGAATTTTCAAATAATTAACATTTACGTTATTTAGTTTATTCACCGGTGTTGAAATGTGCTGGGCTAGCGAGTGAACAATATCCTTTTAAATGAACATAGAGATGGCCTATAACTCATGATACCTTCGCAGGAAATAAAGTGTAAACGCATTTTCTAGTAAGGTTCCTGTACCGCCATTGTTGCGTCAGCATCATAATGCGACCCTCGGGTTACTTCGTAAGTCCTCATTTGGCCCTCCGAGCAATTTCAGTATGAGACCCCTGCTCTATAGGGTGCTTCAAGAGTAACAACAGTCCACTGAAATCCCTTCTGACCATAACAATGGCCTTCAAACATGGTAAGCATGCTCAACCCTGGTTTATTGGGTCACCTGACAGACATTTACTGTTTCAGATAAAATGCGGTCTCGTGTGCCGCAAGACCAAACAGACACTGTTATCTTGTGTGATGGGCACACCCTGACGGAGGTATGTAATTTTTCAGGTTAACAAATGTTCTGCTCGTTTTACTAACTTACATTTCTGATGCAAGGCACAAGTGGCACACGCAGAAAATTCATTTGTTTCGTTCAATTTTACTGGTAAATTTTCTTGCCAGACAAAAATTACAAGAATAAAATGCTAAGTGTTGAAGACGTGCGAAACAAAAAGCTTTGCAGTGATGCTAAAAGAACATATTCCGTGATCATCTACAAGAAGCAATTTTTCTTAGTCAAACAATTGTATCTGTACCAGTAATAACCAAACAAACGTGACTGCGCTCGGACTTTCTTTCGCTAGAGCGGTCATTTAAGCGAGTAGATCAGGGTCTCCAAACTTTGTGTCCGAGGGTCGCACAAGCTGTTACACAACGGTTCGAGGGCCGGAGACCTTACGTAATGTGATTGATTCGGGATATGTTACATTCTACCAAACCAGCAAATTTTTCGTAAATATCATATTTATTCATTACTGATAAAATATCTTTGCGGGCTGGATTGTATGGCTTCGCGGAGCGGATTTGGCCCGCGGAGCGTAGTTTGGACACCCTTAGAGCAGATTATTTTAACGTACACACGTCCAGTTTGAGCGGCCTCGCATGCATGGATGATCGTAATCGTGCGAGTAATGTTTCAAAATGGTCACGTGACTTGAATGAAAAGCTTCGAACACCCAGCAGAAGGTTATTCCAGATCATCAGATCACATCATTAAGGTATTAAGGTTTGTGTCCCTGTCTATCCCGACGCGGTTTAAATTTCTCTGTAAAGGTCGCAATGGAATTATATACTCTTGATAAAGGATTACGAAAGCGGTCGCTTATGAAGCTGCTCACCGCAGCTTTCATTTCGTTCATGCATTTGCTCAGTGGTAGCGCATATTGTGGGTAAATCTTCAGGCAAGATATCAGAATGGATTTCAGAAGTGCATTCAGCCCAACTAAACCCATTTCGTTTGACCACTTTTTCAAATCGGGTTTGGCAAAAATAATTCAAAATTGTTGGTAGTAATTCAATCCATAATGCACTCGGCTTTCACGTGACCGTAACGTCATCCAACGAACTTTTTAACCTCAAATCGACGACTCAGCAGTCTGACGATAAGGTCTTAACCGTTCTTAACGGTTCACCAAAATTTGCTGAAATTTTCTCCGCTTGGTTTTTGACTCTGCTGCTGAGAATTCTGGATAGCGAGGAACCAACGCAATACTTCATTACAAAAGGGTTTCTTTTTTCAAAAGCTTTGACAAAACACTAGAATTTACTTTAAACTGTAATCAAACACTTGAAACACGATAAAGATTGCCTGAAGAAACATTTCGTTTGTATGGCCGCTATGGTTACAAAAGATTGTGAACTTTAGGATGGAATTTGTGCTTGTAATTTCAAATTGCTCACATGACATGCTTTTCGTAAAAACGACTTTTCGCATTTCAACGTGCCTTTGCTGGTCGGGCTATGTCACCTTGCAGTTTTGCTTGACAGATTGAAACTCGTCTGCAGTACTGCTTTAGCTCTCTTTGCCGTTTTCACGACGGTGAGTTGCTCAATACCTCGGCAGCCTGTCAATGGCATGCTGTAAGCAAATCTTGAGTGCGGTCGGGAACTTTTTATCGGACTTTATCCGCCACTCAGCCACTCGGTGCTTCGGGCCCGGGTCATGAAGCTGCTCAATGATGGGACCTCCAACGCGGAACTATTATCTAATTTGGATGGAGAACACGTGCCAATATAGAAGAGATTTTACGGTAGTCAAACCTGAGTGCATACCTCCGATTAAGCAAACAAGCTCGAACGTTGATCGGGTTGCAGTGGTACCTTGCTCAGTGTCCTGCCATGCACTTGCGGTATCTCGATTCCGGCAAAATAATAACTTAAGCGGGTTTTAATTCTTAAAGATGGTTACTTAGGCCGTTATTTGTTTGCTTTTTGTATTAGCCACCATCGAGCAGCCAGGTCCTTAACACGCATATCTCTATTTCGGCTTCGCTACGCGCGGTATTTTTCGGCTTCTTGGTACGTCAATTATCGGCAATTATTCTGGCGGTGGATGCTTGTGGCGAAGGTAGCCTGCTAATTTCTTGTAACCGGGAGTTTCAAAAACACTCGGGGGTGGCGTGAGTGTGCGGCATGATTGACCATGCTAAGTGAAGGATGTATGATCAGCACAAGTGCTCATCTTGTTTGTTTCAAAAGGACGGAAAGAGTGCATCGTTACTGACTTCGAGGAAACTGAGTTTCGATCTGAAGCAAACTTTTTTTATGAATGTTGGCTAATTATTTTTTGGAAAACTAATATTTCGGAAGCAAAGACACCATTCGAGCTATAAGGGCAATCGGATCATAAATATGCTTACTGAAGATAAGGTCATCCTTGCGCCTCTTTTGGGATTGCGACTATGCCTACAGTTTTGAGCTTTTTGAAAAAAAACAAGTTTTAGTAAGCCTGTTTTTAATGTCTAACTGTTGCGAGTGATAAACATACTGAATTTTTTTGCTGTTTGATCAGCTCCAGGTGTTGGATGAGTAACAAATTACACGTAGAATATATGCTTTCTAAAATAAGAACGTTAATTCCTCTGCAGGTGAAGAACTTTCAATTGAGGAAAACAGTGAAGCTTCTCACGCAAACACAATTGAATTTACTCACGCCATTTTTGTACTACTTTGGCCATTTTTAGGTTGTTGACTCAGCATAATCATGCTCTTCTGCAGCCGCACGCCGCCCAGTTAATCCTGGTTTATTCATTTTGTACGTAGCTGCGCACAAACAGATTACATACGAAGCGGCTTCATGTTTTGTTTGCCGTGCATCTTCTGAAGGTTGTTACAAATTGGCTGGAGAAGCTGGTGACCATAGTTGTAGGAGATTAAGTGACTCGTTTCGCTACCCAGCTTACAGCCGGATTCCGAGACTGTTTTCAAAGCATTTATATTCTTTGATCGTTTATGGTGATCGTAAAGCTACAGCGAACTTTTGGTTCTTGGTGAATTAGGAATTTGCTGACTGGTTATGGCCAGGAAATACCACTGGCAGAACTGCTTCCTTTCAATAAGAAACTTCATTTTGGTCAGGCTTCATATAGCAACAGATTATGTAATGTTCAAATTTGTAACATGCCAGCATAAGCAAAGATGAAAACCACCTTATTAATCAAAACAACAGAGATAGAGCTATTTGCAAGCACGCTGACAATAATCCTGGGCCTTAGTAAGAAATAACAATCTTAACAGCTGCTTTCTGTGGCGCAATCCAAAAACATCAATTCCGTGACCCGTGTCGATAAAAAGCGGCCATAACGGGAGTGTGCATGTCGTGTGTTACTTAGTCACACTTGAGTTGCTGGTTAAGAGTCACAGAATCGTATACATTTGTCGTCTGTTTTGACCCACGAACACGGTATTTAGCGCCTGTTGCTTTCAACACACATGCTTTTCTCGGAGCTGAAACTAACCGATGACGAACAGAAGCGGTGTTGAAACCGTTATATGCTGACACAAAGTAAAATGATCTTGCTTAGAAAACAGCTGCTTATCTCTTAAAACAGAGTCCTAATTTTCTTCGATTCACATAGGTTTGGACAAGCCCAAGTAGCCCTCTCCAACAATTTTTATTTTGGTTACTTGAGTTTTATTCCTTTTTCCCCTTCACAAACAGTCTACCTTGATGTATATTCCCACAAAATTATAAAGTTAGATACATAAAATTGATAAACTGAAAGATCTATGTAGAACTTGCTTCATTCTGTTTTGTTGGTTCTGCGGTGACAGGCCATGTTAAGCTAAAAAGGTTTGGGGTAGACCATACCTCTAGTGCAAAACATGTCAGAGGTAATTTTGTTACAAAGCTTTTTGACTGATTTAAAAAAGTAAGGTTTGTTCAACAAAATAAACAAAAACAACCTTACTCAACTCCAACAAGTGCCTTGTTAAAGTTCAGCCGTGTGCCTAAAACGATGAAAAAGTATGTGCAGCTGTCTGCCTGACAGCACAGAGAGATTTTATTTGTCTCGAGGTAAGCAACCTTGTTCTACATGGGCCGCTGGGCCAGCCTTAATAGCCTTACTGAATGGTTGAGCCTTAGCCTATACTATAAAGGCTTGATTAAAAGTAGGTTTTGTATCAGGTGAGAATTATCTTAGTGTGAATAAGGCCATCCAGACTTGGACCGAGCAGACCTTTTCAGCAGCAGACGGAAAGTGGCCTTTTACATTGTTCAGTGTGCCCGACCTAGCGATTTAGATGATTTAATCGCATCAGCTAGTTTTAAACGTTAGAATTTAATGAAGATGCGTTAAAACTAAAGGAATTGTTAAGATTTGTACGCGTGTTAAAATCTCCTGCATGGTTTTGATTTTACGCAAGGTAAAAGTGTGCCTGCGTCCGTATCAACCAATGGTCGACCTTAGGGCAGCTGAGCGCTACATTGTCATTGAGCTGCTGTCTCTTATAAAAATTTTCCTGTAGCCACTCCCACACAGTGGTGTCAAATGAGGCCTAACGCTTGATCGCTCGGCGAGTTGTACATAAACTTAAAAATATCATATAGGTTTTGTTGTGCAAACACCAAGACCATGGGGATTACCTGGTCCGTGCCAAACGTGAAAGATTTGAGATCCCAAGAAAGTTCGCTAAGTTTCTTCTAGCTTTTTTCCACGTTTTTTTCGACATCTTATTTACATTTTGACGCCTTCCCACATGCACCCTTCCGTCCCCTTTATTCTGCTGGCTCTTTAAAGTTCACGTCAAGTTTGTCAAGTTTGATAGGGCGCAATTTTTTCTCCTATTGCTGCAGTTTTGCTGTAAATCCAAAAAGTCTGGAGCGGTGTATCTGTCTAAACGGAAATTGCTGATGGGAATTTGAACATACCGGTACCCATAGTAAAGCACACACGTAAAAAGCCATGCTCTCAAAGCGGCTTTCTTTCTCTGAAAGCCTACTCACATCATGTTTTCCTTGTGGCGGCAGAAAACACAGAGCTCGATCAGTGTCATTAGAGCCCTCCAATCCTTTGCTGTCTTTCTTTAGGTTCATTAGATCATGAATAATGCTCTTCCTAAGTTATCTTCTTATCGTACAACGAAGGAGATAAGTTGGCATCATCCTCTCATCAACACACTTCGCTTGTCAGTTATATCGCGTGTGTGGTCTGTGGCGTCACAAATCGAGAATTTAACCCTTCATGATGCGGATGTTTGTTTTCCGCAATACCAACTGTGAAATCGCCGTAGCGTAGCTGTTGTAAAATAGTTTGTTCCCTAATAACCGTACAACAAACAAAGAAAAACCTACTCGAGCACGGCCACCTCATATAGCATTAAAACTCGAAGCAATCAATTTTTATCGTAAATGCTCAATTTTGTTGTTTCTGTGTTTCCTTTGGATACTTGGACCTCCTTGTCAACATATTTTCGCAACATGAACCACTGAAAGAAAAAAAGTGAAGAGGATGGATATAAATTACAAACTATCAGTAGGAAAATTATCACAAGCTCTGTAGATCACTTTCGTAAAGCACCACAAACTCTGAAAATCCGTTTGAAGTGTTGGTAACCTTACTTTGCGAAGAAGGTTTATTTTTGTTTTGGATTTTTTTACTTTGAGCTAGCAAGAGCACGTATATACCGCACCTTAGTGCAAAGGAACCGTTTTACATTGACATACCGTCAAGGTGCTTCCCAGCCACCTAGAAACTGTGTGACTGTGATTATTTCTTTTACATAATAACCGTCAGTTCAGAATATACGTTTCCGCTCCCTTTCTCCATTCGTACGCATTTTCAGTTCTTCCATTATTTCTGTACGCACATACACAGTCGACACGTGCTTTTTCATCTAGATTTCAGAACTTCCAACTTCCATCATTTAATTAGGTCGTTTCTTTTGGCATAATTGTTACCGTCCTTGTTTTGTTTTTTTGCAACTTGTTTGTCGAGTTCCTAACCACATAGATGACTGAAGGTAATTATTATAGCCATGGTGGAATTTTTTAGAATGTCGACAAGACAAACTTTCCTTCGTCTCAAACCTGCGAGGAAATTGCAGTCCAGCACAACCGTTTTCAGAGTAATCAGTTTCAAAAGCGCCCAAGCATTTTTTTCAGGTTTTCCCATGTCTGTGTACTTTTGCTAAGATCCAGTATACACTGACTTTTTCAACTTATTTCAGATTTATTCCCTTCTTTGCATAGCTTCAAGACAAAATTTGAACAACCACGAAAGATCCTGCATGTGACGTCACGATCCGCACCTTGGAACACTACTGCGTATTGAGGTCGCTGTTGGTCACTTTCAAATGAGCGCATGTCCAACGAGCAACGGACAAAAGACAAGAAAGCCATTTGAATTGCAGTCAGGTTTTGTTGTATTGCTGTTTTGGAGTCAGCATGACTAACAGCCTCTGAATACCAAAGTAAAAGTTGAAAACCAAAATTGACGGAGGTGAGATTTGTTGCATGGTTTTTGTTGATATAGACTTGGCTTTGAGCATACTAGGAGTTTCCCTTGCTAAAAGTGTCGACGTTCAATGTAGTCAACGTTCAATGTAAAGTACATCTCTATTTCTTCACAAAAGACTGCTTTTTGATCTGTTTTCATCTTGTACTGCCTTCAAAACAACACAACACCTTCTGCTTGACTGAACTCGGAGAAAAAAATAAATTTTCACCATGTGTTTGACCCCTTAAGACAGTGGTGCTCAAACCGTGGCTCGCGGGCTACATGTGGCCCGCAAGGTCTTCTGGAGTGGCCCGCGAAGCAATTTTCATTGGAAAGAAAACTTAACACTTTAATCATTTAGAGAATTTTTTAGAGAATTTTCATTGAGATTATTAATTCTTGTGGCCCGCAAAGGGTTTCTGAAAGATAAATGTGGCCCACGAGCCAAAACGTTTGAGCACCACTGCCTTAAAAGAAAGAAAAGCGTTGTTTATGTATGTTTTCCCTTCGTTTATTTTTTTGGCAAGCTGCAAAACATCTTTTAGTCGGAATCATGTGCTTGTCGTGAATATGCAATAAAATGAAGCTGCAACAGTGCAATGGTCATGAATGTTCATAAGTTTTAGGGCCTTTCCTCGAAACAACTGTTGGCTAAACGCAGTGTTTTTTAAGGTGTTTTGAGAAACCAAAACGATGTCTCAAATTTTTTCAATGGTCTCTCAAAATACAGTAGAAACTCGCTTTACTAGCACCATCAAAGTACCCGAAAACCTTGTTTTCGGTATTCAAATAAAAATCTCGATATTCAGATAAAAAAGCTGCGGTCTTTAAAATGTTTTTGCGGTCAGAAAGGTCAGACCCTGGCTACACGCAATACATTTTAGGTCGTCTTTAGTGTACAAGGCAGGGATATTATCTAAGACAGATATTGTTATCATAATTTAAGTTGACAACTCGGTTGAGACAGACAATTTCAAAATTTCATTTACTCTGTGCTGCATCGCGAACATTCGCATTCGGGCTGCACTCACATAAACAATCCAATCTGAATGATTCACACATTAAAAGATTCTGTGCTATTTAAGGTGTCAATTTTAATACATTTGGCGTTTCATTCTTCAAACTGTCTATAAATCATGGGTAGACCAACAATCTTTTTCTGCCTTTTGCTCTGTCCTGGTGCTATATGTAAGTATCATGTTCCTTATTATCGACAATGTCTGCACAAAACTTCAATGTGTAACGAAAGGGTTCTAAAGCTGCTGTTTATGCAATTGTGTTCTCGTTTTTGCGTCTTCTGAATGTAGGCGCACTTCTTTTTTGTGCTCAAGCAACGTGCTTTGTGAAAAGTCATTAAAAGTAAGCCACCTTTGAAATTGTAACGTTGCAGTACACTTCAGCCTTTTAAGAATAAGCAATTTCGAGAGTTTAACTGTGCTGACATGATACATTATCATTAAGTACTGCTGTAATAAATCACTAACTTACCCCCCACCAACCCCACAAGACTCTGCACTTTAATTCCAGACACCGGTATACACCCCCCGGAATGACCCTCCCAAGAAGAGCCTAGGTCCGGCTCAACCGCCTCCGCACCGGTGTCGGACGTTTCCGCTCCTGCCGGTACAAATGGGGTATGGTCTCCTCTGCGGCCTGTGAGTGTGGCGCAGAACAAACCGTCGACCATGTCGTTCTCCACTGTCCAATCCATCGACCCCCCCACGGAATACACGGCCTGAAGGTTCTGGACGATGAGACAACCGAATGGCTGATCAACACCTGCCCCGATATCTAGGCGGTCTAGCAGTGGATAAAAGATGAACTCGCTCAAACGAAAGAAGAAGACTAATTTACCATAAAAAAGAGATGTGACAAAACTTACTGAACCTTCCGAATAATTTGTGCCACACCTCTTGTTTTCATATTAAATAAACATTGCTGTTATTGTGGCAGTATATCACTTTCACATATTATATCAATTTCCTCTGATCACCAATCTGAGCCTTAACCGTTAGCAAATACGACTTTGTTACCATTGTTACAATAAAGGTATGCATGATGAGAGCTTTAATTTTCTATATCACCATTTCCTCTGGTAATTCTGCATTCTTAAAAATTTCCAGATTTCTCAGCATTTCTTGTTGCTGCACAGTTTTATCAATATTTGCTAAATGATAAAATAAAAATCGTAGTATCTCGGGAGCGCATTGGCAAGAATATGTACATTCACTGATGTAGGAGGCGGGGTGCAGGGGGTGCAACTGCACCCCCACAACTTTTGATTTGGTGAAAATCCGGGAAAAATCCCTTAAAATCTGGGCAAAATTTGTGGAAATTTGGGCAAAATGTGTGAAAACCTACGTAAAATTGCTGTACGCGCTTTGATTTTACAAAAATGACACCCAAAATCAAAGTGCAGACGTTTTTTTTTGTTTAGTTTGGAGATCATGTTTTTATATAGTTCTTTTCGGGCAAGTTGGGGAAATTTGGGTGAAGTTAGGGCAAAAACGTTGAAAAAATGCGCCCAACATGAAATGAAATGCAGTCGCTTTTCTTTTTTTTTGGAGGTAATTTTCTTTGGAGTTTTTTTCGGGCACGTTTGGGGAAATTTGGGCAAAAATCGTTTGCACCCCCAAAAGTTTGCCTGCTCCTACACCTTTGTGTATATTTGTGCACACTGGGTGGGTTGCTTACTTTCCCTGGCCAGTAACACCGCAATCGCTGGAAATAATCAGCTGAGTGTCGTAAGTAACTCGTCTCCACCAAAGCAACAGAGTCGAATGCATTCGCAAATTTTTTATGGGAAATCGATTTCATCCCACAATATGCATCCGCCGTCCTAAAATCTGAAAGACAGCTATTGTTGGAGCATGGGTGGAGGCTGCTTGACGTACGTAACTAGTTGCTCATGAGTTAACGTTATGCTCAAACATGTTGCAATCGGCTTTGAGCAAACGCTGAATTAGAATCGAGTACTCTTATCGGCCGTTGACAAGAGTTCGAACTTTCGTTTGCATTGTGTGCACTGTAAAAGTTAAACAATAAGACAGACACTTCACTGCAAGCGACCAAGTCACACTGCAGGACGGACTGCCGCCATGCGCTATCGCTTTGTCATATCAGCCATTCTCAACTAAATCCCTTCAACCTTTTGTGTGAGAGGTTTGTGGACTATTTTGATTGCTACATCTTGGGAAACCTAATTGAAAAGTGATCATTGTTCATTTTTTAGCATCACAAGCAGTACTTTCCACTTCTCCGCGGTTGCATCAAATTTCTGGTGAAACCCGGAGACGTTACAAACAGTAATGTGTGTGGGCCTCTTACGTTGTAGCTTGCCCCACCTGATTCTCATAATTGGAATACCTACAAATTAGATTTGAAGTGGATGCAGTTGCGCTAGCAGCTTCTCAGCACGTTGGCAATTGGAACAAGCTGGCTTGTTTTGCTAGAATGGGACTGTTACCCGCCTCTTACCAACGACTGTGACTGCACCTGCTATTTTAAATCAAAATAAAAACTACCTACTCTTATGAGCTTCAGGTCAACTTCGGTTCATATATTTTACATAACATGGATGGGTAAAACCGTGAAAGGTCTTTCGAAGAATGTGTGGGTGCAAAGTTCAATCCTCCTATTTCTTATCAAGAGAGAATTAAAAAAGAATTACTCAAATTTCCCAGTAATACTATTTTTCTGTCTTTACCTTTGAAGGCAAATTTTTACCATTAAAACTTTACCGTATTCCGGTCTTATTTGCTTTAAATTTGCGGTGACGCAAGGATAGTGCATGCCTCGTGAAAACACCTCGAGCACGTGGAACTAGCAAACGATTCTTTGAACAGCAGAAAGGGTTAACTAACCTCCCAGCAGATCCACAGAATGCTCAGATTCTTTACGAATGCTTACATTTTTACCCAGCACGTCAAAAATCTTTCCAGTAGAGTTCAACGAGCGCGTGCTTTTCGCAGCAACTTTCGCACACACGTACTTTCAACATCAACAGATAAGCAAATCCGCTTCCGAAAAGTTCCCTTGCATTAGTCTAGAGTTTTTCAAACTCTTTTTCATTAAGCATCCCCAAAGCTCCGAGACAATTTTCCTGGTATATTTTACGCAAATATAACGTCAAGGAATGGACAATAATTAATCCAACAATTTAGTTAATATCAAAATTGTTTCTTGCAAAAATGCACCGGTGTTTTCTCACGATAAACGTTGCGAATCGGATTGACAATTTTACACGAAACTGTAGGTCAGTGTTTTTCAACTTTTTTTGCATCACGGACCACTTTATGCAATAAAAAAATTTTGGGGAACACCAAACAAAATTTTATAATCACAATTATGATGTTTAGTTCTGTTTTGGCTCTTTTAATTTATTAAAATTAACAAGAAAGTCCTATTCGTTTGCTCCTAAAA
>Ga0210059_1011757_pt1 | contig 13342 bp, 7 predicted proteins | sample Ectturendosymbi2_FD_188042 | JGI IMG/M metagenome (GOLD analysis project Ga0210059, IMG submission 188042) | Ecteinascidia turbinata endosymbiont from Florida, USA - Sample 2 (SPAdes) (version 2) | ecosystem: Host-associated > Tunicates > Ascidians > Unclassified | place: Key West, Florida...
CAAAGTGCTTATCACGGTTGGCTGAGTATGATGACATCATCAGAGGGGCCCCCCTTTTTAGTCTTGCCTCGGGCCCCCCCAACCTTAAACCCACCACTGACTGTGACCCTCAGGTGTTGGAATCTTCCATATTCGGACAGCTGCTTATTAACGAATCTGGTGGACTCTCGGCCGCTGGTCTTGTGTGCTTCGTTCTTCATGTGTTGCGAGGTGATGGAATTTGCGGAGACGGGGCACAGGCGAGAGGAGCGTCCAGACCTGCCAGTAAGTTTGTTGATTGTTCTCCACGCCTTGCGGCTAGAGTGCGAGAAGTCGATGGAGTTGACAGCGTCCTCCCATCGCTCCTGCTTCTTCTGTTATAGTAGGGATGAGCGGCTCTGTCAGAGTCAGTCCCCACTGGGGTTTGGGTGAAGGAGCGACAGAGGGTCTCGCACTCTTTGTCCCAGCTTGGCACACAGTTCTTCTGACGGCCACGTGGGACACATTGTTTAGCCGCAGAAAGTAGGCTCTCGCAGAAATCCTGGTATGCCCTCTCAATATTTGGTGTGTCCGCAGGTGGCAATCTCTTGACGGATTCACCTGTGAGAAGGCAAAAGCGCTTCCACTCGGCTTTGCAAAAGTTCCAACGCTTCAGCAGATTGCTGTGGGCAGGAACTTTGAATCTAGGTGGTTTTATGAGGGAAGGCCGGTGTTGTTACCGCGGGAGCTTTCCTAGAACACGTCCGTCTGACAGTCGGCTGTCCTGGCCGAAATTCGTGAAGGCCAGGTCTAGATTGGTGCCGACATTCCAACGGCAAGAGAAGAAACTGGCCGTTTTTCTTCTGGGTTGGATGTTGCCCAGGAGTCCAGGCTCTCACCGTTCAGGGATGTTGTGTTGTAACCCCGGTTAACATGCTAGCAGTTGAAGTCGCCAACATGCAGACTGAGGTGTGGAAACGGCGGGATGGTCGTTGGGGTGAGTCACGAGCGTGGAGGTTTGTAGACGTTGATGATCTTGTATCCTGCGACGTCTACTCACAACCACTCAGTCTCTGATTGTTCTGGAGACTGATGGACCAGTGACCATTCCAACCGCTCGTGGACAAACATGGCAAGGTCATGGTTCCTGCTCAGGATTGACCCAGCTGGAGAGAAGTTGGGAATCACTAGCTTGTCTGCAGTTGTGCAGTGGGTCTCCTGTAGGACAATGATGAAAGCCTTGTTCTTATAGTTAGCTGCTCAATGATGGAAATCTTGTGAAGCGTGTGCGACCCGTTTGTGTTTGCACACCTTCAGTGTAGGCTTGAACCCAGAAAGCTCAATGGCGCTAATTTAGGCAGTTGTTGGTGCCCTCAGCGCGCCAGACGTTTCGGGCAAAGAGAGCTCCCACTGTCATGTGCATGGAAGTCATTTTTAACTGTCGCTTGCTTTGTTTTTCCCTTCTTGCTTTGGCTGACTTTGCTTACATGTAACGGTTGTGCTAGCATGACTGCTACACTTGCTTTCAGTGAGGCCTTTGGTGTTCACCTGGAATTTCAGCATACTGCATTGGTTTCATTTAATGTTTGGTAATCATACAAATTTGTTTTGCCATGCAGTTATAGTGTGTAATTAGAATGTGAAAAAAGTGGAGGGGCAGTCAGAAAGTTGACCAGTCAAGTGTACCCTATGCTCATGTCGAGTGTGCCCCATGGCTGGCGGGGTTTGATGTTTTGGCATAATATTGTGTATATAGAGTTGCTCTATTGTGTGACAAATTTTCAGCTTGTTTGGACTTGAATTAAAGTAGCAGTGGTTGAAAATGCACAAAAGCGTTGACTGTACCCCACCTTCCCCAATGCTAAAAATTTGCGGGGAGCATTGACCCCCTGGCTCAGGCTATGGTTAAAAGAAAAGAATGAAAATGAAAGAACAAAGAACAGTTTTTACTTGATGTTCAATCTTCAACTGATAAAAAGCTCGCAACAACGCAAGACCGTCAGACAACAGCAATATTGCCAGCAGTGGATGTTACGTTTGGTAGTTACCAACTAAACTGCCCGCAAACAGAGATTGCTTGCTGAAGCCCGCAAATAGAGATTGCTTGTTGAAGCTCTACATATGAATGTTAGTTAAATCAACTTGTTAGGTTTCTCGTGAGTTATATTTGGACAAATGTGTCTACTGTCAGCATACTTCATGGTTAGCTGAGGGAGTTGCGCTAATACTTTGCTGTGCAAAACTTTTCTTCATGCTGTTTACCATCAGCCTAGCACAGGATTGAAGCACTATATTTTGTATTTATTGGAAAATGGCAACGTACAAACGGCGTAATTAAACCCAGTTTCCACTGAATGGATTGTGCTTGTTTGGTCCAATAAAAGATGTAGGCCCGGTTACTATACGAAAGGAGATCACGTAGGCCAATAGCTAATCCGATCAACAACTAGACGATATTTTAGAGGGCAACAACACAGTGAAAATGTATATATCTAAAAAATAAACCTACAATGTTTACAGACATTTAACGAAGAAATTACGGATATTTAACGAAGAGAACTTCTGAACTACACGAAAGATCTACATATTCCAAGAAAAAATCGCATTGCCATAAGAAGAATGTGTGAAAGACTTAAATTTCTGTTGAAGATCTAAGGCAATCGTAGAACCAAAGTCGGCGCCACAAAGATTTTTTGAGGGAATTACACATAAGTAGAGCATACTTTCACACTTTTCAGACAAACAACTACGTAGGTCACGCCTGCCTGGGGTCCCAAAAACTAAGATGGCCTATGGTCCCGCGCTCCCTGAATCCGTCCCTGTCCAGGCAGTCTAAGTTCAAAACAGCTATAAAATAGGATGGCATAGAACACCAATACTGGTGCAGTTAAAAACACTGCTTCGGCCTTTTTCATAGGAGTTTGACAAAAATCGGTCGTGATAAGGAATGACTGCTTCCAAGATTTTACAACTTCAAAATAACTTTATTATTTTATTGAAGCTAAAATGAATTGGACATTTGCCTTGTGGTTTTGAAAAGAAATTTATTCGTTTTGAAGTTGGCGGTATTTTAGTCGGGACAAAACTGCCGGCTAACTGAATTGCTGGCTATAATGGCTAATTTTGCTCAAGTGTTAGCGAACGGTAGCGTCCGTGCGAACTCAAACTTATCAGAAATCCATTGGCGCCCGGCCATTTGAACCTAGAGAACAGCTCAACAAGTTAGGTGCAGCGTGAATTCCGCTCGATTATTCAGCAGGCACGGGACGGTTTTCGGATTGTTTTTACCCAACAGCTAGACTCAAAACTGCATAACGCAATAGTCCTTGTCTGAATGACCTCACATTTTCAAGTAAGATTGGTTTTCACACGAAGAATGTTTGTGTAAAATTTGGTTGAAAAAGACCAAGCATGAGAAAAGTTATTCTGTCCTACGCAACCGGAACAGGACGTTTCGGTCTGGCCGATTCGATCTGGCCGTTTCGGTCTGGCCGTTTCAGCCTGAGCCGTTTCAGTCTAAGTCGTTTCGGTCTGAGCCGTTTCGGTCACGGGACATTTCGGTGTGGCCGTTTCGGTTTGGGAACGTTTCAGTCACGACATTTTTGTACACAAACAACTTATTACATTCGTTTATTTAAATGATTATAGGCAGGCGAAATGTCACTTTAGCTGGTGTTATACCAACTCCCTTTGAGGAGTCATGATTGCGATTAAATCTGAATTGTAATTATGAGTTTGAAGTATTTGCATTTAACTGAAAATGTCGATAATGATTTAATTTACTTGTTGGTAACGAAAATCATATGTTCATGCTGATTTAACTGTTGGATCTTCAATCATGTTTGCAGTATTTTAAATAAAACTTCTCGTTGATTCATGTATGTTTGCATTAAAATGTTAACATATAACAGTTCTGCAAGATTTCATAGTCTGACCGAAATGTCACCAGACCGAAACGGCCCAGTCCGAAGCGGCCGAGACCGAAAGCCTCAGACCGAACGGGCCAGACCGAAGAGTCGCGTACCCCAACGCAACAACTTGCTGCCGCAAATTTCTTAGGTAGGCTAAGCGCGTTGCTGGCGACGCGCAGCAACAGCAGTCCGATGCGCTGGGAACAGAGGGCGGTTGCTCGATTCAAAAGTTAATAACTCGCAAAATTATTGATGGATTGAACTTAAATTTTCACGAAAAAATGCATAGCGATTAGAACAACATTCTTGTATATTTTGGTTGCAAAAAATTTGGTTTGAGAAAATTATGGTGCTTTACAGTAAAACTGCTCAACCCTGCTGAATTGGATGAAGTTTTGTAGCCTACGTCCGTCTGTAGTTACGACCGAAAGTACAAATCCGAAGCTTTTCATTACAATTATTTTAAATTTTAAAGGGTGATGCGCATAGGTATGAAGATGATATGATGAATTTTTTTTTTTGCACAAATACGAGTACAAAAAATGTATCCTGCTACACACAACCATTGGTGTAGTACAATGGCTCCCAAAGTGGGGATAAATTACCCCCGGGATAATATGCGATTCTTCGGGGGATAACATGGAACCTAAACTTTAGACTGCTGATGTACAGACACAAGCGTATTGGTTGCGTTCTTTTTACGACGCAAAATATTGAGGATAATAAGACTTAGTCGTTACCTTAACTTGGGTAACAGCTTCAACAAGTTTAAGAACCACTGGTATAGGAACAGGCAAATTTTGGGGGTGGGAAGGAGTTTTGGCCAAAATTTCCTCAAAATTACCTGAAAAGTTCTGTGCGACTTTTGCCTACAAATTATGTCCCAGAAACATCATGCAGACCACTGGTTCCCAACCGGAGGTCCATGGACAACCCCAGGGGTCCACAGGCAGATTTTTGCGGACCATGACCTTTGTCGTGAAAGATGAAACCAAAACAGCGAAATTCCAAAATACTCGCCGTGGTGGAGAGTCTACCTTGCAAAAGACGATGAATCAAACACAAATCTGGAATGTGGGCTAAAGGGCAACACAAGATCTGGCTCATATGAACGTACATGGTCATCGGAAGGATTTTTCAAGTGGGAGGCAATAGTGGGTTGTTCTATAAGGTGGCCAGAAAGATTTGTCCAGGGGCAACAGTTGTGAAACTTCATTTTACCAACATGAAATTAAGAGAAAACATTTTTCTACTGAAGTAGCACATTTAAATATCCAGGGTCCTTTCCGACGCCCATAGAGGCAGTGCAGACAGCGATAAGAGCAGCTGCAGCATGACAATGTGAATAAAAAAGAAAACGTGTCTCCTTTGTGGTGGCTGCTGCTGAATTTCATCCGCCATTTGTGTGAAATGAGGTTAACAGCGTTTTTCAAGGGTCCTCGTCATAAGAAATCAGCTTCTTTGATTTAGTTTCTTTTCTGATCCACTTTTGACCAGAGAAGAAAATCCTTACTCGCAAAAGTAGGTTGTTGGCATGCAAAGAAGAACTGAAATAGCTTTTTGACTCACATGCCGATATTCAGGAATGCTAAGAAGTGATACCAAAAAAACAACGTAGTTTATAAATATTCTAAATTCTGTTTTTGGACCAGATCTGACCGCTGCTAAACAACTTCACTTCTAGTAACCGAAGTCGAAATCCTCAGCTGTAAAGCGCTGCATATACCACAGCAGCGAATTTAGATTCGAATAAGCGTCTCTTGGAAAATGGACTTCGAAATTTTGTAGTATAACAATCTCGTGCACAATTGATTTTTTTTATTCCAAGTTCGTGTCCTCAATCTCCCAATTACTAGTTGGAAAAATTTTTGTAAGCGTTTAAAATATTAAAAGCCGCTTTCTAATAGTTTGCTTTGTCATAACTTCAACATTTCTGTTAACGCCTGAACCTTACCGGCAACTGCAAAAACGTCATTTCCCTTTGCTTGTAATGAAAAATTCAAAATTTTGTGTTCTAACAAGAAGGACAATTTTGCAAGCCAAAAGTTGTCTTGAAAATTAAGCTTGAAATGAAACACCCGCTTTAAAACTTTTCCTCTGGATAATCTGCAAACCCATAACGTCCCATGAAATGTCTTTGCATAGTTCTGACACCATTCGATGCTTCTTTAAATGTGAGTGGACGAACTTCACAATTTTTATGACATCAGCAAGAACAATCTCCAGACCTGATGCCATGGACGTCGAAAGGATTTTTTCAGAGGGGGCCAACAGTAGTGAACATCTATTTGCCCAACTCCGAAACTATAAGAAAAACATTTTTTACCAGAAGTTTTATAGTAAAATATCAAATTTTAAAATCCAGGGGAAATGCCCCTGCCCCCTTCCGACGCTAATGTAAACGAACATGTTCTTTCACTTTAACAAAGATATGCAAGTTGAATTACCCCTCCCTTATCAGCGCTTTTTACACATAGTTCCACTCTTTAGACGTTTCAATTGTTATGCAACATTGCAACAATGTCAAGTTTTTACGTGAAAAGTACTGTGAAACACTCCTGATTTTTGGCGCGCAAAGCAGATGATGATAGCCTTTTTCTAGTAGCTACTGCTCGTACGTAACAGTATTAACTGGTTCTATTAAAGGGGTCCACAGCTATCAGCCAAATCATCAAAAGGGTCCATGACACTGAAAAGTTTGGGAACCACTGATGTAGGGGAAATGTGGGACCAATGGGACAATTTTGACAAGTTTGCTTCTTTTGGAAAACTGACTGATGCATTCAAAGTCAGGTGATGTTTTTCTTGTAGTTTGGGTTATTCTGCATAATTTAACGTAAAAACGTTCAATCGTCAGACATGTTTCGACAGTTTTATTGGCAGTTAAAAATTTCCACTAAAACGTCCCATTGGTGCCCACCCATGGGAACGTTTGCGACAATAGGGTTGGACCAATGGGACATGCACAAAGTATGATTGTCTCAGGTAACCAAACCTTATCATGGGGCGTTTCTTGATTTCCATTTTAAGAAATCAATGAAATGCAAATTCACCAAGCATTTAATGTTTACAAAATTCGACAAAACTGCATTCTTTTTTGTGATCCATTTCTCATGTTTCATTGGAAAGAAAGGTCGATAGGATCTTGGTTTAACCTGCATGAGTTTCTTGTCAATAATTGCATCCAAAACATTTATAAGCAGTAGACATTTGTAAACAGTAGAATGACAGTGTGTGAAAAGTGGTTTGCATTGCATCTGTGAAATGTCAAATAAAATTTCAAAATTTCAGACAAGTGTTTGGTTATTGAGTGAAGTGCACGATGGGGCAAGACTTCAACCATATCACTAAGTTTGACTGATGCTATGTTATCTTTTTCTGAAAACTAGAATTCTTTCATTTCTTTCTGATCTCATTATAAACCAAACGTCAAAGTCTTCATGTGCAACAAAATTTGGTGCCTCTTTTCGTTTGAATAAACGTTTACTACAGCGTACGAACGAACGGGTGTTTCAATTGTCCTGTTCAGTGAATTGAAACCATTTTTCTTCAACAAAGGTTCCCCTTTTAGAATACATTTCATCATTATCTTTAGATCAGCAGCATTAGATCCTCGCTTTTACTTCTGCAGGATGAGTATTTCCGACGTCTTGAAAACAGAATTGTTTTGGGGGGCAAGTACAATCTCTTTTTTTTCTAGGGTGTCGGTTAGTGTGGTGGACTTGGATTTTTCTGTTGTTGCTGCCTATTGTAGTAGAAGACACTTTTGGGTGCAGAGAAATAAAATTTAGAAACATTTCTGCTTCTGACATTTCTCCAATGTCAGGCACCTGTGTGAATCTGCACGCATCTATCAGAATGTTACTTTTTCTGGGCGTTGTGGAATGTCAGTCGCGACTGAATGGAAGAACATATCATGTGTGATCATATCTGGGTTAAGAGGGGAAGTGGCTCTGAATGCGGAAGTAATTTTTTCAATTGTAAATGACCTTGCAAAGGTCTTCGTAGTTAATTCAGCAGCTTTGCATATTAAAATCGGTCGTACAGGATATGAAGTAGGTGTCCAAAGGGTCCCCACCCTATCTGTTCCAAAGGTCCCCAGGCAGCCATTTTGAAAATATTGACTGATCATTTGCAAGTTCTTCAAGTGATTACATCATAATCCGCCCTGCGCAGTCTGCAGTAGTCATACGTTCCCCCAAAATATGCGACTTTCATTTTAACCTCTTTGTTACCAGTCAAAACTGAAAGGATACTGACCTCACGTTTTTTACTAAAACTCAATACAACTAGTTTTTCCCCATTCAAATGTAACTGCAATTGTTGTCTGCAACGAAAACACATGTGAAACATCCAACTAAGATGTCGGTTCCACAGTGTGAAAATGAGAAAAACGTAATCACAGGAAGGTGCTGTTTTTCCAGGTTTAAATTTGTCAAAGTGTCCCATTGGTCCCACATTTCCCCCAGACCTTTTTTTGATGTAGGCTAACCTCCAAAAAAAGTCTTCATGTGTTTCGTGTGTTTTTCTGCAAACGTTGGGCGCCAGTTTTTCAAATCAAACAGCATTGGACGCTATTTTTGACTGGATTTTCAGATATTTTGCCCAGACTTTCAGGGATTTTGCTCAGATTTCCAGAGATTTTGCACATATTTTCGACAAATCAAAACTTTTGGGGGTGCAGTTGCACACCCTGCATCCCCGCCTCCTACACCCTGCAGATAAGGCCGGCTTTTAGCCGATTGCTTCCAATCGGGCCCCACCTTCCAACCTACACAAGCTGACACTTTCAATCGAATCTGCTTATGTAGTGCCTGCACGGGGCCCACAGTTTTTTAAGCGTGTGCCCCGTTGCCAACAAAAATCAAAGTGAGCTGTGCGGTTTTTAAACATCTCCCTTAATCATGTATTCGTTCTGGAATCATACCAGTGGCAGGGGCACAACGAGGAGGGGCAACGGGGGCACAAATACCCGTGCACCGAATCACTATATGGGCGCCGAATCAGTGATGTAGTTGAGACCGTAACCTCCGAGACCGAGACTTTGCCATAAAAGCCGAGACCTAGACCTGGAAGTTCGAGACCGAGACTCCAGACCTCACATTTCTCGGATGGTAATTAAAGCTAACTCCATGAAAAATGTTGCAAAAAATATTTGGAATGTTGCCAAATACCAAGATAAAGGTGTTTTCGTTGCTATGCTTCAATAAATTTGTTTTGACTCAGAAAAATTTGTGAATTGTCTTGTTCGTTAAAGAACACTACTAACCATTCTGTGTAAGGACAGGACGTGATGCCCTGATGAAGCTTCCATGTTCTGGCCTACTACTCAGTATTGAAGTATGTTATTTGAGAACGTGGAATAGAGTCGAATCATTTATATTTGTTTTAAACAAACACACTCGATGTAGACGAGTGTATATAGCAGCACTAATCAAAACAGCACAGCGAAGTGGTAACTCTTCAGGAAAGGTTGCTTTTAATCCTTCAATCTTTTCCCAGGTGTTTCGTCGTTTATAGCTTTTGCTAATGAAGTAACAATTTTTTAAAATATTTTTCCACTCACCTGTTCCACTGCATTCTTTTTATTTTAACGCTAGGCAATAAGCTAACCTTCTCCACTGACACTAAAATTTCTTCGAAACATATTTCGGGTATTTTGACTAACAAAGCTTTGCCATTTTTTGTAACGTTACCTGCACCCTCCATCGTTCTTTCCTCTTCACACGACAAGAAATTGATTTAGAATTCTCCAAATATTTTGAAGTAACAGGTGATAAATTTAGAGATTTAAAAAACGAAAGCACTAACTGACATTTGAAAAGCAAAATTGTAACTTGTTTCATCCATCCAATCTTGCTCACTCAGTCCAAAAAAAGTTTCAAAAATGTTGCCCGTTGTTCCCCTGTTGACGCAAAAAAAAATATTTAGGCTCGTTGAAGTAATAGACTTCATGGCACGAATTAGGTTTACACTTTGAACCAGAGAGGCAATATCCCACCGCATGCTCCATTGCGGTGGCGTAGCGATGCTAACTGTCGCCCAGTGCCGACAACAGGGGCACACGCAGGAATTTTTTAAGGTTAGGGCTGAAATTTTGAGAAACATATTTTGCTCTCACTAAAGTACAGGCTACCTTATTTACTATAACATTGATGTCATATATGCTATTTCAAGTTTAACACATCAACACTTTTCTTGACCAGGCCCAGCCGCGACGTTTGTTTTTCTTTGCCTGCTTTCCCCGTTACCGTGATTTTGTTAATCTGTTAAACTACGATGCGACGTAGTGTTGCACTTCTCTGCAAAATTTTGACATTGTTTATGGAAGTTTGTAACATGTTCAGTATCCTGAGATATTGTTTTAAAAGCACTTTTATGTTATATAGTAGCACTGCTTTATACCACTTCCATTCTGGTGTCTCAGTCGGCTATTATTTGTCACGAAATATTATCAACAGCACTTTTCTCAACATCGCAGACAAGCAAAATGCGCTGCAGTACCACTACAGATCGTAGAATTATCTTACAACCACGCTACATGGTTGTTGGTCGATACCAAAAGCAAAATACTTTTGTTAAATCACCAAAACATAATTGAAACAACAGTTTCTACACATACTCGTAAAAGGCAGCACAAGCGTTTGCGAATTGCTAGTGTATCATCTAACATATTCGAGGCAGTGGTAGAAAACAAAGCTTAGCCGACACATCACCAACTTTACAGATAATTGCGCAAGGTACAGACAGATGCCACCATAGAAATTTTGAAATGAGAGAATGGACAGGGACAGATGCTCTTCAGGAGGCTCTTGGAGCAACCCATGCATGCTTATTTTGCCAACTAAGCACGTGACATCTCTCACTCTCTTACAAGTAACCCGTCACGGCAAACGGAATCGTAGCGATAGCACGAATACACCGGCGGACAGTTAATGTGTATAGTTTCTTGGGTGTTGGTCCTACCTATAGAGCCATGAGCAAAGTAATTGCTTGTCGTACAATATTCATTTCAAATCTTTCGCTTTAGTAAAATAATCCCTTTCACAAATTTTATATATGCTAAAGCACAAAATCAGATCTACGATTACTGCTGGCAACAAAGTCATTCATAATTTTCTCTGTTGATCTGGCGGTCTTTGTGTATGGAAATCTATGCAAGTCCTGTCATTCTCTCATTTCCAATCGACGATCTTAGATAGGTTTTAAGACATCTCATGGTGCTGACACTGCGCTCACTTGTAGCAGTGGATACAGGAAGAGTGCCCAAGGTGGTGAGCAATATGTAGACATTCGGATAAATGTCAGCATGGCAAGCACAGAGTGCCTCGATGGCACTCGAAGGAACAGTGCTTACATCTTCCTTCTTCCACTTATTTACCCAACGCTGCACTTCAGGAACAACCGCTGCTCTGGGACCAATATCTTCCTGATATATTTCCAGTAACCTTTCTAAATCTTGAGCAGTGTTTGGCGAAGCATCACAATACTTAGGTATCATGGTATGGTTTAATCATGCATTTTTGTGACTCAAATCACGAAATAACACGAAGCAGCAAGAGGAAATACAAAAACATCAAAGATCACTAGTTGATTACATAGTGATGAAAAAATATAAAAAATAAGAAATTTCACGTTTCGCGGTTTAGTAATCGTGTTCTAACATGTTGAATCACCAAGAGTTGGCGAAAGGCCACCTGGGTCAAGTTCTCAGCCAGCCCTGCTGCTAGCACAAACCAAATTTTAATTGAAGACGTTTTGCAATTAGTAATAAAAGTAATAAAAAGCGTCAAATCAACGTCAGGTGAAATAAGCGTAAAAAAAAAACAACAAAAAACAGTGGGGAAAAGCATGCCTATGTACAGGGGGTGGGGTGAGCAACTATAGAGGTAGATAGGAGGGAAAATAGTGGCATCAGCGCAATATTACAGAATGTGACAAGAATATCAAACGAAGATCAAACAGAATGTGACAAGCATATAAAACGAAGATCAACAGGAAGTCTGGCAAGATAGCAGGACTTTTTTATATTTTTTGCCAAATGAATAAGGCGAAGATGATTTCAATTTTTCCGGAATGTTACACCAAATATTCGGACCAATGTACTTCAGAGAAAGCTGACCCAGAGATGTTTTCATTCTGGGTAAATAATATTTTTGCAGAGAAGCAAGTCTTGTTTGATAGTTGTGGACTGATGCAATCGCAGCAAAGTAGTTATCAAAGTGAATAGGTATCAAGCTCCAAAGACTTCGGCACTTCTGCTTCTGATCAAAGAATCTATCCTCCATTTCCACTATTAAATGATCTAAGTACGGTACAAATATGTGTTGAGTTCGTCTTGGCTCCTCATCATGTAACGTCTTGTGATCCTTCAACAACAACGAAAGAAGACTTCGAATATGGTGAAGAAACTAATTTAGACGTTTACCGACGAATTCACAAGCCAAACGAAGTTGAACATTAAACAACGACCAAAGACATTAACTCTTTAAAACATTGTCATTTGTATCCATTTGGTGTATTGTAAATTTGTACTTACACATTTAATGTACAACACTTTTGGGAGAGAGTAAGCTAAAACTTTATAACAACAATTATGTCACCTATTCCAACAAAAATATAAATAATACTTTCGATCTAAACGAATAAAATACCTAATACCAAAAACGTAGTCTAAATCATGATAAAAATTGTAATCGAAATTAATAGCGATTCTGAAAAATCCAAACTCGACGCTATGACGTTGACGACGTCATCCGAGCAGCCAATCCGAGACGAGAAACGAGGTGCGGCTCTGGGTATAAATATCCGTGCGTGCGCCACGTTTAATCAGTTGAGCAGTGGGCTTACCAAGCTTAACACCTAAACCAGTAGTGGGCTTACCAAACTGGAATAGGCCAAATTACCCAGAAGAGATTTACGATTTAGTGGCTATGATGCTGCTGACAATTTGGGCCCTCTCTCCTATGAAAGAATACAATGCGAAATTAACCCCTGTCACTTGTAATAACGCCTGTGTATGTTGAAGCATATTATAAACCCCTGTTGTAGTAAATATTGCAGTGCTTAAAGATACCAGAATAAAACCATGAGTGAATACAATTTCGTTGTGATAAACTGAGCGGTTCGAGCGAAACCGGCGGGTCTAAGTTTCGTAATTGTTAACTTGGGCATGCCATGGACACTTCCAATTGACCAGTGCTCTTGCGGAATTGTCCTAAATGTGCAGTGGTCTTCTTCTTTAGAAGGGGACTGCCACATATGGCTTCCAGAAAAAATGTTCAGGGTCATCAGACGTATAATTATCTCTGAAAATTTGACTTTTGCATGTTCTGGGAATCAATAGTGGAGCATCATATTTTTCACATTCATTCTTAGCTTGGTCAAATATTTTATGAAAAACGTTTTCGCAATTGCTTCTGGTTTGTCGGAGAATATCCAGCACACTATCAATGACCTCAATCACTGCAAAT
>Ga0210059_1011758_pt1 | contig 13340 bp, 10 predicted proteins | sample Ectturendosymbi2_FD_188042 | JGI IMG/M metagenome (GOLD analysis project Ga0210059, IMG submission 188042) | Ecteinascidia turbinata endosymbiont from Florida, USA - Sample 2 (SPAdes) (version 2) | ecosystem: Host-associated > Tunicates > Ascidians > Unclassified | place: Key West, Florida...
TATGGCTTCTTCTGCGGCCTATAAGTGCGGCGCAGACGAACAAACCGTCGACCATGTTGTCCTCCAATGTCCAATTCAACGACCTCCTCGTGGACTGCACGGCCTGACGGTTCTGAACGATGAGACCAAGGGCGTAACGAAGAGGGCAAGGGGGCGCAATTCCACTGCAGTGGGCGCCGAGTACCTGCGGGGGGCGCCGAATAGTCCCAACAATGTCGCAGGTACTTTCTTCAATACAGTATATTTGCTTCCGAAAGACGTCGGGTTCGAACATGGGGACGCCGAACTTGTGCCTTGCCCCGGGCGCCATTTAACCTCGTTACGCCCCTGGTTACTCATCATAGGTAGCCTGTGCTGGAAGTAACCTATGATGCTGTTGCGATAGGAAATCCCGAGCGGCATGTGCGCAAAGCTCCGCACTGTGGCAGCAAGCAACAATAGAGTTCACATGCCATGATCACTCTCCGCGTACGCTGGTCGTTGCGTTCAGTGGTTCACAAGTTAATATCGGCAGGGCTTCCACGCCACGATCACTCTTATTGCTTGTTCGCGCCACATATATGTATGGTGTTGTTCTTCAGGCACATCCCGTTCGTGGTGAATTACACATTTAACGCAACACCACCGGAGAGGTTGCAACAATGCAAACCGACTTTACATGAGTCAGTACCTCGTCCTGTAACTTAATTTTGACTCTTTTTCTGGGGTCCGTGATGAACAGGCGCGTAGCAGGAGGGGGCAATTTCCCCCCAAATTCCGAAAGTAGCACTAACAATTTTCAGTTAATCAAGCTTTTGATGTGTAAGCCAAAGAAACGAGTCAGTACAATTCAACGAAATTGCTTTAGAAAAATATCATATTTCAACTTTAGTCGAACCTGATCAAAACAGTATGGTTTACCAATTGCACATGATTAATCAAACCTTGTGTAGAGTGTAAATGCCGGAAACTTCATGGCTGACCTTTTCCTGAGGTTTAAGCTCCGAGTGGAAATTGGTGATAATGAAGTACAAACTTGTATCTAAGCGCTTATGATCACTAACCGAAAGCAAAAACAGAGTACCGCTTGTTGCAGCTGTTTCTGGCGCACTAGCTTGCTGTATCCCACCTAATGGTGATGTAAACTTCTTTTAGAGCGAAAATTTAGCTGGCTAGGCCAATCGTCTAAAAGAGTCAGAAAAGTTATAGTTTATTTTACTACACCGTTTTTCTAACTATCCCGTTGTGGGTCTAAATTATGCCTCTCTTCAACTTCCCCTTAGCGTAGACAACAGCAGATCATACACAGTCATCAACAATACCTGTAATTGATCAAGCAATGGGATCACTAATGTAAATTTAAATAGAGCAAATTGTATTCTTATTTTACAAACGGCAAAAATAACATTAATACGCATGACATTTCACTAGTAACACTATGTCATAAAAAATAATCCACTGCATTCACTAATCTCACTGTGCAGCTAAACACTACATCTTCACAATAACCATACAGTGAACATACTTCACTATGTGTCATATCAAGTTTCACATTACGAATAACAGTTTAGCAAACAGCAATCGCATTTAAACTACAAGCTCACAATGCCGCAATTTGTAACACTCAATTCTGATAGTTCCGGTATTTCGTCAATACTCAGTTATATTCAGGCCAAACAGTCAGCCGTCAATGACGTATTCCCATTTTGGTAAGCATTGCGACTTTCTTGAGGGGATCGCCTGCTTGCATGTGGGAACGTCTTTGTTAACGCTAGCTTCATAATTTGATTAAATCCACTTTCAAAGTTCAGGCCATCGAAATCATGTATCACCAATGAGGTGAAATATATCAATTTAGGTTGTGAACCAGAGTGTCCCTCTTAACACTGGCTGCCGGAGCATTCCCTAATTACACAGCACGAAATCTATTCGCTGTGGGCCCGATGGTCCCAGGTTTTGTATGCTGGGCGCATCACTAGTGAGGACCAGTGTACACTCAACCAAGCGCTCCCTTATCACAAGATCAAAGGGCATCCTTCAGTACAACGTGTACCTGGCCTTCATGCCATCTGAGGCTTGATGTCAAATTTAGCCCTTATATAGAAATTTTGCCAGCTCCTGTCCGTACCGAATTGTGCAATTTATACGTCATACTACGTCAAACTCGGAACTTTTAGTACAATTTATTTCATTACTTATTTTGTGGCATGCCACCAAGGGTACTTCCCCGATGACAATGTTTTCTTTATTTATTTTGTGGCATGCCACTAAGGCAATTTTCCTTTATGCTTTTCCTCGGCTTTTGGGTGGTCTGCCAACCAAGACATTTTCCTCGCTTGTATTTGCATAATTCTTGTCAAATTTCATTCACTATCATATATATTTCTTATAATTTCATCAAACTCAGGTAAGTTTAAACGTATGGCTTCATCTACTAAATCATCAATTTTCTGCTCTAATACATCTTCATTAAAACTATTTAACGCATCTGCACATTCAATACTAATCGCTATTTCTTTTACAGACAAGGTTTGATAAGTAACATAATAACTCCAATAATGCAATAGCTTATTAAACAATGTCGGCACACTTTCTATACGGTAAACATATATTCCCCTTACAGTTTTGTCAGCGCAATAGTTTACACAGTTTGTTCTGCCGCTTCAGTCAATCTTATTTCGACGTTAACCCATTTAGGGCTACTTTCATGGCTTTGCTATCCGTCATGTTACCTAAGGGTCGTCGAATTCGTATACGTCAAAATAAAAAGAGCATTATGTATTATGATCAACGCGTTCAAAGCGCCTCATACCTGCGTCAACCAGTGTAAATCATCCTTTCCGTCAATCAAAATACGTCACAATAAAAGCAACACCCTGTTTTTCTGCACATAGCATGATCCTTGGGAGTTCATCCTACATCAGCATTCAGGATTTCATACAAGACAAGTTCCTTGAAACCGCTACAGCATCTGGGAATAACGCAACATTTGCAAGAATTCTCTTTTTTAGATTTTCGCAATTTAATTTGCTACTACACCAATATCATTGGGTTTTTGACTTTTCACTCGTTTGCCTTTTTACAGCAACTTCTCGTACCACCTCTTTTAAACCTCTTCGTCTATTCAAGTGCGTGTATTTCACGCTTCGCTGCACTTCATCATGAGTAAGCATTGAGTAACACACCCCACGAGGTCAGCAGTGCAATGCTTGTTTCGATTAGTTCCGGCGCTTGTTTTTCTGACGGACCTTCGCTGTCATTCACGTACTGCCCTATATTTGTAAACCGTCCGTTTTCCAGAGACTTCGGTACGTATTCCAGCGTCTCAGCCACTTTTTACTCTTAAAGTCAACCGTTTCAGGGTCAATTTCGTTTACGGTGGCTATTACTTTAGTTCATACTTTCATTTCAATGCTCGACCACCACTTTGTAAGCGCTTCCCTTGCACATATTTCTTTCTGTAAAACATGAAATGGTTAATCATAACTGCTTTTCAGTCAACATTTCCTTCTGCCCCAGCAGATGCTTTCTTTTTTGTGAGTACAGTTACCCAATTCAATTGGTTCTTTCAGCCATCTTATTACTGTATAAGAATTTCGCAATTAGCATTCAGGTTTTTCACAATTTCTTAACTTCCTCATATATGTTGCGTTTTTCCTTGATATACCAACTACATATCAATACACGCTGTTCAGTTCAATATTCACACTTACAACTTTTTGTAAATCGTTAATATAGTACACAATTAGAATACACACACAACACATTTTGTCTTTTGACTACTTCAATTCACTTTCTTCATGCCTTCCTCAGCTTGTATCAGAATAACAATTCGCACAGGTTATTTCTTCAATGTTGGTTCACTGCTATTTTCACCATTTTCTGAGCCAGTCATGTTATGGTCACTTGTTACCATAACACTTCATTTCAAGACCATCCTAAAAATTCCTCTATGATAAATCTGGAAAACTACAAATACTGTATACTTCGCCCTTGACTGCAGCATCAGCCGTAGCTTTTAAATGAAAATCGTAGATTTTTGTTTTTGTACAGTTTTAAAACTAAATGCGTGAATATGGCGGTGATATACATTTTGTATGCTTTGAAGCTCATGTCTTGGCTAAGAAGCAATTCAGTTTTAAGATCGTTTTTATTAGGCAATTAGGCCATACACCAGGAGTCCCAAACACGCCCGCGAGGACATTTTATGCGGCCAGCGATGCGTCTCGGGAATTTATATATAATCAAGATTTAAGTCATTTAGTTTATTCACGGGTGTTGGAAAGTTCTCGGCCAGCGAGTGGACAAGTTCCTTACGAAAGAAGGTAGAGACGGCTTGAAATGGTTTGCCTGTAGCTCACAATGTATATCACAGGAAATAAGATGTATAAGGTGTTCCTAGTAAAATTCTGATACCTCCATTTTTGCATCAGCTTATAATGCGGCCCTCCGGTTACTTTAAGGTCCTAATTTGGCCCTCGGAGCAATTTGAGTTTTAGATCCCCTCCATCGACATTGTTTAGCAACAATAGCATTTATTCTAGGTATTTAGTTGTGATGGCATGTAGACCTACTGTGACGGTTTAATCACAAATTTGTGGAGCTTTAACGGTTTCAATAATGATCTCCCGCATTACCTTGCTGGCGAGTTGCAAAAACAGTTTTGACAAGTAATCAGAATACGAACTGAAAGTGTTTTAACATTCACGTGATATTAATTGCCACCCCATCCTACAGCAAATTTGAAAGCATTCAGCTGCAACGCGAAGAGTCAGCAGAAAAATGTAACGAAATTGGAAATATGCTTTTTATTTTGTAAGTGTTGAGGCCATTGACACTGCTATTTGCTTACAGATAACTTGCACTCTTTTTTCGCCGTAAAGCTAGTGTGACTAAAGTGAAACTAAATTGAATTTTTTGCTAGTCGATTGGATTTTCTTATTTAAACCCTAATGGATTTAAAGAAAGATTTCAACCGCTTAGTTCCCAAACTTTTTGAGCGCGACCCAAATCTGAGTTTGGCGAACACCTCGCGATTCAAGTCTCAAACAACGCATGAAAAAAATATTGATTGTGTGGATGACTTTTTGGCAGCAAGTTTCTCAGTTCGTTTTTAATGTCAGCAATCTACTCTTTCCTCAAGTGTCTACGATACAGACGCAGACAAGCAGTGGTAACGTTGAAAGTCTACAACTCCAGTTGGATCGCCTCTGCGCGACCCATTTTTTGACCCTTCTCCACCCTTCTTTGGGTTTTGATCCATACTTTGGGAAAGATTGGGCTAGATCAACTGACCAATTTACAAAATTTCTAGTTACGCGCCTGGTGATGAAACGCTTAAAGTTTGTAGATAAACTTTGTCCCGTTGATAGATTCCATAAAAAGTGACATAAAATGACGTACCGCTAAGGTTGAAAGTATGGAAAATTTTTTCACGTGTGAAATTACACAAGAAAGCTAATCGAGTACTTACGCAATAAAGTGTTAGCAATGTTGCGAAATTCTGCATGTGACGTTTAACACCAAATTTGAAATATTGTTTGACACCGCATAAATATGTTTTATGTGTGATCCAAACCAGGGGCGTAACGACGGGGGGACAAGGAGGGCATAATTCCGTGGGCACCGAATCACTATGGGGGCCCAAATCACTGCGGGGGACACCGAATGACTGCGGGGAGCGTCAAAAAGTCCCAACAATGTCACAAGTACATTCTTCAATGCAACAAATCTGCTTCCGAAAGACCTCAGGTTCAATCATGGGGGCGCCAAACTTGCTTCTTGCCCCGGCCGCCACCTAAACGCGTTACGCCCCTGATCCAAACAACAGTTGTAATATAGGTCATCGGTACAGTCCGAAAGGTAATCTAAAATTTTTCAATTCTAAAGACGCCAGTACTTATGCATGATGAGAATCCTCTTCGTTAGAATGAAGTTGGAACTATGCGAAAACAATTAAGTTATTGCATTTTGTTCCTCCGTGAAGGTTTCAGTTCATAGAAGATCGTCTCACCACGAGTAGTAAATAATTCTGAATGGTATTAAAGCTTTGTTCCCAACCATAACTTTTGTAATTGATTTTAAATTTAAAAGGTTGACCTAGTTCGTTTAGCGATTGCTATTTGCTGGCTAGTGCAGCCCGCAAAGAAAACTCTGAAAACCCGTTAGGTAGCATGCTAAAAATATGTCTGCTCGCCACAACTGATCTTTTGAATCAGGATTTTCGATTTTATTTTCCAGGAGTAGCAACCGTCGTTTCAATATGATTACGAACGACGACGAGGATAATGACGAGTCGATCAATGCCGAAAGACCCGGCAGCTCTTCGGAAAGAAAAGGATCTGCTAAGCGTGCTATTTTTTCAGATCGCAGCAAAGATGGTTTGATGAAGTCCTGGGCTAGAAGGGTTTTTCTGCCAATTAAGGTAACGCAAGCATGGAAACGGAAAGTCGGAATTGATTCTGATGAAAGTGCAAAACCAGAAGAAGGCGCTGTTACTGAAACCAGCGAAGAACCTGATAGAGTAAGTGAAACAGTTTTGACGCCGTTTTCGTTGAAAAAATGTTGATTTCATCGCCGATCGTTCACCTTGAAGCCATTTTTAGATGTACTAACGACACATTAAGTTAGCGAGTTTTTTTCCCTTAATTTGTGTGGAGATAAAAAGTTGTTAACATATTGCAGGCACCTTGGTTTTTCAGTGGCCCTGATGAACTGACACGGTAGGTTCTCTTTTCCATCTTTTTATTATTTTGTTTGGGGCGTTAGCCTTGTTATTCTAACTGTAAGCACAATGCTATAAACATCCAGAATGACTTAGATCAGCGGAAAGTGGAAACTACCCTTTAACCCTGTACAAAATCTACGTGTTTGTAAATTTTACAGAAATTCGCTTGCCTTATTTGCACCCGCGTGTTTTTCACCAAATCGCAAACTCTGCATTGAATATCTCCAACCTGCTATCCTATAGCACTGAAATAAAGAGTTGAATGCGGATCATGTCAGCTTAGCCAGGAAGTCTTGATAGACCCTGTGGCTTTCGATTTTTTCGGAAACATTTTAATCTGACCAGAGATTACAAGCTCGAACCCCGCCTGAGAGAAACATTTATGTTTGAAGCCAAATTTAGGCCCGAAAGCCAAGTTTACCGAGTGAGTGAAGTTACGCGCACCTGCGGGATGTTGGTGGCGCAGCAAAGCAAACATGACTACATAATTCACAATTAATTATTTTTTGTTGAAGATTTAATCAACTCGATAGCTTCAACAGTAACTGGCGACAAAAGTGTCGGTCGTTGCGAAAAATTTCGAATGCAGGCCTGAAATCGGCCCCACACATTTTGACCAAATCCGACCCGACTTGCAACTCTGAATCTGACAAACAACGCAGACGTTGCTATCACGTTAACAAAAATTACGAAAGTTTATCATTGTTCAAGCCTTTGGGGCTTTTGAAACATTTGTTTTTTTCTGCTTTAACTTGGAATTTTAGTTCCCTTTGACAGCTGACGTGTGGCAATTGTCTTTTCAAAATGAGAAGACGATGGGAACGTTTTTTCACCTTAGTTTTGAATGACGTTGATATGTTCCATTTTAACACCTTTTACATTTTCATATTGCACGCTTAAAAAACGTCATCCTGACAGCATGTAAGTTAATGAGCAAAGTTTAGAAACATTGCGCAATAAATCAAAATCGGATCTAAATATTCGGCCACAGTTCGCGTGTTGTAAATTGAAAAGATAAACAGAGCGTGCATACTTTTTCAATGCCAATGAATTTTTAATTACACAATGCTTTGCATCTATCTCACTTTTCTCTGATTGCAGTGCTTCTTCGAGTTGTGTAAAGCGCGCCACATTGTTGCTGCTTCGATGGTTTGAACACGGCCTCTTGTGACATTTTTGTGTATTATAAAATAAATTTGGGCACACTGGTAGCAAAACGTTTGCACAGAGGTGTGTTGCATTTTGCTTGGTAAAGGCTGTTTGTGAAAGTGTCAGTAGTCCGTAATTAACTTAGGAAGTGCTGTGATTTGTTAATGTGGTTTACATTTTCCAGAATCCTGAATCCTTACAAACTCTAGCTTTGGATTATTTTGCAGACTACGCATGATTAAAACAAAAGCATGGCAAAGCTTCAAAAAAGTCCCACAAACCGCTAGTGCTGTTGAAATAACTGCCAGAGTCATGAACTAAATGTATGTGATCGAGATCACTTGGATTTTGAAACAAACCACATCGGCCTGTTAACGATGGCCTTCGAAATGTAACATATCCGGTCGTATTGTAAGTAGGCCGTGGTTTGGACCAGGACAGAAATACTTGCATCCCATTCATGACAAACAAACAAACAAGTGCTCGTCAGCCACTTTGTTTCATGATGCAAAGCAGGATGTACGGTATTTTAGGGATATCCGCTTCTGTTATGACCTTACATGCACCGAATTTTAGTTTCAGTTGTCGCAAACATTTTCGACATCGATTTACAGCCTGGTGGCTAAGTTTATAGTGTATCGAAGAATTCGGCTTTTTTGTCTTTTACCTGTAAACTGAATTTTCAAAAAGTTTATAACAGATTTTTATCAACACGTTTTGCAAGTCTTGCTATTTTACAGCATCTCAACCAACTACCGAGGAATGGATCTCACGCAAAAGCTCATAAATTTTTTGTTTCGTAACACCTGAAAAATACTAAAGCTCCGTTATGCACTGACAATCTTGCTTGCTAAGTTTTCATCCACGTATCCGTCAAAAGTATAATCTTGTCGGTGAAAACGCATATCTGGAAAAAAGAAGTACATAGTATACACCGCTGTAAGGCTGCTGTAAGGTTGCTGGCTGATAAGTTTGTCAAGGTTCGTTTTGATTGTGAATTTTTTGAAAAATTTTGTGGTCAGCGTGATGGCTTTTGCCATCTTGCTCGGCATCTGCTCAGCGCGGTATGGGCCCAAATTTCCTTGATAATCTAAGCTGAAAAATTTGTTGGAATAGCTTGAGATTGATTTGGTTCCACTTGCCATTATGCCGGAAAATGCCATTTACATACTGTAACCTCAGCATCGTTAAACTGCTATCGATGCATTATTTGCAGCTAAGTGGAGTCATGAAATTCTTCAGAAAACCGAACTCTCCCGATGTGCGAAGTTCCACCGAATCTACTAATGACCGCACTGGCATCACCAGTCTGTGGAAAAGAGTATGGGCGAAAGAAACACCTGTTTGATCGCATTATGTGAAGTATTGAATTTTGCACGCTATTTGCTTACAGCAAAAAAAACTACTCTTGAAATGTTACGCGATTTTTTGAGTACAGTTGTAAGCGCGTTGCGTTCCTCAGCTCGAATGGTGAAACTATCAAATCCTCTCCAAAACGTCGCTGGTGTTCTGCAACAGAAAAATCAGGAACAGTCATTCTTTATGTGTTTTTAGATTTTTGAAAAACGATTTTTTGATGAGATGACGAATCAGAGGGTTGTATAGGTATTAAAATTGCAAAATAAAAAGTGCTAATCAATAGTCTAAAAAGTTGGGAAACTCGGGTCTTCAGTTTTTTCAGCTGCTCCACATTCGCGTTTTCTGTACTATTATCGTGACATCGCTTCAAGATGTGTTTTGAGATTTACTAGAATTTGACGTAATTTTATGCCCTTCTCCAACAGAATTTTCTGCAATGCGCAATGTTATTTCATATTTAGACAAAAAACTTACGATTTGCGAAATATGGGGAAATGACAGAAAGTTATGGAAACTTTAGTGATCTCATGTCCCTGAGCAACATCGTGATAACCTAGTTGTGAGACGATTTAACAGCACGTGTTCTGAATAGCTAAAACCAAACCAACTTAAATGCGACTGTATTTGTAGTGTGTCGAAAAAATGATCACGCGGAAGGATTTATGCAAAGCGGGAGTCAAGCGAACAAATATTTTCGGGATAATTTAATGTGCTGACAGCTGAACATTCACAGAGCTTTTGAAAAGCTTTTGCATTGCTTTACGCAACCGCCGTCGGCGCGGCATCAAACATAGTACCTTTTGCCGTTATAGTCTGTATCTACTGTAGTTAGTTATCTCATGAAAATTCAAGCAGATTGACGAAGTCTGTGTTAGGCCATTTAAATGTTGTGTGAACTCGGTATAGCTCGGTTAACAGTTTGCAAAATATGTAACATGCACACCTTGAAGTGTATGAATAATCTTTAACCACATTTTCAAACAAAACGACCTTGTTACAGCTTTGCTTCAGGAAAAGCATAAAATAAATCGCAATGCTGCGAAAGCTTACATCCACTACTAAATTCATGATTTTGTTGAGAGCAGATGTTTTATTATGATTCCGATGGACGTGTTTTTCCAGCGCGGGAAGCATGCGGTAGAGCCAACGAAGAAGTTCCTGGTCTCTGCGAAAGCAATACATCAGTTAGAAAATCTTAAATAGCGAAAAAATGTGTGTTGACAATCGAAATAACTACTACTAGATTTTGGCAACGCGTGGAGTCAGTGAGAGAAGATATGTCCGGTGCAGCAAATCAGGCGTCGTAAAGTCGAAAAAGGCCAGAATACTATCATTAGGACCTGCGGAAATTGAGTTCTAAAGCGCGTTCGATTGTGTCTGGTTTGTGCAAGGGGACTCACCGTGAACGACCGGGGCACTAAGTTTCAAACATATTTCTCGATTTAGTTGTTCGAAAAAAACAGGAGTAATGTATACTGTATATACATCGCCATGGTGGATGCGATCTTGTAAATGTGTTCTAACAATTTCTCGCAATGCGAAGCAAAGAGTTTTTTTAATATGAAACAGAAATCTTAACAGATGGCTAACCAGCAAACCTGGGCCAGGGAAAAAATTCAATCCGGGACCAGGTAGCTCCCTACGTTCACCAGGTTGGTTAATAGTGACGGACGCTGAAGTCGCAAAAAAGTGGATTAAACTCAATTTAAAAAACAGGATTGACTGGTGAGTTTGATATTTTCTGCATAGTTGATTGCTTGCGAATTAAAATTCGAACTCAACATTCATACAAGAAAACATGAAAAACACTTTTTAACATGTGCAGCAAGCTTTACGCAAAACGCGTTACGGAATTTTGTTTCGTGTTTTTAGCCAGCACCGATACGTTTTGCTGTTCACGTGAGACACATGAACCAGCTGATGCCTTCACAACTCAGCGCGACCGGATGTTGTAGAAACCAGTTGAAAGTGCTGGCTGATGAAATAAACTTGCACTGTTTGATGGTAATTGGGTGGACGGTCTGTGCTTGGTTAGCGTAGGCCCGGAATACTGCCATGCATCCCTAAATCCCCAAGTGAAGGGCGCGCTGTAGAGGGGCCAAGCGTCCTACAAGAAAAGGAAAATTAGGTGAAAAGTTTCAACTGTTTGAAAAACTCCAAGAGTTTGGAATTTTTGATTAGTTTTTCAGCGAGTGTTATGCTTTAATTGACGTTTTGATAAGGATATGACAGAATTTGGCGAAATGTTTACTCGTTTGCCTTTGCGGCATATTCTGAGGGCCTCATGCTTTTTGGGATGTGGCCCGCATCATGTTGGAGTGGCTTGTGTAGACAGGATACGCACAATGTCGGCTGTCACTCACTCTTCCGGGAGACGTTCCATGTAACGATTCAGTTCAGTTTCCGCGAAGTCGCTATCGTCGTCACTGGATGAGAAACCTTCACCTACGAAGACGGTTTGTTCAAAACTATATCCGAGGCTGTTCCGACACAAAACAGTTTCTTCAAGAAACGATGGTAGTATTAGTCGAGTTGAAGTAAACTACACATTTAGATAATATCACTATTATTTAATTTTAATGTTTTTAAGAAAAGGCAGTTGCATATTTTTGATAGAAACTTCACATTGAAAATTCACAAGCTTCAGGTTTTACATAAAGTTCACCAATCCACGAAAACCTAAACGTTTTACATTCAGTTTTCTTCGGGGTTGCGAGATGAGAATGCCTTCCGGAACTTGAACCCACAGAATCGTCCAGAGACAAAATGGCTAAGCGAAAGCGAACTGGTTTTAATCAAAACCGTTTTTCCTGATGTTTCACAATGCACTTGTTCTGTCTTCGGCGCAAACGCAACCAGTGGGCTGTAATCTGCTACAGGGTATTCAGTAATGTAGCACAAATTTTTTTATCAACATTCACAGGATAAGAGCAGTGATCCTACTTTCTAGATAACGAACTGTTATTTCTCGTAAGAATGGAATTGAAGAACTTCCAATTGTCTTTCGAAAACTGTGGGAGATGCTAGTTTAAAATGTTGCATGTTTATATGTTGACCAACAACTTCTCAAGAATAAGGGAGGCATTCGGAAATATGGGTCAGCAACTGCAGTAAATTTTATTTATATTTTAATTTCTCAAAATCCACTCGCTGCTCATCAGCCTAGCATAGCTTTCAAATGTCCATACACAGCAAGCACTAAATACAATGGCGTCGTCATTCTCTTAACGTTCGCCAATTACCATTGACTCTTGAAAGCAGCCAGGGCAAAGTATATTTTTAAACTACTTGCAAATAAGGACTAAACTGCGTTTTGCTTTTTATTTTTCAGGCACTCGTCGTGAACAACGTTAACCAGATGCTTACATCCACTGTTTATTGCAGTGGTTCTTAACCTTTATATGCACTCGTACCCCCTGACCTTTCATCAAATTTTCTCGTACCCCTTGTCTGAAATCAAGTAATTGATAGTAACATAGTTTCATCGCAACGAATATAACGATACAATGAACTTACAAAGTACACTAACAATCAGACAGACGTAAAGCTTCTTTTGCTGTTTTTTTTCAATAATTATGCTGTTGCATGGCTCTTCGTTTAAGATAGCCACTTGCTTGCATGTCATCATCGAGCTCTTATAGATTCCTGGCCTTAGTTTCGATGTCCAAGCGAGTTGAGAAACTGCTTTCACGTAAGTAGGTTGTTGAAAATAGCACAAGGACTTCCGAAGATGTCTTTGCTAACTGCGAGAAAGTGTTGAGTTGCGTGCACCAGAAGGTACCTAAATACATTGAATGGAAGTTTATTTTAATTTTTCTACTCGTTTTCATTTCAACTAGATCTTCCTCATACCATCATTGTCATCCATAGATTTTAGGTTAAAGATAAATGGGTTCTGTCCTGCATCCAACCCAGTGAAACAGAAACCTCTCCTGGTTGAAGCCTGAAAGCAACCCTGGAAGGACTGCTGTAACACCTGCACATGCTTTTATATTTCAGTGACAATGATTAAGGATATTTTTCCCTTGGAAACTGCACCAAGTTGTGGAAAATCAGCATAGGTGCCTGATCCAATGCAACTAATACAGCTTGAAAGTTTATTAATGAAGGCAGATATGCTTTCCCT
>Ga0210059_1011759_pt1 | contig 13340 bp, 7 predicted proteins | sample Ectturendosymbi2_FD_188042 | JGI IMG/M metagenome (GOLD analysis project Ga0210059, IMG submission 188042) | Ecteinascidia turbinata endosymbiont from Florida, USA - Sample 2 (SPAdes) (version 2) | ecosystem: Host-associated > Tunicates > Ascidians > Unclassified | place: Key West, Florida...
AGTTTCCAATGAAAACTTCAGCGAAACACTTTGGCCTAGCGGTTGGGCCCTAGGCCAGACAACATGAGCCAAAATGACCCTAAAACTGCTTCACTTATGACGTCAGTCACAAAAAATCCGCACCCCCCAACCAAAAAATTTTTTTCGAGTGCAATCTACTAGACTGGCCGATCCGTTTGAGCCCTTGAACAGCTCTCTAACGCAATCGGCGGAGGAGCTAGGGCGTTGGTAAGGCAACCGAAAACTGCTGTTTTTTAGGCTGAAATCGAAGTACGAATATATCGTAGACTGGCTCTCGAAGTGTTAAAAACAATAAATGGTTTCTATTCCAACTGGTTTTTTTTGCTGAGACATTTTGGTCATTTTTTTGCTGAGAGATTTTGGTCACTGAAACATGTCGGTCATTTGTCTCACAGTTGTATTAAAACTTGCTGTAACAGTGTTTTTTAGCCTGTATTTTCAGACATTCTTACTGAAATGACTAAAATTGTTTCAGTCATTTCAAAATCATTTTGGTCTGCGACCGAAAAAAAACAGGTTCCTAATTACTGTCTCCATAGGCCTATGGGAAGGCTTTTACTGGGTGTGTGTGTGGAACAAATAGCCCTGAAAATAACAATTTGCCCTAAAAATAAACAATTTGCCTTGAAACCAGCTTTTTTAGTTTAATCCCAGTGGGGCCTGAAACCTCTTGTAAATCTGTTCTATACAGTTGAATTCATTTATAACAGGTTTGTCTGTAACGTCAGTTTGCCCATAATGTTATATTTTGTTCGGTCCTGATGGCATCTTTTACATGCATTTCAATTTGCTTATGTCAATTTGGCAATACCGTTCTTTATGCAATCTGCTGGAGTTTTTTTTTCTGTGGTTACCTTGCTTGTTAACTGAGGGGGATGAGCTTCCTTGTGTGTTATGTTCTCCTAGACAAGAAACTTAATAGTAATTGCCTTTACAAACATGTATGTGACTTCGATGGTGCAACACAATGGTTAAAAGTGACGATTCTGAGTCATCTTAACACCCTGCACCTCTACCCAGTGCAAACTCAAAAACGAACAAAGAAAAAAGTGTCGAATTTTTATATCAAGCTGTTGACCTACCAACATCCGATTGTTTGATTTTTATAGAAAACAAGTGCTTGGTCCAGATCAAAGTCATTATAACCAGCCACGACTTTGGTCCAGATTACACACTACACTAGCCCAAATTACATGCATCCCCCCAAGTGAATACATACTGGATACACTGTATTGAAATTTTTTTCACCGTTCAGGATTTTTGAGGAGCTTGTGCTTGCCCTGAAATTTTCACTGTGAATATACTTTTTACATTCAGGATTTTTGACCAACTTGCACTTGCCCTGAAAAGCAGAGTTTGCTCTGAAATTTTCACTGTATTGAATGTATATTTTTTATCATCCAGGATTTTTGAGCAACTTGCACTTGCCTTGAAAAACTGAATTGCGCTGAAATTTTTCACTGTATTGAATATATTTTTTATTATTCAGGATTTTTGAGCAACTTTGTGCTTGCCCTGAAAAGCACACTGTGCCCTGAATTAACTGTATTGAATATATATATTTTATCATTCAGGATTTTCGAGCAACTTGAGCTTGCCCTGAAATTTTTCACTGTATTGAATATGTTTTTTACCATTCAGGAGTTTTGACCAACTTTGCGCTTGCCCTGAAAAACAGAGTGTGTCTTGAATTCATTGTACTGAATATATATTTTTTATCGTTCGGGATTTTTGAGCAACTTGCGCTTGCCATGAAAAACAAAGTTTGCCCTGAAATTTTCATTGTATTGAATATACTTTTTACATTCAGGATTTTTCGGCAACTTGTGCCTGCCCTGAAAACAGAGTTTGTCCTGAAAGTTTTCAAGCTTGGGGGGCACCCCGCGCCTCATACGCCTATGACTGTCTCTGTTTGGAACCTGTAGACTGGTTTGTTCAATGAAAAGTATATTTCTACAATTCGAGCAAGGTGTTACTACATCCAATTTAGAAATTCATTGTATGTTGTAAGAAGTAATATTGATTTGTTTTGATCTCGTGGCTTTTGCTTCATTTGAGCTCAACGAAAACAATAAAGGTCTTAAGTGCAGAGTTGGGTATGGTTTCCGCAGTTTTAGAATCCACACCTAAATTAACTGTATAATAAACAACATTACTTGCAGTACATCTTGTGTAATTTGAAAAAGTTCTCTACTAAATGTATATATTTGATAAAGTTCTCTACTGGTTGTATGCTTAATCTTTTATGATTAAATACATCCATATAAGCTCTTCCTTTTTGAAAGCTTGAAATTGCAAACAGTTGTTCATGATAGTTGTTGAGTAATGGTACTGGCCAAAACTACATAGCAAAGCAACTTTGCAAACAGGCATGTTGAATACATTGCCTGAATATTTGTTGCTCAAGCTTTCATCAGCCCTGCCAAGCATTGAAAGTAAGCTTCAACTCATTGCTACTCATGTAAAGACTTCAAAACTTAAAATCTGTTCATTATCCAAACAAGACCAGACATTAGAGATACTTTCCTAATGCCAGTGGCTTTGGGAGACATTGTTGCTTAATGTCATCCAGATTGAATTTGGCTGGATGTCTTGCAAAATGACTGATCTGTTCCAGTTGGTCATTTTATGTGGTGCACTGTTCCCCTGTAGGCATTAAATTTCCTATTTCATTTTTGCGAAGTGTTTGTTCCAGCCCGAGTGTATAACTGAAAATTGATGTTTCACAGAATTCAGCAAATACAACTGCTTGGACGAAATATCAAGCCTCCGAATTTTGAGAAAATGTGGCATCAGTTAGAAGCGGAAATACACCTTCATCGTCATAAAACTGTCATCAAAGCCTGCCGAGGGTCCAAGTCTCATTCTATTCCAAAAGAAGTGAGATTCTCAATTTTCACCAGTCGAACATCCTCCATATTCTTTGCCTGTCGTCTGTGTCAAAGTGTTTGTTACGTCTGAGATGACTGTTGTGCTGCAAAGTAGATTGGGAAAGTTTTTCATCAGATACATTTTTCCAATCGGAATTGTGCGGTGGTGGTTAATAATATATATTTCGTATAAGGACGTTGCAAAGCACTTGTCAAACCAATTTTAAACCACGTTTTCACTGAACATAACTTATTTGCTGATCAGGAAACAAGTTCTTCCCAGCAGAGACGCGGTATTGGCGATGTACGAAAAGTGATTATCAGTAAAAGGGCAGAAGAAGGCCTTGGAATATCAATCACAGTATGTTACTTTCCTCTTTTAGCAATTCTCGATTTATTGTTGGAGTGTTGCAGGACAGTGCTTTCGCGCTGCAGTCAAGCGCGCACTTAATATCTCAAGTTAAATATGCCTGTTAATGGTAACTTTGCTGCGTATTATTTCCCTTTAAACAGATGCTTGTATAAGTTCCGTTACACAGTATGTTACGTCTTTGAGACTGTGAGTACACAGGGTATGGTTACGTGCCAATACTTGTGGATGTTCTTCAATATTCCCTGCAATTATTGGCAAGAGGTATGTAGGGTCAAAAGTAGGTTAATTGTTGTTTGTTGTCCTAAGTCATTTCTGGTAGACGTATGAATACCAAGCCAAAACTGAAGATCTGTTACAGGGTGATTGCTTGTGTATGTGGATCAGCTTTTACTTCACTGTCCGCATCTATTGCATAGCTTTTTATTTCTTGACACTTTCATGCTTTCCGTGGATGTAGTTTGGCGTAGATATTTAGCTCAAGGCAAGCTGATTGGGATACCAAGTAGTCAGTCAGATCTTGTCTTTCCTGTACAGTGAACTCAAAATTACCAAGTTACAAGTTCCGATGTTGGTTGCCGTTGCGCAGTTAACACTAAATCATTGATGTCCCTGCCACGACATACTTCAAATGCAATGAACATTGCCTGTTCTGTGAAAAGTTTCAAATAAGTATTACCGCTGTATGTTGCCAGCTTTAAAGAAAATAAATGCTACTGATAAATAGCCAGCGAATGACTAATCCAATAGGTCCTTTGTTTACTGCGGTGTAACCCCAAATTCTGCGGTGTTCATATGCAGTCTGTTGATGATTCGAGTGTCGACAATTTTTTTTTACCAACAAAAGGTTCCCAGGCAACCTTTTGTTGATTAGTTGAGGTGTGATTTGTTGCATGATGATTGGCTGTTTCCTTTAATCGCGTCTCAGTTGCCGTTCGCTTGAAGGGACGGAAATAACTGCTGTTTCCTACTGCGGATAAGCAGTTGTTTGCGGATAAGCAGTTGTTTGTCTGTGGTCCTCTGCGTGGAAAATTCCTGAGGCAACCGTGCGTTCGGCGGAGAAGATTGGTCTGGCTGGGGTGCAACGTTTTAGCGCACAAGCCAGGGTTGAGCAAACGTCATTATGTTGTATTTAAACCCAAAACTGTTTCGCTAGCATGGGCGTCGGAAGCGGGAGGCCAAAGCTTGCAAAGCTAGTTGCGGCTTTCCATGAGAGAATCGAACATGCAATGGAAAGAACGCCAATTCCACCAGCGCAATGGACAAGCCACAATAGAGATTCCCGCTGAATCAGTTTCACTCTATTGTTGCTTGTGGGTAGCTGCCTTTATGAAGCGCATCTTGACTGCGCGCTTTGGGCATGTGACGAGATGCGCCGTCACAGGTCGCATGAATTTTGAAATTTTCCTATTACAATTTTAGTAAAAAAAGGTTGTTTTCCTACTTTCGAGAGGGAAAAATTAAATTTCTCCACTTTAGCTCCCCCCTGGAAAAATCTTTTTGGCTGCCTCTGGAAATATCCACTATTGCCCCCCACTGGAGAAAATCCCTCCGACGCACATGTTCGCTGGTGGCTTGAATTGTATTTGTAAACATGCAGCACCATGCTCGAATTTATGCCTGATCTTCGACGCGAGCGTCCCACGTCCTGTTCCTTTTCCAGGGCGGTCGTGAGCACGGCGTGCCCGTTCTTGTGTCAGAGATACACGAAGGCGCGGCGACCGATCGGACGGGCGGCCTTTACATTGGCGACGCAATTTTATCTGTGAACGGACAGGATCTGAGAAACGCAAAACACCAGGAAGCTGTAGCAGCTCTATCTCAACAGGTGCGTGCCGTTTGAATGCTTTTGAAAGTGAGTGCAGGCAAAACTTTGCAATGGGTTGCGTAAAATACTTGCATCTACGGTGCGTTTCTTCGACGTCAGTTTTCTTGCCTTAGATGGATCGTTTAGAGTTGGAAGTTGTCTACGTAACACCTGATGATGGTGCAGATGACGATGACGTAACTTACGGTGTTGAGATTGCGGGTGAAACCGACAACAGCGATGAACATGACTTCCAACCGTAAGTATAACCTACCAACCTGTAGCTGTGCGTTGGAACGATCTGTAAATGACGAACTGTTCCGGTTCTTTGTAATGACGCACGGTTGTGGTTTTAACGCAAGGGTCTCAAACACGCGGCCCGCCAGGGCGTTTTGTGCGGCTCGCGATGCTTTTTGGGAATTTTCAAATAATTAACATTTACGTTGCCAAGTGCCTTGAAAAAAGATGCGAAATAATCGAATCAAGACTGAATGATGCCCAGTGCGGTTTTCGTTCCGGTCGTAGCACTATAGACCAAATTTTCACTCTCCAGCATATTTTTTTGAAATCTTGGGAGTGTGGCGTCTACGCATGCTTTGTCGACCACGAGAAAGCATGCGACCGGCATCCTCATGAAATACTTTAGTGCCCCAAAGCTTTCCACGCTATGGGGTCAAGTCACTGCATTCCTGCTCAGAAGATTGTGTCCGTGTCGGAAAAGTTAAATCACAACCGTTCACCGTTGGTGTTGGACTCAGACGAGGGTGTGTGCTGTCACCACTCCTTTTCATAGTCTACTTGCGTTGGATAGACAATTACAGCCGAGTCGACGAGGGTGTCACAGTTGGAAACTGCAATATCAACCGTTTAATTTTTGCAGACGATTCGGTACTGCTAGCATCTTTTCAACAGGGCCTTCAACATACACTTGATCAATTTTTTTGCTGCGTGCGACCGAGCCGGAATGAAAATCACTGAAAATACCGGGGTATTAAGTCTCACTAGAAACCCAAGGCAGTGTATGCTGCAAGTGAACGGCAATACACTGCAGCAGTTAAAAAAGTTCAAATACCTAGGGGTGGTGTTTATGTCACGAGTGACGGAGTGTGGAGCGAGGAGATCGATACACGGATTGGTAAAGGTAACGCAGTTCTGCGTGAGCTTTATCGCTCTGTGACCATCAAACGGGAGCTTTCGAAAACCGCAAAGCGGTCAGTTTTTAAATCGGCCTGTGTTGCGATTCTTACCTATGGTCATGAATTCTGGTTAAAGACCGAAAGAATATTATCTCAGATTCTCAAGTGCAAGCGGCAAAATGGGATTTTTGCGAAGAGTGCGAAGTGACACAAGGGCGTACCGAGGTTAAATGGCGCCCGGGATAAAAAGAAGTTTGGTACCCCCATGTTCAAACCTAAAATCTTTTGGGAGTAAATGTAGTGTATTGAAGAAAAACTGTGGGACATTGTTGGGACTTTTCGGCGCCCCCAGTGATTCGGCACCCGAGGCATTGTGCCCCCTCGTCGTTGCGCCACTGGTGTGACACTTTACGACAAAGTGCGCAGATGTGAAATTCCCAGAGCCCTGAATGTTGAATCACTTCTACGAATTGACAGATCACAGCTGCGTTGGTTCGGTCATGTGTCCAGAATGTCCCACAAAAGACGGGCGAGGCTTGTTCTGCTGGCTAAACACGGAAAAGCAGCCCAGAGGTCGTCCAAGGCCTAGTTGGAATAATGACTACATCTCTGACGTTGCTTGTCCCGTCTTGTTGGGGTGCCAGCAGAACTATCTGAAATTAGAAATTGCTGTTGACCGTGAGGTATTCCAAGTTCTCCTGCTACCCAGTGACCTCCCTAGAGGAAAAGCGGACACGAAAATGATTGAAATGAATAGCATTTGCCTTATTTAGTTTATTCATTGGCGTTCAAAAGTGCTTAGCTAGCGAGTGAACAAGTTCCATAGACGGCTAGAATTGATTGGTGCGAACGTAGAGACGGCTAGAAATGATTTGTCTATAATTCATGGTACCTTTCACAGGAAATAAGCTGTTTCTGGTAAGTTCCAAGTACCGCCATTGTTGCGTCAGCGTCATAATGCGGCCCGCGGGTTACCTTGTAAGTGCTCATGTGGCCCATGGAACAATTTGAGTTTGAGACTCCTGTTTTAACGATGACCAACTGATTTTTATGCTTTGCAGTTGGTGTTGCGTTCGGTCAAAATTTTGGTTGCCAGGGAACAGCACAGTGTTGGTTGACGAAAAGCCCCGACTAAGATTTAACTTTTTGAAACCCTGCTCAGGTAACCATAAAAATACTTAACAAGTCTGGTAACGAAGGGTGCAATGCGAACCACATTTTCTTAATGTGGTTCCGGGACACGTGACATCCGGTATGTCCATACCAAACTATCTTTTTACTTCCATATGTCGATTGTTAATCACTTTCGCAACAAAATTTTATCTGCGCAGCGAAACACACATACCATATAAATTTTATGCAGGGTACCACCAAAAAGGGACTTTTTAGAGGGGATTTTTTGTTTGTGCGTAGAAAACGTCATGTAGGTGTTAGATCCGTTTTTTTTCATATAAAGTCATGGTGTAGGAAGATTCTTTACATAAAAGGTATCGGTGGTCATATCTGGCCAAATAGGTTTTGCACTTAAAATTGCATTGAAATGTTGACTTAGTAAGGTGTCCGAAATTTGATACATGTCAGGTAACCATGGGTGGCATGGTACCCTTATACCCCCTATATAGGCTTTCAGGGACATTTTTGCAAAATAATTCTGACACCATTCCATTAGTCTCTGAAAATCAGGAAAAGTCATGGAAGCACAGGTTTCTAACATTTGAGTATAAAATAAAATAAAAAAAAACAAAAAGGGGCTGGGTCAGACGCAAAGCTGGTTACTTGAGCAGGGTTATCATCTCTTCGTATTTTTTTAGCTGTAATGAGTAAAACGTCAACGCAGAATTACGTTTTCACAGCGACAGGTTTTGTCTGTTGAAAGAATAACATTTGTAAAAGCACAAAGATGTCTGAACACATACGACACCCTCCGTTAAGTTCATTACCCTTCGTTCATTCCATTGGTGTGGAAATGGCGGATATTTCAGCTGCGATCTCCGTTTTTTTCGAACACTGCCGTTTAAAGTCGTAAAATGTTACCATGGACTAAGTCACAAAAGGACCTTCGGTGAAGTTTACGAGAAACTATGTCGAGGTCGAATGGGTAACATGCTGCTCTCAGAATGTTGATTTAAGTCAGCAGTGACCAATTGTCACACACGTTTTTTGTTTATCCTTTTTTTTCACTTATCTTATGATTTCGGCTGCGTTAAAAATTAAAAAATATTTATAACTCGGAATAACCACATGAATGACCCAGCCGCAAAATGCCCGTCGCCCAGGTGCTTCCATCGTGAGTCGCTGTCCGCTGTAGAAGCTTGTTACGGATCAAGACAGCTCAGTCAGTTGTATGAACAAAGGTTGTTTCGCACGGTCTGTTTTCAGTACCATTCGATTGATGTGAAGGAAGCGGAACTGCAACGCCCATTGTGCGCGCTAGAGTTACACCTTTTGTCTGTGAAGCTTGATTTAATACGTTTTTTTTTTTAACTCGCCACGCTCGTCACAAAGCTTCCGAAATTCGGCGATGAACTGCATTTTGATTGCTGTAGTACCTCAATCTGTTGTTGGGAATTTTTAGCTCTGCTTCTCAGATGCCGGTCAGCAAACTGCTCAGCGTGGCAGCGTTGTCGCGCGCGGTGATATACTGTTTCACGTTGACAGTGCGCTGGTCCGTGTGATGCAATAAGCTATAATTTTGCTGTGTTCGCGGGCTGCTGGAGTTTATATGTTGCGTGTAGACGTGAGAAGGCATATTCGAGCATTTTTTGTGTTTGCTAGCCTCCTAGACACGATTCCAACAGTTGTGACTGCTTGTTCGGGCTTTGCTGGCGTATCTGCGCATATGCGTTTGCCCTGGAGCGCAATTGTTTGTGGCGTATACGTTTCTCCGTTTAGAGTTGGATCACTTTCTTTATGGCAGAGCACCGAAAACTCCTTCCCTGTCCTTACCGAACGGATCGCTCAGCAACGGTTCGCAGTCCGGCGGCGACACCGGGGCACCTGGAACACCCGGGTCGTCGGTTTCAGATGCGAAGTCTACCGAAGCCCAGCCGATCTTAGCCGAGTCGGATCGGTAGTGTTCGGTTTCTTCTCGATCGCAGCGATTTCAGACTACGAAGAGCGAAGTCAGCGCGAAGGTTTAAGTAGTGAGTGCTGCTGTGTGGGACAGGAGCAAGTAAAAGAGCGCGTGCCGTTGTACAGGACGCGCAGATAAGCATGTTTTGCAAACTCTGACTGGTGCAGTTTGCACAACCACACGTTACCCTTGTTACTTCAAAAGTATAAAGTTAATTAACGAGGGATTAAATTTTAAGAATATTGCGTGGAGACGTGAGAAGATCCAAGGTTTGGTTTGGTTGAAAAATAAAGGCTGAATAACCACTTAAAATGTGTTTAATCAAAAGTTCTAAGTTGTAGTTACCTGTTGGGCCCTTTACCACAATACAATCACATCTCAAACGCACAATATCTATAAAAGCCACGCGAAATTTATAAAACGAACGACATTTTCACGCGACATCACCTCATGGTTGTGAAAGCGACCCACACTTGACATGTTACTGCTTGTTTCGATTTGTGATTGCGTCCTCTTTTCCGCACGCGGCGGTATGCGCCTTCTTCAAGAAGCACGATCCTCTCCGCTGTTAAACAGCGCGAATGGTCGAAACCTTCGTCCTGTGTCGTCCGTCCGTCTTCAGCTAATTACGGTTTTGTTCGGTTTGTGGCGCGCGCTACACACGTAGTTCCATGAAACGAGCTTCATATTTATTCTAATGTGCACTACCTTACTGGCTGTCTTCGCTAACGATTAAGTGTTGACGACTTGATGTAGGTCATGCATTGTTTAGCTAGCTGGTGTTCCGTAGTAATAATCCCCAGTAAAATTCTTCTGTGCGTAGGAATAGAGTATTGGATGGACTGTGCCTTACAGGTTATCGGTTACCTGTAAAGGTATTAGCAGGCGTTCTTTGTCTAAAACAGCTATGTCCAACCCGCGTTGGGCTGCATGTGGCCCAGTCAAAGTTTTGTGCGGCCCAATTTAGGTTTTCCCAGTTTAGAGCTGTAGTAAAAGTATCCTATACACTGACAACCTGTCCTGATTTTGATAATCTTGAATTTGACATTATTGATACAGGTGGTCTTCAGTGTCACATTATCACGTCTGAGGCAAACCATTGCAGTTAGGATTCCAACGCTTTTCAGTACATTAGCTAAGCTAAATTTAGTTTGCTAAGATCAAAGTAAGCCATTGAATGTGCGGCCGTCATTAAACTATGTCATTCAATGTGTGGCCCTGGTGAAGATGGTGACATAATTTTTGGCTCAGTAAGCCATTTGACTTGGACATAGCTGGTCTAAAAGTTCGCGTATAACTATCTTTTTAAGATCGTCGTTATATAGCCTCATCAATTCTATTCAAACTTGCCTCTCATTTCGTCTACCACTTAAGAGATAGGGATATGGCAAAATTAGCGATTGCTATAAGAAACGATTCCTTCTTTTTCATTGACATTGTCTCATTTAACCCAAGGTTGTAACATGCAAGTGCCCGCTGGTGCGCCATACATAGAAATATTATTTAAAGCCGAGAAATATTTAGTGTAGTGAATATTTTAATTTTTGTGCGATATTGTTTTAACGTAGAAATGTTGATTCATGAAATAGTTTTGTTATTGATCCGTGTATCAAGTTGTGACATGGGGCGGGCGTTTACGTGAAGCATCTTGGGGGTTGGCGTAACAAATTAATTTAAAACTTCCTTGTCATATTTTTCGAATATGTAACACATTTTGTGTGTTTAGAATCCGACAACCGGATGTGGCTACTTATACGACTAACGTTCATTATTTCTATTAGATACATGGCTTTCACTGATATACTGTATCTTTCAGCTAGCTTCGTTTTCAAACCTACTTATCTTCGTCTTTCATTTATAAGCTTTTGTGCATTATGTAAACGATGTTTCGTGCGTTATATCCTGTAGATCCCTTTTTATTGGCCATTAATCTGTTTGCAGTCGATTTCGCGTGTGTTGGTTCCATTGATGTCTCCTGATTGACGTCACCCGAATGGTGTCTCTATTTTACCTGCGAAGCATGCAGTGATTTGTGTTGTCCGAAACTTTACGGGACGGGACGAATAACTGGTTCACTTGGTTGACCAACGGGCATTCTTTTGCCAAGCTAACCGTTTCTTCACGTGATATTATATGTGGATGACATTTGTGTAATTCCTGCTGGTGTTGTTGGGCGATCGGTTTCTTTCAGAAGCATATGTTGCGGAGAACTGCACTGTACTGCATGTCGTTGTCCGTAGTAATTTATTATCAAGTTGGCACCACTTTAATGATGAGGTAAATTTTTTGCATGACAGCAACGATGTCATTCAGCTCGTATCTTGAAAAATCGATTGGTGAGCTGAGCGGTACCTTCTTAAAAAAAATAGAATGGAGGTGTTCGTGTTTCAAAGTTTTTCTAAGATAGTGTCAGCCATGTGATCAATAGCTGGTATGCCGGACTGTTTGCTTATACTGTGGCGTTGTAACAACAGCTTGAAATTGACACTGTTGAAAATATCGTAGATTCTTTATTCGTTTGTGAAAACTTCTTGTGAGAGCGTTATTTCAAAGCATACAATTCAAAGTGTGAGCTTGTCGTAAGTAGTGCAAAGAAATGCCTTCTCCAAATGTAGTGCACATGTCAGCAAAGCTGAATTGGTCGATGCATTACTGCAACTGCGACAGCGTTTACGAATTACGTCCACGAGTGTCCGCACCAAACGATATGCGAGTATATATATTCGCACACAGACAGTACATGTATCTGATGTCACGTCCCACAAACATTTCCTCACGTTGCGCAGCGCCTCTTTAAATAGAAAAATATGTGTTTGCTGGTTTTATGCTTTTCTGTCTGTGGTTGCGGTCGAACAATTGTATAAAAACGCATTTCCAAAGGCAGCTGGGGGTTATTAAGCAATTCTGAATGACCTGCACGTTGTTTCACAAACCAGAAATTTTTTCCGCACACACTTGTGCCGCAAGGCATTTTCGAAACAGCAAACCTGTTTTCAGTAATATATTACATTCGTACTTATGACCGATGTATATATGTATATATATAGAGTATAAAAGAAGAGGTTATGTATTACATTTATGGTGAAGAGATGTACTCACTGCTTATGCTCCGCAAATAACTGTTTTTGTTCGATTTGTTCGTTCAGTCACTCTCTAGCTTATGTGGAAACCACTTGTACATGTGGGTCGACAGCAGGGCTGTGGAGCCGGAACTCAAATATCAGGCTCCGGTTCCAGCTCCAGGCATCTAAAAGTTTTTGGTTCGAGCTCCGGCTCCAACATCTAAAAGCTTTTGGATCCGGTTTCAAAATGATTTGGTCAATGAAAACTGCGAAAGCGTTGCATTATTTGCACAACTCGCTTGCCTCATAAACTAAGGCTGTAGAACCGGAACCCAAATTTCAGGCTCCGGCTCCACCATCTAAACGTTTTTGGCTCCAGCTCCAATCGACAAAAATTGCTTGGGTTCTGACTCAACAGTCCTGGTCTCCAGGCAAGCAGCACTGATGTATAAATTCAGAGTCGTTGGTTTTGTGACGTTGGATGTCACTCGTCTTGCTTGTCCTTACAAAATATGGTTTCTATAACATTGCTTCTCGGCCCGTTTCATGCTTGAGCCTAAAACATCGGCAGCTTGGTTGCCCCCCTGCTTTCATGTTCTATATCTGATTGCTTTTGAAGATAGATTTTCTATATCATTGATTGTTATTTCGTCAGCCTGACATCAGGGAACGCTGTTTGAAAGCTTTTGGACAAATGGTACGTGGCATTTTGGGCCGTTGCATATATCGTCACTATATGTTTTGATGTTTAGTCACTCAAAACTGATGTTATGTCGTTATAGAAACTGTAGTTTTCTAAGAAAATGCACATTTTATATTTATACACGGCAAGAACACAAGCCTCGCTCGTGTAGGCGAAATGCAGTTCAAATTTGTTCTTTAGCGCGAAACCACATGTAAAGCCTGTCTGAGCTTGTCCAACGTTTCGAAAGCGCAACAACGTTAGCGTCCCTAATCGAAACAGCTTTCCTGGAGCTAAGCCATTCGCAGCCTAGTCCGTC
>Ga0210059_1011760_pt1 | contig 13339 bp, 7 predicted proteins | sample Ectturendosymbi2_FD_188042 | JGI IMG/M metagenome (GOLD analysis project Ga0210059, IMG submission 188042) | Ecteinascidia turbinata endosymbiont from Florida, USA - Sample 2 (SPAdes) (version 2) | ecosystem: Host-associated > Tunicates > Ascidians > Unclassified | place: Key West, Florida...
ACAAGCAAACAAAAATAAAGTTGAATCAGTAATTGAGGAGTAGTGACTTGTTTGCGACTGGGTCGGTCGGGCTGCTGCTCTATACAATATGAGATCAGTTCACTAGCACAGCTTACAAAAGCGAGAAGTCCTGGCATGGAAACCCTTCAGGCCGAATTTCGAGGAACCGCACACTGCCAATTTGAAATAAGTGACTTTTGCGGCAGGCGGGGCTTACTGTACAATGCTTCATTTCACCGGTTGTTGCCAACGTTGCTAATCTTCACAACATTTTGCGAAAAAGGGGCATTAGAAATGTTATAATGATTAGCAACGGCACGATGACATGGAGATTTGCACGTCCATGCAACTTTGGCCCGATGAAGGAAGTCGTTAAAGGACTAGCCCTGGTAGCGATTAAAACCTCGACGCATTATTTATACGCTGATCGCACGTTTTTACGCTCAGCTGGCCAGCAAGGTGTGATGTAGTTCACCGTTTTGCATGCTCACGAATTGGAGCACTAGGGACTTCCATGAAGTACCGGGAATAGTTGTATCCAGCTGGGCCTGGACTGACCATCACGGAGTCCACGTTGCTCTTTTCACTTGTTTCAGTAACCGCCACTGTTTCCACCGTAATTCATGTTATTGTACTGCTGGTTACCGTACTGTTGATTAGGATATCCATTGCTGCCCATTCCAGCCTGGCTGCCCGCCTGCTGCTGGCCCCAGCCTTGCTGGCCCCACTGACCGTAAGCTTGGGGCCAGTAACCTTGACCTTGGTTCCATGCAGCAGCGTAGCTCGCAGGATTCCAGCCTCCGTATTGATTGTAATACTGTTGCTGTTGCTGCGCGTACGCGCCGTAGCCCTGAGTTTGCTGATCGGGATATGCGTTTTGCTTGTTAGTGGCGCCGACCGCGCCGCCCCCGCTAGTAGACTTCTTTGAAGCGAAGTTGACAATGATTGGCCGACCACGAATAGCCTTCTGATTCATTCCGTCAATGGCGTTTTTCACGGACTCTTTGTTCTTGAATGTGACGAAGCCGAATCCTCTTGACTTGTTTGTTTCCCGATCACGCAGAATTATCGTATTCGTCACCTCACCATACGGTTTGAACGCATCTTCGATTTCTTTTTCGGTGACGTTAAAGTCAATACTGCCAACAAACACTTTCATGCTGTAGTCGTCGTTGCTCATCTTGTAATGTAATTAAGTTAATTTTCCAGATTTACTAAAATAGTTGTGTCTACACCAGTAGCCTGAAAAATAAAGAATGTTTGAATTGTCTGGCCGATCACAATCACGAAGGCATCCAATCAGGCCAACTTTTCATCTTTCATTTAATACCAGAGAAAAAATGTGCAATAGTCTGCCTAAACACCTGACAACTGTAAAAAATGCTACAATTGCCCTGATAAAATACAGTACATGCAACCCTACAGTTGCCTTGATAAGTTTCATCCAGCAAAAACATTCTTAATCAAATAAAAACTGCATACTGTCTAGAGGGGCATTAAGTAAAACACTACAATGGCTTGTAAAGCACCTTCAATGCAACTGGATGTAGCAGATCACTTCTTTTAGTGGCTCAGTTAGCATTAACCTAAGTTATTCTAAGGTCAATGGTTTGAACCCATCCGCAAATTTTTTAACAGGGTAAAAAATTTATCAAAAAAGCTAGCTGATGGATTTCAAAAACAAAATGACTAATGGATTAAAACCCTTTATCCTGTGGAGACTAGTTACTTGATCAGTGGTATGTGGAAGTTTGAATCATTGCAAAACGATAGCATATCCTAGTCAGCTGATTCCTAAAAAGCTTGCAGCATCAAGTTATTTTATACATCATTGCAGCAATGCCCAAGTATCAGACGCTTGGCTATTCATTGCTTTTGAATATAATGTTGTTACAATTATATTCCAACGCCAAATTTTTTTTAAAAGTATGAAACTCCAGTGAATTACATGTGTTGGCACTGACAATAGACAAGTTAGAAGCACTGTGACACCAAAAAAAACTTGTCGATTAAGTTGGAATACGTTGTCTGCTCCCATTCACACTTGGGTGTTTCTTAGGGTCTGAAGTTGATGGGTATCGCAGTTGAATGCAGAGTTGTGACCAAGCTAACGCATATAAAATTGAATGGGATGATCAACACTCAACACAGTATGTTCAAGGAGCTAGGCATGTATACCCCTATAAAATTAATTAAGGATGCTATAACCAGGGCTAATTGTTTTAATCAGTGGTTTAAATCAAGCAATAAAAATAAAGTCAAGCAAAAATCAAATGCAGTTTTGATGCTTTGTGTGATTTCTATGACACATTTAATTAGAATTCTAATAGGTTTGCACTTATATTAGCATAAAAGTAAATGAGTTTTTATGATGACAGAATGTGAAAGCAATTAAAGTTTTATTAATTATACCTCTGTGAGGTCAAAGATTCTATGTCACCTAACTGCAAAAATTACATGCAGACTGAAATCACTAACCCTTGTAGACTCATAACGCTACAAGTTCGAAAGTTCAGACTGGCATAACGTGAAAGTTGCATCTAAATTCCATCAACCATGTAGGCCAGGCCTGCACAACATACAGCTGTGGTCCACAAGAGCTTTCTCCATTGTAAGAAATTTTGCAAAAGCTTGACCTTGAATAAGTACATAATTGCCGTTCTAGAATTTCTTCCATACTACAATGAAATCTCTACGTCGATATGGAATAGACTTTTACGTCCCTTGGCAAATATATGTTGATAATTTGGCCCTTTGAGTTTTCTGAGTTGTGCAGGCCTGATGTAAGGCTGTTGACTGAAGACACAGTAGTTATAAAACATATATTTGATTCATAATAACAGCTATATTATGTTTTTACCATTTTATACAGGTAAGTTACATGTTGGCAGAAGCTGAAGTAGTGAAAGCTGCATTACAATAAGTCATTTTAGCAATATAACCTCCGGTAGAAAGCAAGAACCTATGTGGTTAATAATGGTAGGTCATAAAAGCAGTTTCAGGGCAAAATGCAAAACGTGTGAAAAAGGGCTGCAGGGAATTGTGGTATGAGTGAATCTGCAGTGTCAATTTGCACAAGAAGAAGCTGAAGATGATATACCAGAAGTGCAGATAGTAAATGATTCAGAATCAGCAGAAGCATCAAGTTCTAAATCAGGGGTGGGGAACCTAATTACTATCACAGGCCACATGAATTGTGCATTGTTGGTGGCGAGCCGCAAATTCAATTGATTTTATCCTAAAATTCTACCTTTATCAACTATGAGGAAGAGTGACTTCTTTTGAATTACTAAGTACCTGCTTATCATGCTGCTTTGTTTTGACGTGACGTTGTACTCTAAATTTGGGAAACGAAAATCCTGGTGCAGCCGTGCGGGCCATATCAAATGTTCACGCGGGCCACAGGTGCCCCACCCCTGTTCTAAATAGTGCACAGTTATCCATATCAGATTCAAAGCAATACTAATGTTGAAGAAAGTCTAAGATCTGGTGGTAAGATGGATGTATTTGTTACACAAACATCCAAATCAGATAAAGCAATGGATCGGCAGATAGCTCGTTTTCGTATGACACCAACACTCCCTTTTCAGCAGTTGGCTATCAAGAATTCATAAAATTGATTCAACTGTTAAGACCAGGCTGCAATTCTTCAAATAGACACCAGGTTGATGGAAGTCTAATGGATGAAGTTTATAATTCATTGCTGTCATAATGTGAAGATAAATTACAAGGAACAACCATTTTTTCTTTGGATGGAAGGAGTTATGTTCATAATGAACTAATTTTATGTATAATGCTAAAACTTCTGACGGTTGTTCACACCTTATAGATACGATGTGTGTCCTTGCACTCGCTTCGTGTCCAGTAGGTTGTAGTTTGGCGTGGTTCAAATCTCAGCCAGGTTGTACCAAGACCTTAAAAATTAGAACTTGCTTCAGTCTGGCCAAGCACTCAACATATCGACTGTAGCAGGGACTCTCCAATGCAGATGCAATCTTCGTCAGAGTCCGGTTGTGTTGCCTCTCGCCTTCCCATCAGGACAACTTTGTCAAAGACCAAATGCGTGCAGTCGAGAAATGGGCGATCTCTTCAACACTCTAAACAAATCTCTGCCCCGGTGATCGTCGAAGGCACTCGAAGGACAATTGTTGTGCTGTTACTTGTACTTGCAATTGCGTTGTGTAAGAACTTTCCACAAATGTTCTCATGTCTTCACTGTTCTGATCATCGCGAATGCGATGGCAGGGGCCATGTATAGACATGGTTGACACAACTGAACATAGTGATACTGCAGAGTACTTGTCTGAAATTGCCGCAAATGCAATTGCTTTATGTGAACAACGATTTCGCTGTCACATTGGAAGTTTTGTTACTGACAATGCTTCAAATATAGCCAAGATGAGAAAATAACTTAACACCTTCAGTGCGGCGTGAATTCTGCTTAATTATTCAGCAGGTGGTTTTTGGATTGTTTTTATCAAATAGCTAGATTCAAAATTGAATAATGCAAAAAGTTCTGGTCTGATTGAATTCAAATTTCAGTAAGATTGATTTCTACAAGAAGAACATTCGTGTAAAATTTGTTTGAAAAAGACTAAGCATGAGAAAAGTTATTCGGTCCTATGTAACAACTTCCTGCCACAAATCTCTTAGGTAGGCTAAGTGCCTTGCTAGCGATCTGCAGCATCAGCAGTCTGATGTGCTGGGAGCAGAGTCCAGCTGCTCGATTCAAGAAGTAATAATGCACAAAGTTCTGGATTGATTGAACTCAAATTTTCAGGAAAAATGCATAATGATCAGAACATTCTTGTTAAGTTTTGTTGCAAAAAAATTGGTTTTGAAAAAACTATAGCGCTTCACAGTACAACTGCTCAAAGCTTTGCAGCCTATGCACATCTGTAGTTCAGACCCGAAGTACCTAACTCCAAAGCTTTTCATTAGAATTACTTCAAGTTTTCAGAGATGGTGTACATAGGCATGAAGATCATATGTGGAAAATTTTTTGCGCAAATACGAGTACAAAAACATTATCCTGTTACATGCAACAACTGTCAGGGTCTAAGTTTTTTGCAAAATGTGCTGTAGCCTAGGCCTAGCAAAATGTTGCTGAATACCAAACTGTATACCCAAAAAAAGTTCTTGCTCATATTACTTGAAATTTTCTAGGGTAATGCGAAGGTGTGGAGAACATTATTGTAAATTTTCACTGCAAACAAATGAGTATGAAAAACGTTTTTGTGTGTTATGAAACAACTGTTAGCAACTAACTTTTATTTGAAGTCTTGTAACCTAGGCCTAACCAAATGTTTTGATGCCAAAGTCATAACTCAAAAATTTTTAGTCCCAATTTGCATGAAATTTTCAGGATTCATGTGTCTAGGTATGTAGAACATTTGTGGAAAATTTCGTTGCAAAAAACAAGCATGAAAAAAGTAAAGTTGCAAAGTGAATGACATATATATATATATATATGTCATTCTGCACCGAAGGTGTTAATGATAATGGCACATCGATGTTATGACCTACAGATGTTCTGTCCATTTGATAAATATTCTAGTCAATGATGTAGAGATGAAAGGTGTGAAGAAAATCATTGTTCAAATAGTTAAATACTTCAGAATTCACCATCAACCATCTGCTTGGCTTAAACATGCTTGGGAAAAGCTCTGGTTTTGCCACAAGATGTTTGATGGAACACCTTAGCAGATTGCCTTGAAACATATTTGCAAAACTGGCCAACTATTTTGGCCAGTATCTTTTTCTTCATATCTTTGAAGAACATTGATCTGAAATTGAAAGAAGCATTTACAGCAGGGAACAAAACGTTCACATAAAAAGGCTAGCTGAGGACTACCTTCTGCTTCTTAAGCCAATTGCTGTTGCAGTGGACCTTGTACAAAAGGACACTGGTGCGATTAAGTGAAGTAGTTAATGTGTGGAAAGTGCTTGAAAGAGTAGAAACTGAACACTCTCACACTGCTTTATGTAAGATGAAAGATTACATGTAACAAGTTCTCACTCCAGCACATCTTTTGGCCAACATCATAGATCTATGATTTAGAAGAGAAAAACTCCTATGGCCGAAAAACCTAAATTTGGATAAAAATTACCCCAAAAGATTTTTAACCCAAATTCTGGTTATTTTACCTTAACTTTTGAACCGCCAACCGCAGAAAGTCAAAGGTTTAAAGGAATCAGATTTTAGCCTAGTTTCCACTAAAAACTTGAACGAAATACTTCCCTCTTAGTGATGTAGTCCAGGGCCCAATAACCTCGGCCAAAAAGGCCTACACCTATCCTGCTTATGATGTCACCCAAAAATATCCAAAACCAAAATTTTTTTCTTTTCTTTCATTGCAAACCAGAAGAGTCCTTGATTCTCTTGAGGGTTTGAATAGCTCTCTAGCACAATGAATTGGTAAGTTATTGAGTTGCACAGTGGCACGAAAATAGCAGCTCATGCAGCAGACTAGCACCTTTGGAGGATTCCTGCACCAACACGAAATGCTTCAGCACAAGATGTGAAGCTTTGTACACTGCAGTGCACGTGGCTCTCAAGCGACTGTACTATTTCGGAAGTTGGAGAATTGACCTCTTCTTGGCACCAAAATACCAACTGCTGCAGAGTAGTATTGGATGCAAAAGGGTTATGGAAACCTGGGCAGAGTTTCATTTTAGCTGGATTTATACTTTCTCTACCATGATTCTATTTGAATAAGAGCTGATGATGCCTACATCATAGGCAAAATATATACTCTGTAAGATCTTAAAGTGTCTGATTCTTTTCTGAGAAAGTATTTCTTTCCATAGACAATGCTCAGCTCCTTGCAGAACTAGGCAAGCCACAACAGATACCGGTTACGACCCAGGACTCCCATGCAACTGTGTTGATCATCCAGCAGACTGCAACCTCTCAAAAAATATAACCTTATGAAATTTGCAAGGATTTGGCCATTAACTTTAACTACAATAAAATTTATGAAACTGTTGAGGGGTGCCTGGTGAGAATACCTGCGTAACAGGTTTTTTCAGTGTTCCAACACCTTAACACATTGAGAGCCGGGGTACAATATATTCGTACTTTGATTTCAGCCTAAAACCAGCAGTTGTCAGTTGCTTTACCAACGTCATAGCTCCTCTGGTGATTGCGCTAGAGAGCTGTTCAAGGGCTCAAACAGAACGGCCAGTCTTCTAGTCTGCACTTTTTTGTGAGTGACGTCATGAGTAGGGCAACCAATTTTTTGACCTAAAAACTTAAAATTTTGACTCTATAATTAGGAAATTTTGATCTATAAATTTTCTGCATTTGCAATAGCAAAATAATTCAGCTTTAGGTTTTGAAGTTAACCCAGATGCTTCAAAATTTTTAAACGCCTGGTTGTTCAACTTTGGGAAAGATATATTGATAAGTACATTAATAACTACAGTAGAGCCAAACCTGAGAACATCATAAAGCTGAAACACTATATGCATAATGGATTGACCATTTACCAAATCAAGTGCTGTAAGAACACATTTCTTGCCTACCATGCTTATCCTTCATAATATCCAATCGTCTAGTAGTGGGCAAAAAAAACAACATTATTATGTCAAAAATCGCAATAAACCCACTATTACAGAATTATAACTTAACTTGCCAAAGCATATCAATATCTGTTGTTGCAATTTCAATAACATGTTGATAAAGAGAAAAAACTGTGTTGCAAGGAAAGTTTGACCTAACAATAAATTTTGACTTTTTTTTGACCTAATAACTTGGAATTGCCTCATGGTACGAGCCTTTGGTTTGTGGACGTTTCATAAACTTCAGAATCGGCAGAAAAATTTTGACTTTATTGACTTTTGGTAGTCAGAAGTGAAGTAGTTTTTGAGCCATTTTGGCTCATGTTACCTGGCCCAGGGCCCAACTGCTAGGCAAAAAGATTTCGCTGAAGTTTCTATTGGAAACTAGGTTTGAGTCCGAGTCTTTTGAGCCTTTGATCGACTTTCTAGCATTTCTGGTTCAAAAGTTATGATTTAAAATAAACAAATGAATTAATTATCTAATTAGTAAATATTTTTATTACTTTAGATCAGGGGTCTCCAAACTACAGCCTGCGGGCCAAATGCAGCCCACGAAGCCATTTTATCCAGCCCCCGAAGACATTTTGTTAATGATGAAAACATAATATGTTAACGAAAAGTTTGTAATTTGGTGGAATGCTACCTTTCCCGAAACAATCACATTGCGTAAGAAGTCCAGCCCTCAAGCTATTGTGTAACAGCATATGTGGCCCTCGGACAAAAAAGTTTGGAGACCCCTGCTTTAGATCATAACTTTTCAACCCAAAACCCACCAGGTCATCCAAAGTATCAAAAGACTTGGATTGTAGCCTAGTTTCCAATAAAAACTTTAGCAAAATACTAACATCGAGTGGTTTGCACCTAGGGCCAGGTTAATTGGGCCAATGTGGCCTAAAAGTCCTCCACTTATGTCACTCACAAAAAATCCGCACCACCCAACCAATTTTTTTTATCATTGCAAAGTACAAGACTTGGCGAGTCTTTTGAGCCTTTGAACAACCCTCTAGCACTTTCGACGTCAGAGTTACGCTCGTGCAAAGTCACGTTCGATCCAGCTGTTTTGGCTGAAATTCTTGAAACAAGGCAGTTGCGAAAGTGCCAAGCATTTATCCTCGTTTTTCAGCCCATCTGGCTATAAACAGGTTAGAAAACTTGATATATTGTTAGATAAATTTTTTGAGAAAATTTTCAATGTTGCACAGTGCTTCAGGGCTCACATCCCACTGAAGATTTAACAGTTAGGGTAGAACCAAAATTTGCTTCACTCTTTCGCATCCAATAGGTTGAGGATTTCGCGCCAAAAAAAATTGATCGCACGTGGCTTTGTGAGAGCGTAACTGTGGTGCCAAAAGCAGTAGAGAGCTGTCCAAATGCTCAAAAGACTCAGCAAGTCTTGCAGTCTGCACTCGAAAAAAATTTTTTGGTTGCGGGATGCGGATTTTTTAGGTCATCTGGCCCTGGGCCCAAACTGTTGGATGGTAGTATTTCGCTGAAGTTTTTATTGGAAACTAGGCTACAATCCGAGTCTTTTGATACTTTGGATGACCTGCTGGGGTTTCGGGTTCAAAAGTTGTGATGTAAGTTAGTAAAAATATTTGACTGATTAGGTGAGTAAATAATTAATTAATTTGTTTATTTTAAATCATAATTTTTGAACCAGAAATGCTAGAAAGTCGATCAAAGGCTCAAAAGACTCGGACTCGAGTCTAGTTTCCAATGAAAATTTCAGCGATATACTTTGGCCTAGCAGTTGAGGCCAGGTTACATGAGCCAAAATAACCCAAAAACTACTTCACTTATTATGTTACTCACAAAAAATCTGCAACCGCCAACCATAAAATTTTTTCAAGTGCAGACTAGAACACTTGCCGAATCTTTTGAGGGTTTGAACAGCTCTCTAGCGCAATTGGCGGAGGAGCTATGGCGCTGGTAAGGCAACCGAAAACTGCTGGTTTTAGGCCGATTTCCAGGTATGATACATTCGTAGACCAGCAGTCAAGGTGTGAATTATGTGGGGCTACACCATTACGTAACAATTACATTGCTGGCTTCAATACAACACTTATCATTAGTAACAAAAAAATCTAAAGTACCAGTGCTAACAACAGCACCTCTTAACATGTTGGCTTCCAGGGTACAATATATTTGTACTTTGAAATCAGCTTAAAATCAAGCAGTTTCACCTGTCTTAGCAACAGCGTAGGTCCAGCAAAGTTGTTAAGTCCCTTGTCTTTTAATTTATTCTTGAATGTTTAACTTACTCAATAATAAGCTTTAAACAATCGTCATCATCTTGCTGAACTTTCAAAAGTACATGGTGTTGCTTCTTTTTCTACAGTGGTTTAATGTTGACATTTTGTCTTGTTATTGCACACCTTAAGCAGTGTGCAATATTGCTGGTAGCAGCATTCTTCATAATCCAATCTCTATTGAGTAGATTATTAAGCTACAAGTTTCCAAATTTGCTAAGTCATTATGAAGTTTTGTTGATAAATATCTTTCCAGCATTTCTGGTTCAAAAGTTATGATTTGAAACAAACAAACTAATTAATTAATTATCTAATGAGTCAAACATTTGTATTACTTTAGATCACAACTTTCGAACCTGAAACCCCAGCAGGTCATCCAAAGTACCAAAAGACTCAGATTGTGACCTAGTTTCCAACAAAAACTTCAGCAAAATACTACCACCTAACGGTTTGGGCCCAGGGCCAGGTGAAGTGGGCCGAGGTGGCCTAAAAGTCCTCCACTTATGATGTCACTCACAAAAAATCCGTCCAACCAAAAAATTTTTTCGAGTACATACTAGAAAACTTGCCGCATCTTTTGAGCCTTTGAATAGCTCTCTATTGCTTTCAGTGCCAGAGTTCTGCACGCGCAAAGCCACATGCAATGCAGTTGTTCTGGTGCAAAAATCCCCGAAAGCAGCCGGATGCCAAAGTGTTAATCAGCAGTGACATAAACACTGATGCTTTTACAAGTCAATGTGTTGTAGCACAACCTGCCTAGATCACAGTCAATATCCCAGAGTTACCATGGACAGAGTAATTTCGCAGCTCTAATGACCATCAACAGCTAACTTGCTTTGGATTCCCTGTCATAGCCTGCTTTCTTTCCAGGTTTGTTGAATTGTCCCAACAAACCCGTAACTTTCTTTCCTAAAAGATTTGGAAAATTGAGTAGGTTATTGCTACACAGCATACCAAAACTGCAAAACCCTGAAATTCACAAGTTCATGCACTAGCAATTTGCTGGTTGCACCCTGTTTTTTTCACCGAGACATTTTGATCATTTGTCTCACAGTTGTATTAAAACTCGCTGTAACAGTATATTTATTAGTCTGTATTTTTAGATATTTCGACTGAATTGACTTTGAAAAATTCAGGCATTAAAAAAACAGGTTCACATAACTGCTTGTAGTGTCACTCAACATAAATCACAGGAAAACTAACCAGTGCAATCAAATAGATTATTCTGCTGAGATTCCGAGACACACGATGTGTAATTTTGTAAAATCTTTCATTTCCAAAGAAAATAATAATGCTTATGGATAACAGAAGCTGCAAGCAGTTAAAAGTTTTTAGTTATGTAAATGGGTGCATGCTGGTTTAAAAGATTATTGCAGACAAACAAAACAATGCTAACAAATATGATGATGTATAGTTATCAAATCATGACAACTGGATGTCCTTGCAATTCATCAGTATTACTTAACATGTCACCAGTGTATGTCCGAAAATGGAGTTTTGAGAAAATGGCAAAAAACAAAATTTTTTGAGCTAAAAGTTTTGCTGCCTTTTCACCTTATATAATTACTTCTTCAACCTCTGACCAATTGTAGGTCATAGAGGTAAATATCAAATCAAGCAAATTTGATAACTCTTTGGACCTCCCCTTGGTGTTTTTGACCCCTTTTTGGACATAGACCAGTTTAGAATTTTTACATTTTGCTGACCCACTTTATAAATGGACATAAACCTCTATATAAATTTAAGGTCATAAGCAAAAATGTGGCTTTATGGGCATAATGAACTGATCGCATGGTCCTGAAACATATATACAATGTAAAGCAAGTTTTGCAAAGGGCATTCCCAATAAATGAAGGTACTTGCAACCTGTTTTATGCTGAGACATTTTAGTCATTGAAACATTTCAGTCATGTCTCCCAGTTGTATTAAAACTCACTACAGCAGTGTTCATTAGCCTATATTTTCAGACATTCTCTCTTGGTGTTTCTTTTAGCTGTTCTTTGCTTTTTTGTTCAAGTGACCTAAAAATGTTGCAATGTTCCAGTGACCAAAAATTGTTTTATGCTTTTTTTCTTCATCTGTTAATTTTGTATTGCGTTTCATTCTGCAACTGTCACAAATTTATTTCACATTTCCAAGTGTTGGCAATAAAAGAACCGTGTGTAAACCTTGATGCTTAATTTGTTTCTTGACATTTTTCTTCCACTTTAAAGGCTGTCACTGTTGTTTTCGATGCAGGAATAATGCAGGGTTTCTGGCTTTAATGTCAAGCTTGCTGAATTTTGAGGACTGAAATATTTTAAATTCCTTGTATTTCCAAAGAATACTTGCAGAAATGAACATCACTATCAAACTTTTATCATATTCCAGAGCAACCTTTCATTACCCTAACTCATAGGTTTCCAACCTTTTTTGAAGCTGGCATCCCTTTCACAAAAATAAAGTAGCATTCACAACCCTCCTTTCAAAAAATCGAAGTACCGTATTTTCCAGCTAATAAGCCGATATTCTGGACCTACTTTTGCAACCTAATTTTCTGGGGTCGGCTTATTGGGCGGATATAGCTTTGGACCAAAAAAAAACAGCGGTCAAAATTGGTCAAAAAAACATGTATTACCGGTGACTAAAAGTACATACGGTAAAAAACAACAAAACAATGTCAGCAACACAACTTTATTAAAAGCCATGAAATTCATCATCTTCATCAGTGGAATCGTCGATAGAAATCGCTACAGCGGAATCGTCGATGGAAATCGCTACAGCAATTAAAAGCGCAAGTAGGATCAATTTTACAGTGGTTATAAAGAACATGCGTTGGTGCATAATGAATGTAACGCATACCTGACAAACTTTGTTGCAAAAAGAAAAAAAGGTACCGGTAGTTAGGTAATGTAACTTTCTGATTCGGCTTATTAGGCGGTAATATGGAAAAACTCTCATTTTCAGAGCTAAAAACTGGCCTCGGCTTATTAGCCGGAAAATACGGTAATCACAAAACAGTCCGATTTTGCAGTATCTTCATTTTTTAAAAAAATTGTTCGAGGGGTTCACAGGGTTCCGACATATGTTTTTTAATGAAGTAGAGAGAAATATCTAGATTCGAACAAATATGTTGTTGCAAAGAGCTATTAGAGTACACAGGACTTTCGTACTCAATTTCTGGAAAGTTTGGATGGTTGAACACCAGAAACTTTCAAGTTCTGTAGCATCAAACAAAATGGCCATAATTGCATCATAAACATTTAAACGTGACAATCACATCACCGGCCATCTTCAGCATGGTAACTGCAGCGCAGAGTTGTAACTTGTAAGTCTGGCTGAGCTTTTCAGTTCTGGTCGGGTTCGGACTTCAATTGGTCAAAATGTTTTGGGCCTGCACATGAAATTTTTTTCACCACGACGGACGCTATTGTCGCATGTTGCTGTTGAAGCAATCAAGTAGATTAAATCTTCAATAAAAAATTATTAATTGCGAATTAATTAGTTATGTTACTTTGCTATGCCACTAATTCCCCGTGAAGTGCATA
>Ga0210059_1011761_pt1 | contig 13338 bp, 17 predicted proteins | sample Ectturendosymbi2_FD_188042 | JGI IMG/M metagenome (GOLD analysis project Ga0210059, IMG submission 188042) | Ecteinascidia turbinata endosymbiont from Florida, USA - Sample 2 (SPAdes) (version 2) | ecosystem: Host-associated > Tunicates > Ascidians > Unclassified | place: Key West, Florida...
CTTCACGCCCAAGTGTATTGGTGTTTTTATTGTATATCTGAATATAACCGAAAGGAGCAATCAACTTAGAGTACTACTGGAGAGTTATTAGCGAACAAAGTGGTGAGAGCCTTTTATTTGCCTTGCTTTGGCTTGGCAACTTCAAGACGTCAGGTTGCTTAGTTGGGAGACCGACCTGTGCTCCTGCAACAACTAGGTTGACCTTCAACCAGTAGGGACCTCTGCAATAACCCACCACCTCAGCCCCTACAACAGCCAGTTAAGAAAAACCATTCGGGAACCTAACTACTATACTTGGCGGAAGAACACAGGGTTACAAGAGTCTATTACCAACATCGTGGTGAAATCTGTGTTTTTGGCTAAAACAAAAAGGCAAGCACAAATGCTCCTTACCTTTGCTTGCACAGTATTGTTTTCCAAAGGCATAAATTTATCGAACTCCACTTTCACTTTAGTTCCGTTCGCATTCAACGCTTTGTCGAACTGCTCAAAAACAAACACATTGGGCAAAGCTTGCCATTTGCTGCCAAAGAACGAGTTGTATTGCGAAATTCAAATAACTCACGAAATCAGTGTAGTTAGCCGCATCGCTGCTTGTCCAGTTTGCTGGAGCAGTGAAGTTGATCTCACCGATAAAATCACGCACGATGTGAGGGCCAAGATCAGCTGAGGATGGCACAATGGTCGTGCCGGTCACGTTTGGTGGCAATTTTTTCATATCATCCAGTACCAGCCCGATGTCAGTATCGTTGGGCACGGTCAACTGCGTGTTGTTCAAAACAAATGTGTTGCCATAACATTTTAAAAGATAAAGAACACATGTGGTAAAATTTTCTTGCAGGTTACCTTGTAGTGAGCAATGATATCGGAAGTATTTGTCGGTTGATAGTATTCAACATTGACTTCGTTTGGTTGGAAAGCCGAGAGCTGTTGGCTGATTGCCTTCTCCACGACATCGCTGATGTTTCGTTTTGCAGGGCTGTCAGCGTGACTGTCAAGAATTGCATTCCTGTCGCTTCCAGCAGCTGGGCTTGCAATCCTGACAAGCCCGATGAAGGAAGCTGCCAAAAGTATGCTTGGATTTGTGCACGCTGTTGCTCTTAAATTTGTTTTTGAGATTTGCTCCATGCTGAAGCCCATCATCATGATAAGTTTAATTTTGATGGACGGTGTGACCATGCCACTTTTTGCAGATTAGTTCATATTGTACAAGTTTCGCTGATTTGCAAATAAAAGTGATAAATCTACACTGAGCTTCAGTAAGCGTACTTTAGGTGGAAAATGTTATAATAACGTCGATACAACCGCAGGCCTGCCAATCAGACAGAATGTATTTTTCAAATAGTAAGAAAGATTAAGTAAAGATGCCAACACGTATTTTCACTTACCCGTGGGAATGGGAGGCAACTCAACTGAAAAAAAAAAGAACCACGAATTATACTTGCGGAATACGTTTTACTTACATCTACAACTCTCTTCATGCACTTACAATATATCACTAACGAATCGTCTACAATCGATGCAGGTTTGCTCTTTTCGAATGCATTTAGGCTTTTTTGTAGCGCCACTGGCTCGCTAACATCGTACATTGACATGGTCACGTTGAAATAGAACTGGGTGATGTTGTTCACTGGGGAGGATTGGTTGACAATGCTTACTGAAGTGGTGACGAACGGTTCGTCTCGCAGGTCGAATACTGCGGTCACCTGCACGTGGCAATTCGAACGGTTATTTTGTTATCTTCAACTTGAAGGATGAAAAGAAACGGAAGAGGCTGATGTCATACTTTGTACAATACTGGGAGATTGTCGATCGATACGTTGTCTGATCCTTTTCCTGTGAATATTCGTTGCTCTCCCACGCTGGCAGTAGTTCCAAGATATGGTGCTGTAACAATTGAATATTGCTGTGTCGACACGAACGAACTACCGGCTAGCGAAAGAGGCACTATGACTCCGGTGAAAGACGCATACATACAGTTTTTTTACCTGGTAGCTGGTTTCCCAACGCAGACGTTATGTCGACAACGTTCAGGTCATCTGGTGACGTGTCATTCTTCATCTGAAGAGCGAAGTGAGCGACGATTGTGTCTGGCCAGTCTGCGGCCGATTCAAAGTACTGCACCCGGGTATCATCTGGAAGGCAAAAAGACACCTGTCCCACAAATCTAGCTAAATACCATCAGCTGCCTTTACTCCTTATAGCAAGTGGACTTATTGTACCCATAACTAATAATTACCATCATAAAATCGACACACAAAGTAAGTTTCCAAAAATACATAGATTTCTATCTTCATCGTCGAATTTTCTGACATAAGTTGGCTGCGTTTATCTGCGCAAGTAATCACTACCTCGAAATGCCTTTCAAGTTTTGCCAGCCGACGCTACGATAGCTGCTATCGGCCATTCTAGCGCAACAAAAGGCGTTAACAGGTTTACTGAGGAAGCTGAATGTTATGATCTGTTGTTTTACGTAATTCATTCTACAACGTTTGGTAAAATCATGGGGTAACAGACACGAAGAACACGGCTATTTCTTCAATCGAAATGATGAAAACTTGAACAAACTGAACCACAACCTATAACGTACTAAGGTCAAGCAAGTTTGCATCTGGCATGGATGACACGATGTTTCGAATCAGAGCCGATAGTTCATCTCTGTATCGATGAGCTTCTGAGGAGTTTTTGTTCAACATAATGTCATGAATCCGACGAGGTGTAAGGCCGCTCACGGTGACTTTCCCTGCGCGAAAGAGTGGTGAGTTTTGTTGATGTTTCCTGGTTTGCCAATAGCGTGAAACCATTGAATTAAACGGAAAAGCACCTGAGCATTCAACAATGGACATCACGTGGGAAAAGAAATTACAACAAACCGTCTTAGGCTGTACCTGGGAATGCCATTCCATAAACCACCCCGGATGGTCGTACTTGAATGGAGTCCGCCACAATCCTGCTTCCAATCAAAGCAGAGGCGGAGTTATCTCTGGTGACTTGTGCTGCAGAAAGCTTCTGGGCAATGGAGGCCGGCGTTTCTGTGAGATTGTTCTGTTGTGGAGCAAGATCGAAGGAGACGGACAAAACGCGTGGGTTGGACTGAGCAACAGAAACCTGGGTGAAAAAAACAGGAAATAAAAACTTAGCTCCAAGTGAGAAGTAAAACATTTTCTTCCACACTTTTGGACAATCAATAAACCTACGTTAGTTATCTGAGGCTCGTATTTTATGTTTTCGGCCTTCAGCAGTCGTTGCAGGAGCTGCTTCGATATTTGAACTACGCGGTTAGTCGTTTCCTGGTTCCTACCGGCAATACTTTGGAGTGTGCTGGCTGAGAAATTCGCCACCAGCAAATCGCCGGCGAACGCCCGTGAAGCTGAAAAACAAAATATCATGCTGAGGAAGACGGACAAATGAAAGCCATTTGTTAGAAGCCCTATATACTGCACAAGTTGTTTTTCGGCGAGAGATGTGTGTGAGACGATTATTCAAGAAAATTGAAGCTTTCTGAAAAGTTTATGCATGAAAAGTTTTCCGTGTTTCTCGCGAAAAACACACATTACGATCAATGAACGCGGCATGTGTTATCTGCATACCTGGGAATTTTAACGAATCTGGAACAACGCTTAAGTCGGACATTGTCTTGTTAAAAGCTTCGGTTAGTATGGAATACAGGTCCGTGCCATTTCCAGATGGTGACGAAACAACAAAGTGAACGGTCACTCTGAAACGAAACAACACGGTCGAATGCGCACGCGCACAAATCCTGAATAACAAATTTGACATATCTCTTGTGCGAAATCCTACCGATGTGCTGGCGGTGTGTTAGGTTGATAGTATTGGAACTCTATGCCGGTGACATTTGTACCGTTCAGCTCGGGTCGCGCTTGTAACTGACTCAGGAACTCATTCGTCAGTTCTTTGAGGCTTTGGTGGTCGCTGGTGTTCGGCCGGTGCACTGCATTGTAGACGTCTTGTGGCAACACGTTTACGTCCATTGCGAACGGGAATCGATGATCTCGACGCGGCGTTGGTGTCACGAACACGCAGAAGCGTTCCTTTTCTGGCCTCCCCGAGATAAATCCAGCAGCTGAAATAATAAGCGCGTTGGATAATTCCACAACGAGTTTTACCGTTTTCTTCAGCCGAAACGCTGGCTACCATTCGTGCTTTCCAACTTATACCTTGTATATGAGCTTTTGCCACGTAAGATGCTGCATGTTAACACCAGCAACGTTGTGCAGATCTGATGCTCGCAAGGAAAAATTACCTTTCACAGTCATATCTTTGCTCGATGCAAATGAATATGTCCTTGCTCCCTCCTCGAGGAGCAGTGCAACTCTTGTTGGGGTTGCCAGAACGTCATCCACAGCAGATGTGACCGAAAATACCGCTTCGATGCTGGAAGGATCTGCATTTCCTTTCACTCCTTCATACCGCCATCGGACGCCGGGTGCTATTTGATGCGTTAGCGTCGCGGAAGCGAACGTTTGTCGAAGCTGCAGACAGATTTGAAAAGCGTTTTGCACTGGTTGGTAGCAGCAAATCTAAAATCAGTGTACAGACATTTGGCCCCACTTACTCACCATTATGATTATCATGGCTCTCAAATCATCCGGGGATTCTTTCAGCATCAGTTCAACCAGACCGTGACCCAAATTTTTCATGAGTTTACTTCCTTGGAAGTGCCGTTTGCCTAAAACAAGAGCAGTTAGATCATTTCATTCTACATAAACATCCATTAAAATTCAGGTCCCACAGCAACATTCACCTGATACCCGGAATGAACCAAGTTGCAATGTCATTCCTGGTGGTTGGTTGCCTTCTCGCATCGCCTCTGATATGTAGTATTCCAGCGAGCATGGCAGGCTGGGATCCTCCGCTGCGAAATACACATGCGTAGTGATGTGTAGGAGCACAATTTTTCCTATTTTTTCGAAATCACATCTAGTAACTTCAATACATCCTACCAGCAAAGGTGACTTTGAAATGGGCGGCAAAGGTTCCATTTTGCAATGGCTCGTAGTACTGCACTTGGAAATCGTATAAACGACTTCCAGTGTTGTTTATCGAAGCTTCAGCATATTTTTCCATGAACTGAAACGGAAGCGAAGCTGAATTTTGATCGCAAGCAGGCACTCACCACAGCTTGCATTATCAAAAAAAACTCACGTATGTCTTTAGCTTTTCCTCCATGTTTTTCAGTGAAGATGTTAAGTTTGTTTGGCCACTTGCCGGGAGATCAGAAATAGATACGTTGTCAGCAGTTAAAATGGTCACGATTCCTACGTACGCTGGACCTGCAAATTAAAACAGCGCCTTGCCGCTAGAGCAAATCGGTCTTGAATCAAGGTGTTGAAACTCAGTGAAAAGGGATTAATACAAGAAAGCGAAGGTTATGCAACAGCAGCAAGCTGTTAATCATTTTACCGGGTGTAATCGGAGGAGTCGTTGTGTCGATGGTTCCGTACGCAGACGTAGTCGCTGACGCAACCGCTGTGCTCGTTCCAGAAGTTTCGTTGGCAGCAGGGGTTGACGCAGTTGACGAGGCCTGCGCTGTATCACTAGTCGTGGTTTCATAAGCAGACGTGGTGAGAGCAGCAAGGGTTGTGCTGGCTGTTGGCTCGGTCGTGGTCATATTCCTGGTGTTGTACGATGACGTGGTAAAGGGCTGAGTTGTGTTGGTCGCTGAGGTCACGCTGGTTGCATCTGATGATGCATTGGACAAAACAGAGGTTGCATCAGCGGTGAAAGCAGAACTGGTGACATACGACGGCGTAGTGGAAACTACGGTAGTGATATTACTGGCAGTCGTAGCTACCGCAGTGATATTGCTGGCAGTTGTAGATACGACAGTGATATTACTGGCAGTCGTAGCTACGGCAGTGATATTCCTGGCAGTTGTAGGTACGGCAGTGATATTGCGGGCAGTTGTAGGTACGACAGTGATATTGCGGGCAGTTGTAGCTACGGCAGTGATGGTGTTGGCAGTTGTAGCTGCGGCAGTGATATTGCTGGCAGTCGTAGGTACGGCAGTTGTATAACTCGTAGTTGTATCTTCGGTGGTGTCTAACTTGGAAGAAGATGCAGTGACTGATGTTTCAGTAGTAAACAAAGTAGTAGTATCGTTCAGCGTAGCATTCGTTGCAGTGGGTGACATCGTAGTTGTTACTCTGCAATGAAAATGCATTTGAATATGACATGGTTGTGAAATTGAAGTTCAAAGGCCAACAAAAGATATAAATTGCAGAAAACTTCGAACGGAAGTTTAACTTTAGCATAATCTTTGCAAGTCAGCAGTTTCAGGCTCTATGCATTGGGAAAGAGTAATGCAAGGCACACTAGCGAAATAGGCATCGTTTTTACTTCCTCAGGACATTAACAGACGTGTAATGGTTTTCAGCGCTCCAGATATGTGGTGGAAGTCAAAATAGCTAAAGTACTTACATTTGGAATGTCGGTGGCGGAGGTGGTGGAGGCGGAGGCGGAGGTGGCGGCGGAATAGTGGTAGCATTTGTAGCTGCAACAACGCACACGAACTTACACACAGACAAAAAATAACACATGCTTTCAGAAATTCTCACTTCTTGCTTGGTGCATCAAGTCATTAAGCAGAAAGTCCTTTTTAAGCAAAGGAAAGAGAAAATGTATTGAACAGCTTAATCTAGACCTTTTTATCCATAAATTCTGGCAACGCTGTTTTCCCGATCCTTCTGCAACCCGATTGAAGGCATTTTACAGATATTTAGAATATACTAACAATATATGAGACCTCGTTAGGAAACAGAAAGTAATCGCGGTGTATTCTCACAAGATTACCCTCACCACTGAGAGCTTGCAAAAAGAGTGGCCTTTCTTAAAGCAATCAGAAACGTCTCGCTGAACTACAAACACAAAGTAGGACAGCGCAAAGTTCAAACTACTCACGTGCTTGGGTTGTGAATACGGGCGGTGGAGGAGGTGGGGGAGTTGGAGGCGGCGGCGGCATCGTTGGTGGGAGTGTTATGAGAGGCGTAAGTGGAGGTGGCGGCGGAGGCGGTATCGGTGGGGGCGGAAGCAGCATTCTGCGTCGGTCTGCATTGAACGAAACACAAAGGTATGAGTAGGGTGTAAGACTTTTTAAGGCAATCGTTTGTATTTACAGGGAGAAAGGTCTTTTCCTAACGAAAGTTTCACGAAGATCTTTGAAAGATATTGTACAATGTAAGCACATTGCATGACAAAGAACGTTGTTCAGAAATGCAGGAGGGCCAACGCTTTCATAACAACCAAGTTTCATTGACAAAAGTTTTGCATTCACTCTTGTTTCGATTTTCAAAAATATTTTCAAAGCAGAGGGAATGTCAACAGTAATTTTGCACGAAGAGGTGGTAAACCATAACTACCGTCAGTGACGCACTCTCACTTAATTCAGCAAAGACACCAACCTCGAAATCAAGCCAAGAAGTTTTTTACCTGTCGTGAAACTAACTGACACAGCTGGTCCACGCTTGGAACCAATCTCAGCCACAGCTGTAGCGACGTATGTCGAATTGGCCGTCAAATTGACAAACGGCACAGCAGAAAGTTCTTGCACATCCGAAACATTCACAGCGATGGGAGGAGTTGCAGAAACGTTTGCGTCATTAGGTCGCACAGAAATATGGTACAGATCCATGGGTTCAGGGTGTGGAACAACAGACAGAACTACACTTGTGGCATTTAGTCGAACGACACTAATATTCAAAGGAGCCGGAGGCAATTCTGTGCAAAAAAAAGCATAAGATCTCTATGGCATTTGCACCCCTGCAGATTACCTAAGTCGACAACATACAAGGAAATCGTAAAAAATACTGCAAAACACGATACAAACAAACAACGTAGCAAACGACGTGAGAATTCAGATGACTTACTCGTCTTGACCAACCCAGATTTTGTGGGACCAGAAAAAAAGCCAACTCTGGCTAGTGCCGAAACAACATAACTTGTATCAGGAATCAAATTCACGAAAGTGCCATTTGGATTGACAGAGCTCGATGCTGTCGGAAAAAAAACAGTCTTAAAGTAACCAACACAAAATAACATTGGACCGACCAAGTTTCCAAAAAGCACATACCATCAATTGTCAGTTTCTGCAGAGGGACATCAAACGAATTGGGATGGCGAATATAAACCACATAGTCATCCACAGAGGTGTGCGGCGGAATCAGTGCCACAGAAATCGTGGTAGGAGTAGAAGTGATTGACCACGAAGGGATTGCAGGAACCGCAACTAAAAAAACAAAGGTCACGATGACACACCGACATCAACAACAATAAAAAAAATCCACAAAAAACCTACGTGTTTCGACATCACCAACATCCTCCGGACCAAGCGCTCCGGAGATGTTTGGAGAAACTCCAACTGTGTAGAGTGTTTTGGGCGTGAGGTTGACAAAAGCAGCTATTGGTGAAACAGCTGCTACCTCAACCGATCGGTTCTGTATTACTTCGTTGCTGGAGTTATCTTTGATAGTTACCCAGAAGCTGCTTGCTAGCGGATATTGTTCGGTGGTTGGAAGATGTGCATTCACGTTTGTAATACCAGGGACAACCGACCATGCCACTACAGCAGGAGCTGGAACTGCAAATATTGATTTGGAGCGTTGAGAAAACATGCTCACAACAGAATCAAACTGCTTCAGAGTAAAACGGTTTTGCGAGATTTGAAGCATTTGTCGTAGCTGTATTTTGTTTTATTTTGGCATCAGTAAACGATGCCAAGCCTGCAGTAAACACGAACATTTTTTATTTTGCAGGATGATGTTTAGGAAACTGAAAAAACACAAAATGCTCAACGAATTCTACTGAAGAAGCAAGAAACGCTAGTCTCAGTGCACGAAAGCCTCAAAGGACATCAATATCAGGAAACGTTACTGCAATGCATCAAGAAGTAAGGCGTTGATTTCCTAAATGAATATTTATATTCCATCTTCGTACTTCATCTCGGATTGCCTCATACAGTATGTTCTAACACCAGAGGACAATATTTCGAACATATAACAAATACATAAACAATTGTTGGACGTAAGGAAAAGTTATTGACTGTTCTCGAATCAACTTTCTTACGTGTCGTGGCGTTACGAACAGTTTCTTGACCAGTCACTCCATTCAGTGATGCAGAAACAACAAAATTGTACAACTGAGATGGTCTCAAACCAGTCAGCTGTCCTGATACAGTAGGCTGAGAACTGGAATTGACTGAGCTGCTTGCATCGGTTGTTCCTGTGTGATCACAGAAAATTAAAAAATTTGAAATAGTGAAGATGGGCTTTGTCGAATGCATTGGAGTCAGTGAAAACAGTTTACAGCAACCCACCCATACGATCGGCACGGATGACGTAGACTCCGGTGAAGTCAGGAATCGACTGAATTGTAATGTTAGCTGTTGTGATGTCAGTTGTCACGTTGAAATCCAATACCTTTGGAGGCTCGCCTGTGATTTCATGAACGCTTAGTTTGTTGCTCCATTAAAAGGTTTGAGACAAATATGACACAAGTACCTGTTCTTATATTCTTTGAGGATGGGAGGCTTTCGACACCTTGGAGTTTCGTTACGACTGTTACTATGTAGTTTTGTTTTGGAATCAAGTTGATGAATGTTTCATTGACTGTATCGTTTCTTGGTGCAGACTGTTTAACAAAAACATAATTGACATTCATGCACTTTTCGAAATCGCTGTTTCTTCACTGTTGATTCAAATACTGACCGTTCTGCTTTGAACGTCGCTTGCATTTCCAACTGGAACTATGCTGATAAGAATCTGATCAAATGGAACTTCAGTCGTTGGTGGTGGAGCAGTAACTGTTACCGTAGTTGGAGTGGATGTCAAGTTGAAGTCAACATTGGTCGGTAAATCTATGAATATGAGGTTTGCAGTTATCGGCCATTTTTGAACATGGGTATCAAAACGCTGTTACAACTACAAAGTGAAGGTATACTTACAGGTTTGTTGAAGTGATTACCTGTTTTTGCTGTGACCGAAGCTTCCTTGCTCGGAACCTGGTTTATTATAGACTTTACTGAAATGACGTATTCAGTTCCTGGCTGAAGATTCCCGAAGGTGGTTGACATGTTTGAAACGCTTGGCGACACATTCAATGTTGCAAGTGTCGAATTCGGATTCGACGCATTAGCAATGTCCACCTGTGGCGGGTTGATGCATATCAAACGAATGCAATCTATCACATGACAATACTGTAAATGAGAAACAACTCAACGTACCTCGTAGGTGTCAATCGTTTTCAGTATGTCTGGAGTAGTTCCACTGGTGAAGGATACCGAAATCTCAGTAGCAGTGGTGTTAGTTTGCAAGATAATTGGCAACGGTGATGGATCTAAACGAACATTGAAAGCATTTTATTGACAGACAATATTCTCGGCAATAGACTTTTCGTAAGCAGGAAACACTTACCAGTAACGGCAAAGACGTTGGTTGGAGATCCAGCTATTTGTCCCACAAAGGATGTCACCTTAATTGAATATTCAGTGTCCGGAGTTAAGTTCTCAAAGGTGGCAGAAAGGTTTCCAGAAGAAACAACTTCCAGCTCCCTACGTAAAATCAACAATATCAGGCACAAGCTCAGTGAAACTTGATATCATCAGAACTCGGATTCGCATCAAACCTGATCGTTTCGTTCGGTCTCGTGCGAAGTGCAATCGAAACATTGAAACGGTCAACGTTTACTGGTGGAACTTGCAGGCGTACGGTTACCGTTGTAGGGGTTGTGTCCAAGGCAGAAACGGTGGTATTCGGCGGGAACACTTGACAAAAATTAGTGGTTACGTTGGTTAGTAATTGATCAACAATGCGGTAACAGTTTGATATTTTTCAAGACCAAAGATGCATTATACTAAGAAAAATCAACGACAAACGTTCAAATCCATTCTGAATGCTATGCAACTCACATAGCCTTGTGTTAAAGTTTGCAGATCTAGCAGTCTTGTCGTCACTTATTGTTTCAACAAAGACAGTGTAGTTCGAGCCTGAGGTCATCTTTTGATCGAAGCTTGTAAAGAAAGTTTCGTTTTGACTTCCTTCTGGTACGTTGATCACTTTTGAATCGAGTTCATTTGCAGGATTCTTGGGCTGCATTAAGAAAAATATCTATTTATGCAAAGCTGCATCCCACATGTGATACAAGACGTACGACAGACATGTTGCTTCTTACGTCAACAAGATAAACACGATATGACTGAGAAACGCCATCGGCCTGTTTGAAAGTGACGTTTATGTTGTTCGTCGATGGTTGCAACATCACTGTTTCAACCGGTAGAGGATCTGTTGAAGACATAAAGATTCGCACAGTTACTCAAATGCATCTGCGTTTCAAAAAAAATCTTGCAAGACTTACCAGTTGTCACGTTGTACTGGTCCGTCGGTCCATAAACGCCACGCATGCTTCCTGATGCAGAGAGAATGTATCTCTGACCGGGCGTAAGCGAATGAATGTTATGCGTTGCTCCGTCAGCAGGAGAAAGAATATTCGTCTGCAGGAAACGAATCATGAAATAGTTTAGAACATCATTTATGACAATGATTTATTAAGATACGAGCCCTTGGACGCTTCACTTACCTGATTGACAGGTGCTCCTTGAGAAGTTGTCAGGGTAACATTGTAATCGTCGAAACTGGTGTTTGTTGCTGGGAACGATGCAGTTATTTTGTACGGCTCAGTTACTAGTTCTGGCGTGTCAACAGATGGTGGCATTTCTGCACATACAATTTGACATAAAATGAATTTGAAAACCATTACAAAATATCAAGTTTGAACAGGGGAACTCACGCATTGTAAAGTTGCGAGATTGAACAGGACCACGAATCGAGTTGCTAATCGCTTGAATGTTAGCAGTGTATGTTTGTCCAGGCGTGAGTTGTTGATCATCAAACGTAATCGTCATTGGAAGCGAGTTGACTCGGGGTGATACGTCCTGTTGGATAACATCGCTTGTATATGTTTCTCATCAAAACAAAACCAGTAATAATACAAGCTAACGATACATACCATTTGTTGATGCTGGGATGGATCTGTGAGATTTGTGAAACTTGCTGCGTATTGATCTACAACACCATCCGGTTGCTCAAAAACAACTGTTGCTGCGATAGGGGTTGTTGTGATCGAAACGATTCGTGGTTTTCCGGGTGCTGCGCAAAAAGTAATTTGTTTTCACTCGTGATTTTAAAACTTCACATAAATGAAGCTCAGTTACGTACAGACAGTCTGCTGTTCGCTGATGGGAGCACCAGACACGTTCTTTATCACTGATACAACGTCAACAACGTATGTATCTCCAGGAGTTAGGTTGGGGAAGCTGGTCACCACGGGTGTGGAAGCATTGACAGGCAAAACTTTTATGACTGGCGGTCGTTGAGATGTGTCGTTGACTGGCTTCAGGGTTGCAACGTAGCTGTCAACAGGGTCAGGTGATGGTACGATAATAACATTGAGTGTTGCATTAGCATCTGGTTGTACGAAGAGTGCTTGTGGCGGTAATGGTAATCCTGCAAATACACAGCTTCTTGCTTGGGTTGCTTTAGATAGACGAACAGCGTACTTGCACAGTTAAGGGCAAACAATCACTGCATGAACACACACAAGTTGTTCGGAAGTCTTTGCAACATGATTCCCAGGCGTTCAATTGCTTGGGTGTGTGTGGTGGAAACTTACAATTTAACGAAATTTCTATTTGAAACAAAAACGCACCAGTCGTGGTAGTTTCGGATTTGTTCTCGCTTTTATGATCTTGGACAACCGTCACTCCAACAACTACGTACTGCGTTCCGGGAATCAGGTTATCAAACGTTGCATTCAAGTTGTCAGGAAGTGCACCTGAAATACATTTCGAAAAATTTGCGTTAAAGTTCGCACATCTACGTGTGCCAACCAGTTGTTTTCAGATCTTTTGGTGAACTTGCTCACCAGTGTCAGCAACAGTCGTAGTTTGGAGTGTTTGACTCGGAGCACCAGGTTCGTAGATCGACACTTGGTATCCATCAACCGATTGATTCAAAGGAGTTAAGACAACGAACACGGATGTTGAGCTGTTCGTTATTTTCCATGCTTCGATTGGTGGGACAGGCACTGTGCAAGCATTGTCAGATTGTTACGCGAAACAGTTTTAAACTTGTGCTGGATTCGATTTTATTGACGCAAGTGCTTACGTGTTGTGACGCTTTTACTGTCTTCAGGTCCAAGCTCTCCGGAGATGTTTGGAGAAACTCCAACTGTGTAGAGTGTTTTGGGCGTGAGGTTGACAAAAGCAGCTATTGGTGAAACAGCTGCTACCTCAACCGATCGGTTCTGTATTACTTCGTTGCTGGAGTT